>Ga0209415_10019936_pt1 | contig 10468 bp, 8 predicted proteins | sample PeaSoiSIISIP2007_FD_187696 | JGI IMG/M metagenome (GOLD analysis project Ga0209415, IMG submission 187696) | Peat soil microbial communities from Weissenstadt, Germany - SII-SIP-2007 (SPAdes) (version 2) | ecosystem: Environmental > Terrestrial > Soil > Wetlands > Peat | place: Germany...
GGCCCGCTCGGTCAGGGCGTCGAGGCGGGAGCGTCCGAGCCCCGCCGTGCCGACGGAGGTGATAATCGATGACCGCGCGTCGCCCCGTCACACGGTCATCGAGGTGTACGCGAAGGACCGTCCGGGGCTTCTCTACACCCTCGCGCAGGCGATCCACGACCTCGACCTGTCCATTGCGCTGTCGAAGATCAACACCGAGGGCACGCGCGTGGCGGACGTCTTCTACGTGAGCGAGCTCGACGGGTCCAGGGTCTCGCCGGGGCCTCGCTACCAGGAGATTCGCCGGGCGCTCATGGGAGCGGTCGAGGGCTGAGGCGGGCGAGGACGTGGCTTTACCCGCCCCGCCCGGTGGTGGGAGTATCCCTCGCCATGAGAGGTCACGAGGCTGTCTTCGGGTTGTGTCTTGCGGGCGCGGTCCTTCGCTGCGGCGGATCTCCGCCGGTCGCGCAGACGGCGGGTTCGGCGGCTGAGCCTCCTGCCCTCGAGGCCTCCGGGGGCGCCCCGGCGCCGCCTTCGGGGCCGGAGCCCGCTGTCTCGCCCGAGTTCGTGGCGGGCATCAAGGCGTTCGACGCCGGGAGCTACCAGGACGCGCGCGGCTCGTTCGACGCCGCGGCGAAGAAGGACCCCAGAAACTACGAGGCCCTCTACAACCTCGCGATGACGTGCGAGAAGCTCGGCGACAAGCCGGCGGCGGAAGCGGCCTACAAGGGCGCGCTGGCCATCAAGCCCGACCTCGACGCCGCTGCCGCAGACCTCAGCGCGCTCTACCTGGACGAGCAGCGGAACGACGAGGCGCTGGCCGTGGCCCGCGAGGGGCTCGCGAAGCACCCCAGGAGCGCCGCGCTTCACGAGAACATGGGCGTCGCCATGGCCGCGCGCGGCGACCAGGACGGCGCGACGAAGGAGCTCGCGCAGGCCGCTCAGATCGCGCCGTCGGACCCGATGCTTCACCTGACGTTCGCGCACTGGCTCAACACCTGGAAGGCGCGCGGGGCGACGCCGCAGCTCGACCAGGCGCGGGATCTGGCCAAGGACAACTACGGGCTCATCGCGTCGATCGCGCTGGAGTACCGGATGGCGGGCGAGTTCGACTCGTGCGTCAAGACCTACGATCGCGCCGTGGCGATTAAGGACGGCGGCGAGGTTCGCACCGGACGGGCGCTGTGCAAGCTGGGCCTGAAGGACGAAAAAGGTACGCTGGATGACCTGCAGGCGGCGGTCGCGAAGGAGCCGAGCTACGTGCCTGCCCACTACTACCTGGCCGGCCGGCTCGCCGTCGCCAAGCGCTTCAAGGAAGCGGCCGCGGAGTACGCCAAGTGTCTCCAGCTCGAGCCCGGCGGCTCGCTGGCGGGCAAGGCGACCGAGAAGCTCAAGGCCGCGCAGGATGCGATGAAGAAGAAGAAGTGAAGCCTCTCAGGATCCGGCCGCGTCCGTCGTCGTCGACCTCGCCGATGGCGACGAGGTCGCCCTCCGGCGAGAGCCACGCCTGAGGACCTCGGGTCTTCGTGCCGATGGACACCGGTCGGCCGTGGCGGGCGTCGGTGGCGCCGTCGCCGGTGAGCCGCAGGCAGGGCAGCGCGCGAGCGGCGGCGGTCGCGAGCGGTTGAAGGCTCTCGCGCAGCTTGTCCGCCGTGGTCCCGAGCGCGAGCGCTTCCTCTGCGGTGAAGCATCCGGAGCGGGTGCGGCGCAGGCTCGTCAGGTGGCCCACGGTGCCGAGCGCCGCGGCGAGATCGCGCGCCAGCGAGCGCACGTAGTAGCCCTTGTCCACGTCGAGCGAGACGGACACGCTCGGGGGGTCCAGCGTCCATCCGACGACGTCCAGCCGGCGCACGCGGACGTCGCGCGGTGCGAGCTCGGGCGTCTCGCCGCGCCGCGCCCGGACGAACGAGCGCTCTCCTTCGAACCGGATGGCCGAGTAGCCGGGCGGCACCTGGCGGGTGCGCGCCCTCTCCTGCTCGAGCGCCGCGCCCAGGAGCCGCGCGGGTCCGAGGCCGCGGGCGGTCGCGAGCGCCTCGCGAAGGGCGGCGCCTGGCTCGACCCTCCGGAGCTCGCGACCGTCGGCGTCCAGCGTGTCGGTCTCGACGCCGAGCGCGATCGTTGCCTCGTAGCCCTTGTCGTGCGCCGTCAGCCACGGCACGAGCTTGGTCGCCTCGCCGACCGCGACGACGAGGACCCCGGTGGCCATCGGGTCGAGCGTCCCGGCATGCCCGGCGCGCCGCGTGTCGAGGCTCGCTCGCACGCGCATCACCACGTCGTGACTCGTCGGTCCCCGGGGCTTGTCGACGACGACGACGCCGCTCGGCGGGTCCTCGTTCATCCCTCACCCGAACCAGACCGAGCGCCGCTCGGACACGGCGCGGTCGAGCATCGCCTGGATGGCGCTTCGCACTCGCTCGGTCAGCTTCCCGACGAGGACCTCGTCGTCCGCCGATTCGGCGCCGTACTCCCCGAGGTCTATCGGCGCCCCGACGACGATCTTCCACTTCGTCGGCGCGGGCATGAGCCCGACCGGCCCCAGAGCGGGGAAGGTCGGCGTCACCGGCAGGTACGGAATGCCGATGGCCTGTGTGAGATACTCGACGCGGGCGAGCATCGGGTTGGTCTCTTCGCCGCCCACGATGGCGACGGGCACGACGGGGGTGCGGGTCCGCAGGCAGAGCTTCACGAAGCCGCCGCGGCCGAAGCGCTGAAGCTTGTAGCGTTCCTTGAAGAGCTTGCCGATTCCCTTCATGCCCTCGGGGAACACGGCGACGAGGGCCTCGTGGCCGAGGAGCCTCTCGGCGTTCTCCTGGCAGGCACGGACGGCGCCGACGCGCGCGGTGAAGCTCCCGAGAAAGGGAAAGTGGAAGATGACGTCCTCGGCGAGCCAGCGCACGTCGCGGTGGCGCGGGTGCTCGCGGCGCACCGCGAGGCGCAGCATGATCCCGTCGAACGGAATCGTCCCCGAGTGGTTGGCGACCAAGAGGCACCTCCCCTCGTTCGGCACGTTCTCGAGACCCTGCGCCTCCACGCGGAAATACTTCTCGTAGAGAAACTCGAAGAAAGGCAGGACCTTGCGCTCGTACACTGGGTCGTAGCCGAAGTCGTCGACCTCCTGCGAGCGGTTGCGCAGCCCCATGCGCCCCCACTTCCGGAGATAGAAGTCGGCCGACAACAGCTCGCGCGCCGTGTCGAGCATGCCTTCGGGCGGCGGCGCCGGGCGCGACGGCGGAGGGGTGGGTCGGGAAGCGGGGGGCGGCGGCCCGTCGCTGATCCCGCGGTCTCGCGCGTGGGCGTCGATCATCCGGTCGAGGCGCTCTTCGAGCTCGCGCATGCGCGCGGGGACGTCGGGCTTGCCCGCGAGCTCGGTCGCTTCGAGGGGCGCGGGCTCGGGGGCTGCAGCCTCGGGCGGGTCGGCCTGACTGGCGACGACGGCCTCGGTGCTCGTCGTCGGCGGCGACGTCTTCCTGCGCCCCGGAGCCTTCGTGGCCCGCCGCGGTCGAGGGGCCCGCTTCTTCCTGTCTGTCATGCCGCCGTCTCCGACAAGAGCCTGTTCGCGCGCAATCGCTCGGCGTTGACGAAATCGAGCACGGCCTCGCGCGACGTGTAGGCGGGCCGGAACCCCATGATCTCTCGCGCCTTCCTGGCATCCGCGACGCAGAGAAACCTCAGGTACTTGAGAAAGGAAGGCGGAGCGTCGACGAGCTGAGCGATCCAGCCAAGGCCGACGATGGTCTCCGCGAGCGGGTGCGGGATGGGGAGCGCGACGCGTCCGGCCAGCTTGATGACCGTGGAGAGCGGGAGCACGCCGTCGCCCACGATGTTGAACGTGCCCGGAGCGTCACGCAAGAGCGCCAGGTGAAGCGCCGCGATGGCGTCAGCCTCGTGAAGGAACTGGACGAGCGGATCGAAGCCCATCATCGTGGGCACGAGCTTGCGCGACAGGTAGCGCGTGAACGTGTTGTTGACCATCGGACCCAGGATGGGGGCCGTGCGGAGGATCGTGACGACCGCGCCCGGCGAGCGCTGTGCCAGCTTGCGAGCCTGCTCCTCGGCCTCCATCTTGTCGGCAAAATAGGGCTCGGCCGTCGGCGCACGGAGGGGCAGCTTCTCGGTCAGAAAATTCGGGTTCGACGGATGCGCGCCGTAGAGCCACGTCTGCGACCAGAGGACGAGCTTTCTGACCTGCGCCTGTCGCGCGGCCACGGCGACGTGCATCGTGCCGACGCTCTCGAGCTCGTGACACCACGCCGTCGCGTGGGTCGGGGAAGACAGGAACGCGAGGTGAGCAATCGCGTCGACCCGTTCGGCCGTGAGGATCTCGGCTATCCGCGTCTCGGCCGCCGAGAGCGTGAGGTCGACCTCGTACGAGCGCGTCTTCTTGCCCACGCTCTGGGGAGCCTTCACGTCGAGGGCGACCACCCGGCCGATGCGCTCGTCTTCCTCGAGCAGTCCCACGAGGTGGCTGCCCAGAAAGCCGGCCGCTCCGGTCACCGCGACCACCCGCGTCTTGCCGCCGGCTCCGGCAACCGGAGCGAGACCGCCAGGGCGAGCCATGTTGGGCATGCAGCCCGCGAACTTAGTCCGGCCGGGGGCTCCGGGCCACTTCACGTCTCCGGAGGCCGGGCGAAAACCGAAGCTCAGGGCGCGGGACGCTATCCCCCATGTTAAGCTTTCCGGAGCGATGACCATCTCCACCCACCCGGCGCCCCTGCGCCTGGGCCCCTACGATCTCGTGCAGCGGATCGCGACGGGCGGCATGGCGGAGGTTTACCTGGCGCACCGCGCGGGCCCGCACGGGTTCCAGAAGAGCGTCGCGGTCAAGCGCATCCTGCCCCAGTACGCCCGCGACGCGGATTTCGTCGCGATGTTCGTCGACGAAGCGCGAGTCTGCGCCCGCCTCGGTCACCCGAACATCGTGCAGGTCTTCGATTTCGGAGAGCACGACGGCGAGCTGTACATGGCGATGGAATACGTCGACGGGACCACGGGGGCCCGGCTCATCCGCGCTGCGTCCTCGCAGAACCAGGAGATCCCTCTCGACGTCTGCCTGCACATCGCCCTGTCCGTGCTGCGCGGACTCGAGTACGCCCACGGCGCCCGCGACGACGAGGGGAACCCCCTGTCGCTCGTTCACCGCGACGTCTCCCCGGGCAACGTGCTCATCGACAGGTCGGGGACGGTGAAGCTGACGGACTTCGGCATCGCGCGCGCCGCGGAGATCGAGAGGCGAACGGACGCGGGGCAGCTGAAAGGGAAGCTCGGCTACATGTCGCCCGAGCAGGTACTGGGCAGGGAGCTCGATGCTCGCAGCGACATCTTCACGCTCGGCATCGTCCTCGCGGAGATGCTCATCCTGCGCCCGCTCTTCTCGGGCGGCAAGGAGCTCGACGTCCTTCTACGCATCCGCGACGCCGACGTCTCGGCGATCGATCGCTCCGAAGCGCGGGTGCCGGACGACGTCCGCGCGGTCCTGTTCCGGGCGCTGTCGCGGGATCCGATGCTCCGCTGGGCCGGGGCAGGCGCGTTCGCCGATGCCATCGAAGAGATCGTGCGGCGGCGCCGTCTCCAGGTGGGCCCGTCGCGGCTCGCGACCTTCGTGGAGAGGCTGGGCCTGCTGGCCCAGACCCCTGCCGATGACGGGGCCGAGCCCGGCGACGTCTCGACGTTGCCGATCGAGATCGACACGACCACGCGGCGCGTCCTGCGCGACGGAGAGGAGAGCTCTCGTCCGGGCGCCGCGGGAGGCGAGTCGCAGGCCGTCTCGCCCAGCATCTACACCGTCAAGCGCGAGGACGGGACGGTGCTGGGCCCGATGGCGTTTGCGCGCGTCATCGAGCTCTTCGCGACCGGCGAGGTGGGGTCGACCTGCGCCATCGGCCAGGAGCACGGCGCCTTCAAGCCCCCCGGCGACTATCCCGAGCTGGCGCGCTTTCTTTCGAGCCCGGCGCTGAGGTGGGACGCGGAGTTCCCCACCGACGCGATCGACCGGGGCCAGCTCGATCCGGCGCGCCTGCCCACTCGCCTGTTTCACATGGCGGTTCGAAGGGAGACCGGGGCGCTGGTCGTTCGCGATGGCACGCGGAAGAAGCGAATCTTCTTCGTGGAAGGCTCGCCGGAGTGCGTGACGTCGACCGAGAAGAAGGAGCTGCTCGGCGAGTTTCTCATCGCGCGCGGGCAGGTGCTGCGCATGGAGGTGGAGATGGCGCTCGCGCTGCTCCCGCGTTTCGGGGGCCGCATCGGCGACGCTCTCGTGGGGATCGGCGTCCTGCGGCCCATCGAGCTATTTCGCGCGGTGCACGACCAGACGCAGGAGCGATTGCTGCGGGTGTTTGGCATGAAGCGGGGCGAGATAGGCTTCGCGCGCGGGGTCCGCTCGCAGGAGGAAACGTTCCCGCTGGGGCTCGACACCTACGAGCTCATCGGCCGCGGGGTCCGTCATGGATACGAGTACGCGGAGCTCGAGGCGATGCTGACGCCCCTGCGCGAGGAAGTCCTCGAGCCGGTGACGTCGCCGCCGGTCCGTCTCGAGATGTTCCGCCTGACCGACCGCGAGGCCGCTGTTATCGACGCGGTGAGCGGGAAGACGACGCTCTCCAAGCTCGTCGGGCGGATGGTGAGCGACGGGGCGGCCGACCCGGAGGAGGTCCTTCGGGCGGTCTTCCTCGGTCTGGCCTGCGAGCTCTTGCGGAGCCCCAAATGGGTGGTGCCCCCGAGCTTCATGAAAGCAAAATGACCCCATGGCGATCGCCGACGGCGGCAAGACGAGCCTGAGACTCGGCGTCCGGGCGAAGCTCTTCCTCATGGCTGTCGCGCTCGTCGGCGCTGCGGTGGTGGCGGTCGACGCCTCGTGGGCCGCCGCCGGGCCGGGGGAGGTGCGCCGGCTCATCGGGCTCGGAGCTGCCGTGGTGCTCGGTCTCGCGTTCCTCCTGTCGAGCGCCGTCGCGAAGCGCATGTCGTCGGCCGTCGGCGAGCTGACGGTGGCCGCGCGCCGCATGAGCCAGGGGGATCTCTCCGTGCGGACCCGATTGCACGGGCGCGACGAGCTCGCCGAGCTGGGGTCGCACCTCGACCGGCTTGCCGGGACGCTCTCGCTCACTCTCGGCGGGCTCCGTTCGGAGCTCGATCTGCAACGCAGGATCCTCGAGGCGATGCACGAAGGCGTCGTCGTGGTGGACCGTGACGGACGGATCCAGCTCGTCAACCCGGCGCTGAGGGCGATGCTGCTGCTCGGCGCCGACGCGGTCGGCAAGCTGCTCATGGAAACCGTGCGGCACGCCCAGCTTCACACGATGCTCGAGGACGCGCGCGATTCGCCCGACGATCGACCCGTCGAGATCGAGCTGCCCGGGCTCAAGCCCCGTCGCATGCTCGTGCAGGCCGCCCCGCTCTCCGGGGACGACGAAGGACTGCTCTTCGTCTTCGTGGACGTGACGGAGCTGCGCCGTCTGGAGTCGTTGCGTCGAGACTTCGTGGCCAACGCGTCGCACGAGCTCAGGACCCCGATCGCCGCAGTGCGCTCTGCGACCGAGACGCTGCGGAGCGGCGCGCTCTCGGACGAGGTCGCCGCGGCCCGCTTCCTCGACATCATCGAGCGCAACTCGGTCCGACTGCAGAACCTCGTCGAGGACATGCTGGAGCTGTCGAAGCTGGAGTCGAACGAGTACCAGCTGAAGCGCGAGCGCGTCGGGCTGGAGCGCGTCGTGCCCCTCGTCCTCGCGCTATTCCGCGAGCGCGCCGAGAAGAAGGGGGTGCGCCTCGGCGCCGAGCTCGCTGCGTCGCTGCCCGACGTCGAGGGGGACGCCCGGGCCCTCGAGCACGTCTTATCCAACCTGGTCGACAACGCCGTCAAGTACTGCCCGGCGGGCGCGAGTATCCTGGTCCGGGCCTCGGAAGACGGGGGCCGCGTCAAGCTGGTGGTCACGGACACGGGCCCGGGCATCCCGCCGGAGCATCTGCCGCGGGTCTTCGAGCGCTTCTACCGCGTGGACGCCGGACGCTCTCGGGACCTCGGCGGCACCGGCCTGGGTCTGTCGATCGTGAAGCACATGGTGGAGGCGATGCGCGGCAAGGTCTCGGTCGAGAGTGTCGTGGGCAGCGGGTCGACATTCACGGTGTCCTTGCCCCGCGTGGAGGGCTGACGTCACAAAGAGTTCACGCCGCTCTCCGCCGTTCGTCACGCAAAGGGGTGAACCTATGAGCCGTGACCCTCGCGCACCTCGCGGTCGCGACGTCGGCCGTGTCCCTGGCGCTGTACGTGGCTATGATCGGGCTCTTTGCTCGCGCGATGGCCGCGCGTCGGGTTCGCCCACGGCCCGTCCTCGATCGCGCGCCGCGCGTGACGATCTTCAAGCCGCTGGCCGGATGCGACGACGACCTCGAGGACAACCTCGAGTCCTTTGCCCGTATCGACTACCCCTCTTTCGAGATACTCTTGGGCGTCGCGGACCCGCGCGACCCCGCGTTTTCGGCCGCTCGCGCCTTCGTCGCGCGGCACCCGAAGATCGACGTCCAGGTCGTCGTCACCGACCCCGAGGCGGCGACGAACCCCAAGGTGGCCCAGCTCGTGGGCCTTGAGCGCGTCGCCACGGGCGAGGTCTACGTGATCTCCGATTCGAACGTGCGCGTGCCGCCGTCGTACCTGTGGTCGATCGTGGCCGAGTTCACCGACGCCACCGTCGGAATGGTCACGAGCGTGTTCGCCGGCACGGGGGAGCGGACGCTCGGCGCGGCGCTCGAGAACCTGCAGATCTGCGCGTCGAGCATGCCGGGGCTGGTGGCGATGAACACCGTGAGCCGCCGGACGCTGACGGTGGGAAAATCGATGGCGGTGCGGCGCCGTGACCTCGCTCGCCTCGGCGGCTTCCTTCCCGTAGGCGGCGTCCTCGCGGAGGACTACGTGCTTGGCCGGCGCTTCCTTGACGCAGGGTTCGTGGCGCGCACGTCGCTCGACGCCGTCGAGAACCGGAACGTGAGCTGCTCGGTCGCCAGGACGGTCGAGCGGCACACCCGGTGGGCGAAGCTTCGCCGGTCGCTTTTTCCTTCGGGGTTCGCGATGGAGCCGATCCTCACGCCGATCGTCGTCGCCTCCCTCGGATGTTTCATCGCGCCCTCGAGGACGACGGCCATCGCCCTGGGGATCGTGTGCGCGTTGCAGACGGCGTGCGCCCTCCTTGCCGTGAAGCTCGTGCGCGGTCATGGACTTGCGTGGTGGTATGCGCCCCTGGAGGTCGCCCGTTCGTACGTCACCGTCTTCTGCTGGCTACGCGCCTGGGGGAGCCGGCGCATCGCGTGGCGCGGGCACCCGTTCGAGCTGGGGCCCGGCAGCGCGATTGTCGCCGTGGCGCCCGGGCCCGACCGCTCGGCGGGGCGTGCCGGCCAGCCGGCCTGAGGCCCACATGCCTGAGGATGGTGGTCGGTCGTCACAGGAACGTCACACATCGGACACGGCAGATGCGTTAGGTAAAGCCAGAGTCGAGGACGTGGTCGCCGCGGCTACATTGCCATCTGCGCAGGGCGCCAAGCACAAGATGCGGGCGCGCGGCCTCGCAGTACGGTACGGCGAAAAGGTCGGCATCCAGGACGTGGACATCGACGTCCACGAGAAGCAGGTCCTGGCCCTGATCGGCCCGAGTGGCTGCGGGAAGAGCACGTTTCTGCGCGCGCTCAACCGGATGAACGATACGGTGCCCAACGTCTCCGTGGAGGGCCACGTCGAGCTCGATGGCGAGCCCATCTACGGTCCGGGCGTGGACCCCGTGCTCGTCCGGCGACGCGTTGGCATGGTGTTCCAGCGCTCGAACCCGTTCCCGAAATCGATCTTCGAGAACGTCGCCTACGGCCTGCGCATTGCGGGAGAGCGGGAACGTCCGGTACTGGCCGAGCGGGTCGAGCGGGCCCTGCGGCACGCCGCGCTCTGGGATGAGGTGAAAGACAGGCTCGAGGAATCGGGACTGGCTCTCTCCGGCGGCCAGCAGCAGCGCCTCTGCATCGCCCGCGCGCTCGCCGTCCAGCCGGAGGTGCTGCTCATGGACGAGCCGGCGAGCGCGCTCGATCCGATCGCGACGGCGAAGGTCGAGGACCTCGTGTCCCAGCTGCGGACCGATCTGACGATCGTGATCGTCACGCACAACATGCAGCAGGCCGCCCGTGTGTCGCAGCGAACCGGCTTCTTCTACATGGGGCGGATGGTGGAGGTCGGAGACACGACGACGATCTTCACGCGACCCAAGCAGCGAGAGACGGAAGACTACATCACCGGGAGGTTCGGTTGACCCACGGGACACACACGAGCCGGGACTTCGAGTCGGAGCTCCGGGAGCTCCGGGCGCACTCTCTGGCGATGGGGGCGCGGTGCGAGCGCGCGTTGCAGCTTGCGCTCAAAGCGTTCTGGGAGGGCTCCGGGCACCTCGCGGCCGAAGTCGAGGAGCTCGATCGGCACATCGACCGCGACGAGATGGACATCGACGCCCTTGTCCTGCGCATCCTC
>Ga0209415_10019940_pt1 | contig 10466 bp, 9 predicted proteins | sample PeaSoiSIISIP2007_FD_187696 | JGI IMG/M metagenome (GOLD analysis project Ga0209415, IMG submission 187696) | Peat soil microbial communities from Weissenstadt, Germany - SII-SIP-2007 (SPAdes) (version 2) | ecosystem: Environmental > Terrestrial > Soil > Wetlands > Peat | place: Germany...
CCACCGAGGCGCCGGAATATTGGCGGAAAATCCCGGCATGGAGGACCAGGGTGCGGACGGTGTCCAGCCCTAGCAGCCGAACCGCCTGCTCGACGGTGGAAACCCGGCTGGTGAACGAGAAATAAGAAGAGTTGGTCACCTTCAGCAGTTCGGCGGTCATGGCCACATCTTCCGAGATGATGGCGGCAATCTGGTGACTGGTGATCAGGGGGTTGTTCATGGCTTCGGTCAGGCGCATGAACAGGGTCGGCGGGCTTGGCAGATTGCGCAGGCTGGCCACCAAGGAACGCAAGCGGTCGTCGGCGAGAATCCGCTGAAGCCGCAAGGTGCGGTCCATCATGGTGATGATGGTTTCGGCGTCGCAGGGCTTGGACAGATATTGGTGGGCCGGGCCGACGCTACGCAGCAGGCTTTTTTCCTCGGCATAGCCCGACAGAATGATGCGGATAGTGCCGGGATACAGCCGCTCGATCTCGGACAGCAGGCTGGCGCCATCCAATTCAGGCATCCGCATGTCCGACACCACCACGTCGAACCTGCGTTCGGCCATCATTTCCAAGGCCTTTATGCCACCATCGACGAAATGCATGTCCCAGTCCTCGCGCTGGCGGCGCAACATGCGTTGCAGGCCGTGCAGCACGTTGGTGTCGTCGTCCACGAAGAGGATAGCTGCTTTCATGATGGTTGCTCGGTGTCGGCCACTTGGGGCGAGGCTGCGGTTTCCGATGGGCCATGCATCGGCAGTTGGACGACGAAGGTGGCGCCAGCGCTGCCCTCATCGTCAAGATAGAGACGGCCACCATGTTTGTTGCGGACCACATCCAGGCAGATGGACAACCCCTGGCCGGTACCTTTGCCGACCTCCTTGGTGGTGAAGAACGGGTCGAAGATCTTGTCGCGGATGGGCTTGGGCACGCCGGGGCCGTCGTCGTGAATGCGGATCTCCACATAATCATCGTCTTGATGGCGGGTGGTGATCTGAATGTTGCCTTTCTGGCCGGGATGGGCGGCTTCGATGGCTTGGGCGGCGTTGACCACCAGATTCAGCAGGACTTGGTTGATGTCGGCCGGGAAGCACAGGACGGACGGCAGATCCGGTTCCAGCTTGGTTTCCACTTCGGCCACATGCTTCCAGACATTGCGGCAAACGGTCAGGGTGCTGTCGATGGCGCGGTTGATGTCGGTGGCGACCTTGGCGGTGGTGCCGGGGTGGGAAAAGTCCTTCATGGAGCGCACGATATGGGCGACGTGATCGACGCCCTCCAGCGACTGGCTGGCGGCCTTGGGCAATTCCTCCATCAGATAGTCGCAGTCATGCTTGGCGAACAGCTGGTTCGCCAGATCAGCTTGATTTGCGCTTTCAGCTAAAGCCTTCAAGTCGGTCAGGGCCGCGCTGATTTCGCCCATGGAGTCGCGGAAGAAGCGCAGATTGTCGCCCACATATTGAATGGGGGTGTTGATTTCATGGGCGATGCCGGCTGCCAACTGGCCGACGCTGGCCAGGCGCGACGATTGCAGAGCCTCGCGCTGGGCGGTCTTCAAGGCCTCGATATTGCGGAACGAGATCACGGCCCCGCGACGCTTGCCTTCCTCGACCAGGGGAGCAGCGGCAAAGCCGACAAACAGGCGGCGTCCATCGTTGGTCAGGAAGATGGCGTCATCGTCGATGACCGGCTCGCCGGAATCGATGGATTGCTTGAACGGACTGTCTTCAAAGGCCACCGGATCGTCGCCCACCAACACTTGCATGGTGTCGTCCAGGTCGGTGCCCGACAGGGCGCGGGTTTGTTTGACCAGCAGCTTATGGGCCGAGGTGTTGGCAAACAGGATATGGCCGAACAGATCCACCAGCAGCACGCCCTCGATCAGGTTCGAGGTGATGCCCATCAGGCGGCCCTGGTTTTTGCGCAAGGCTTCCTCGGTGCGCGAACGTTGTTCGATCTCGGTGGAAAGCTCGCGGGTGCGGGCGCTGACCTGTCCTTCCAATTCCTTCTGGTGGGTGGCGATGGTTTCCTCATATTGCTTGCGCAAGGATATGTCGCGGAACACCAGCACCGAGCCGTTATAGTCGTCGCCTTCGTAAATAGGGGCCAACACATATTCGGCAATGAATTCGCGGTCGGAGGCGATGAATGTTTCCTGGCCGTTCAAGGTGGCGGCGCCGTCGGCCTCGATAGGCGGGCGCAGGGAACTTTGGTTGTTGCAGATGGCCATGCGGAAATTCTGTCCGTCCAGGCTGTCGGCGCTGCGGCCCAAGATCGACAGTGCGGCATAATTGGCGAAGATGATGGTGTCGTTGGGGGAAATGCCGATGATGCCGTCGCCGGCCGATCCTAAAATCAGCTCGTACCGCTTCTTCATGGATTCGGCTTCGAATTCGCGGTTGCGCAATTCAGTGATGTCGGAACGGGTGGCAACCACGCCGCCGGAGCGTGTGCGGAATTCGCGGCTGATCATCCAGCGCCCGCCTTTGATCGGGTGCATGACTCCCTGTCCGGTGGGGTTGCGATGCTCGGCGAGGCGGGCGGTGATGAAATGGTCAAGGGACCGTCCCTCAAGAGTATAGAGGCCCCGTTCGGCGGCGGCGCGCACGATGCTTTCGAAGCTGTTGCCGGTACGCATGACATCGCCGACCATGCCGTCGGCCATGTTGCGATACTGGGCGTTGCACAGCACCAGCCGGTCGTTTTCGTCGTAAAGGGCGATGCCGTCGCGGATGGTTTCAATGGCGTCGACGAACTGCTGCTGAACCTGCAGGGCTTGCCTCTCGGCGGCTTGGGCGGCGGAGGACAATTCCTGGCGCAACTGCTCGCGGCGGTCGGACAGGCAGGCGACGGCATAGAGGGCCGTCAACAGCCCGGCCAACATGCCCAGCACCCAGTACAGCCGTTCCCGCCATTGCGCCAAAGCGTTCCAGCGCGGCTCGCCCGAAACCACCACCAGCGGGTAGCGGCCCAAAGAGCGGTACGACAAAATCTGCCGTTCGCCATCGATGGGCGAGGCAAAGGTTCCCACTCCCAGCAGCGGCTCCTGGCGGACCTGTTGGAAGAAGGGTTCGGTCAGCACCGACTGGCCGATGGCTACATCCATGGCCGGAGCCCGGCTGAGCACGGTCCCGTCGATGCGCACCAGCATGTTGAAGGTGTCGCCTCGGGTCCGCATCATCATCATGGAGCTTTCCAAGGCCTTGGGGTCAATCAGGGCCAGGACAATGCCTTTCAGTTTCCCGTTTTCGCCCAGAATAGGTTTGGAAACGGGAATGCTGGGGCGGCCGTCCAAGCGGTTGCGCATGGGCGCGCCGATGAACAGGCTGCTATCTTCGGGGTTGTTGATATGGTGCTTGAAATAGTCGCGGTCAGAAACGTCAACCGGATGGCCGACCTCACCCCTGGAGGTCAGGCCGCCCGACAAGGTGTAGCCGTTGGGCTTGATCAGGACGAAGGCGGTGATCTCGGGGAGGGAGGACAGCCGGCCTTGCAGCCACGGCAGCAGCTTGGGGTCGGGCCACTGGTCGGGATTCACCCGGCTGGCGGTGTCGGCCAGAATATCTTCGATGCTAAGGAAGGTATGGTTGATCTGATGCTGCAGGATCGACGAAGCGGATTGGGTCAACTGCTCCACATTATCGATTTCGGCGTAATAATTGGCCGTTGCAAGCAAAGACGTGGACAGTCCGACCAGAACGATGATGGCGGTTGCCGCGCGCTGAGCGCTTTCAGTCAGTTGAGTGATCCAGGATCTCAGCATCATTTTTGAATTCCATCGCCCGGTTGTTGGGTTCTGTTCTGAATGGAATTACTGCTCCCCCTTTCCCTATCCCATGTCGAGGCTCCGCCGAATGCGTCGCCCGTCAAGTCCCTGTAAAAATGTAAATCCGATGTTTCCAGAACGGAAGGGAACCGAAAGTCGTGGCAGGGTGGTTTGGCTCAATCTTTGGGCTCGCTCTATCGTTCCAAAGGATGAGGTCAGCCCTGGTGTGGCCCGAACATCGTCCGCAGCTCTTCCAATTTTTCCTCGATGACGTAGGGGACCGCCTGGGCAAAGCTGTCCAGAACGATGATGGCGTTGATAACCACATCCTTGTCGAAGGCGGCGCGAATGCGTTCGGCCATGTTGTGGTTGACCAGGGTGGCGGCGTGGCTAAGCTTTTGCAGCCCGTCAAAGGCGTCTTCGCCGGGTGGGATGTCTGCGCCTTCGATATGGCGCATCAGCAGATACATGGAAAAGACCCGGTACAAGGTCTCGTCGTCGCGGGAAAAGGGCAGGTGGAACCGCGCCATGGCCCGGAAAAAGCTGAGATGCGGACAGCCCGAAGTCGCCCCGATCAGCCCCACCAGCGAGGCCATGCCTCGTTGCAGGGCCATTTTTCCGACGATGGTGCGGTTCTTGGTGACCACCTCAACCACTGTTTCCTCATAGGAGTAGAAGCGGTCGAAGGTTTCGATATAGCCGGCCATGGCCCGCGCCAGCGGACAGAACGGCATTTTGTCCGGGGTCAGCGGGCAGTGGCCGCATTGATGGTTTTCCAGCCGGGCCCAGTCGGGCGGCGTTTCGGTATGATCATTGATCAGCGAATAATCCGCCGCATCGAAGCGCAGGGCGATCTCTTGGATGCCCTCGGCCAGATGGAAGCGGTAGGTGATGGTTTCGCTGTTGCTCATAGGGATATTGAACCGCAAGTCGGCCCAATCATAAAGCGCACATGGGAACAGGTGGGGCAGCCGAAAGGACTACCTTTCCCAGTTCCGCTGCGGCCCGACATCCAGATGCACGAAATCGTGAGCGTGATAAAGCCCGACGCCGCCGCCGATCAACTCGCGCATCTGATCTCCCACCTGGGTGACGGATTTGCGGCCGGGAACCGCCAGGTCGAGCGCCATGCCGCGCATGTGATAGCTGTGGCGGGCAGCGCCTTCCAGATTGGCGTTGGTCTGAGGCGTGCGATAGCCCGACAGCAGCACCACCTCGTTCAGATGCAGCACGGTCTGATAAATCCAGATGATGTCCAGGGTCGAGGGATGCATGGGCCGGGTCTTGTTGGCCACATGATCCTTGGCGATCTCGGAAAAGCCGTCCAGCGGGCCTTTGAAATAATCCCGATCCACCGCATAGATGCCGTGGAACCGAGCCCCGGTATGGGCGTTGACCACGTTGATCACCCGCGCCCTCGGCGCCGCCTGCGCCATCTTCGACGCCAGGGGAACCAGCAGCGGCGACAGCAGCAGCCCGCTCAGCACCGCACGACGGCTGGGCTGGTGGCTGGGCGGGTCTATCGTGTCGGATTCCATCAAGACGGGCTCGAAAGACGGTGAAAGCTGCGGCATTATGACAGGGCAGGGGGTGTTTTCCAATGAAAGGTCAATGGGTGCCAAGGCTTTGGCTGGTGATCCTCGGATTGTGCGTGGGGCAAATGGCCTGGGCCGACAGCGCCGAGGAGCATTTGGCCGCCTTTATCCGCCATGATCTGGCCGGTGACGGCTTCGACCGTCTGGGGCCGTTCATCGAAGCGGTGGACGGCAAGGAAGGCTGTGGCTGTTCTTCCTCTGGCAACCATTTCGACATTGCCGGTGATCCGGTCCTGGTGGCCGATGATTGGAAGATCGCCGCCAGCCGTCATCCTTCACCGGAACGGGCGGTGATCGCGGTGCGTTTCCATCTGTTGGCCGACAGCCCCATGGGTGGTGAAAGCTTTGCCCAAGGGGCATTTCGTCGCCTGCATATCCTGTATCCGGCCCGCTGGCTGACCCGGCGCTATCGCCTGGAAAAACAGTTCGATGGCGCCTGGGCGGTGCTGGCCGATCAGACTCCGGTGGTGGCGCCCAATGCTTTGGCCGAGGCCATGGGGAAGGCTCTGGCCGGGGCGTCTCGGGCCTCGGCCCAACGGCTTTCCTATTATCGGCGCGAGGCGGCGACGGCGGCCCGCCTGACGATGTTGCATAGCACCCATAAAGTCCTTGCGGATTAACCTGTCGCTGTTTACGGTCATAGTCGGATTGAGAGTAGGTCTCATTTCCATCTTCCACCGGGGGCGGTGAGCAGGGCGAGCGCAGGATGACTCAGGACGGACAGAAACTGACCTCGGCGGCATTGAGCAAGGGGGCCGAGGCGGAAATCGTCGGTCTCGACGAAGACGCGGTCGATACTCCCCTGGAGCCCGGCGAGCTTGAACGCCGCCTGATCGAGATGGGGCTGGTGGAAGGGGCGCGCATCCAGGTGCTGCATGAGGGCTTTCCCCGCCGCGATCCCATCGCCATCCGCGTTGACGACCATACGGTGGCCCTGCGGCGTAACGAGGCCAAGGCGGTTCTGGTGCATCTTTTGAACGGAGCCGCGTGATGGCCGAAGACAAGCCGGCGCTGCCGCCCCGCATCGCCCTGGTGGGCAATCCCAACAGCGGCAAGACGGCGTTGTTCAACGCCCTGACCGGCAGCCGCCAGAAGGTTGCCAACTATGCCGGCGTCACCGTCGAGCGCAAGGAAGGGCTGTTCGTCAGTCCCGCCGGCACCAAGGTCAAGGTGATCGATCTGCCGGGGACTTATTCCCTGCGCGCCCGGTCCCCCGACGAAGCGGTGACCCGCGACGTGGTGCTGGGCCGCATGAAGAACGAAGCGGTGCCCGACGCCATCGTCTTTGTCGCCGACGCCACCAATCTGCGCCAAAATCTGCGGCTGGCCCTGGAAATGCGACAGCTGGGTCTGCCCACCATTCTGGCCCTCAATATGATGGACGCCGCCGAAAAGCAGGGCATGACCGTCGATCCCGCCGAACTGTCGGCCGAATTGGGAATGCCGGTGGTGGGCACCATCGCCATTGAAAAGGGCGGCGTCGCCGGGCTGCTGGCCCAGATCGACCGCACCATTCAGATCGCCGAAACCGAAGGCTGGTCTTCCGTTCAGGCCGAATGCGGCTGGAGCGAGCCTTCCAGTCACGACCTGCGCGATTATCACCGCGAAGTCGAACGTATTCTGGCCCGCGCCGTCCAAGTGCCGCCCAGGCCCCATGCTCTGACCCGCAGGCTGGACAATATTCTGCTGCATCCGGCTTTGGGCCTGACCATTCTGATGGCCATCCTGTTCCTGATGTTCCAGGGTGTGTTCGCCTGGGCCAAGCTGCCCATGGATCTGATCGATGCCGGGCTGTCGGCCCTGACCACCCTGATCACCACCAACATGGCCGACGGTCCTCTGCGCAGCCTGTTGACCGACGGCGTCATTGCCGGCGTCGGCAGCGTGGTGATGTTCCTGCCGCAAATTCTGGTGCTGTTCCTGTTCATCCAGTTGCTGGAGGATTCGGGCTATATGGCCCGCGCCGCTTTCCTGCTGGATAAGCTGATGGGCGGCGTCGGTCTGCATGGCCGGGCCTTCATTCCCCTGCTGTCCAGCTTCGCCTGCGCCGTACCCGGCATCATGGCGGCCCGCACCATCGAAAACCGCGCCGACCGCATCGCCACCATCATGATCGCGCCGCTGATGACCTGTTCGGCCCGCCTGCCGGTCTATACTTTGCTCATCGCCGCCTTCGTGCCCAACCGGCCCGTCTTGGGCGGCTGGATCGGTTTGCCCGGTCTGGTCATGTTCAGTCTGTATGCCGCCGGGATTTTCTCTGGTTTGGTGGTGGCCTTCGTCATGAAGCGCACCGTGCTGAAAGGGGCCCGCGAGCCGCTGCTGATGGAGCTTCCGGCCTACCGTCTGCCGCGCCTGCGCAACGTTGCCTTGGGTCTGTATGATCGTGGCCGCGCCTTCCTGACCCGCGCCGGCACCACTATCTTTGCTTTGATGGTGCTGGTGTGGTTCCTGGCCAGCTTCCCGGCTCCCCCCGATGGCGCCACCGAAGCCGCCATCCGTTATTCGGTGGCCGGAACCATCGGCCATGCCCTGGAGCCCATCCTGGCTCCGGTCGGCTTCAACTGGCAGATCGCCCTGGCTCTGGTCCCCGGCATGGCCGCCCGCGAGGTGGTCGTCGGCGTGCTGGGAACCATCTATTCCCTGTCGGATACCGGCGAGGCTCTGCACAGCTCCCTGGCCACCATCCTGGCGCAGTCCTGGGGGTTGCCCACCGCCTTGTCCCTGCTGGCCTGGTACATCTTCGCCCCCCAATGCCTGGCGACTTTGGGCGTGGTGCGGCGCGAGCTCAATTCCCGCTTCTGGCCGGCGGTGATGTTCGTCTTCCTTAGCGCCCTGGCTTACGGCGCCGCCTTTGCCACTTATCGGGTGTCATTGGCGATCTTTGGAGGCTGACCCCCATGCAGACTCTTATCGTTGCCGTCATCGTCCTTATCTCCGCTGCTGTCCTGGGTCGCAAAGCCTGGAAAATCATCCGCCGTCGCTGTGGAGCCGGTAAAAAGGATGCCGGCGGTGGTTGCGGGAAATGCTCTGGTTGCGGATGAATGTGGCGAGAGAAAGGGATGCGAGCTCTGCCCTGCACCCGCCAAGGGCGCGGCCCTTGGAACCTGTTCCTCTATAGTCATGGGTTTGTGGGCGGCGCCCACGTCTTCTTTCCCATATAAATCCCAATAAAAAAGCCGCTCCAGTCAGAGCGGCTTTTTTGTTCGATCAGGTCTTTTTCTTACGGGGTGGCCGTTTGTCTTTGACCAGTTCGGTTTCGCCGGTTTTGCCGTCGGTCAGCTCTTCAAAGGGGTAGAGCTTGCGGCATTTGGTGCACCAGCCCATGGTTTTGCCGTTTTCCGAGACGATCTGGAAGACATGCAGCAATTTGGTGTCGGGGCAGATGGCCCGGAAAGATTGGGGTTGTCCCATGAGATACTCTAGCGGTTACGGTTTGACGAGAAGCGCACGGCTTCTTCCGCGGCGCGAATGACGGCGCGGGCTTTGTTCCAGCATTCCTGATGCTCGGATTCGGGCACCGAATCGGCGACGATTCCGGCGCCGGCCTGCACGGTGATCACGCCGTCTTTGACCAAAGCGGTGCGCAGGGCGATGCAGGTGTCGAGGGAGCCGTTGGCGGCGAAATAGCCGATGCAGCCGGCATAGAAGCTGCGGCGTTCCGGTTCCAGTTCGTCGATGATTTCCATGGCCCTGACCTTGGGCGCGCCCGAAACGGTGCCGGCGGGGAAGCCGGCGAACAGGGCGTCCATGGCGTCGTGATGCTTGGTGTCCAGCTTGCCTTCGACGTTCGAGACGATGTGCATCACGTGGGAATAAAGCTCGATGATCATCTTCTCGGTGACCGAGACGGTGCCGATTTCAGCGACACGGCCCACATCGTTGCGGCCCAGATCGAGCAGCATCAGATGTTCGGCCAGTTCCTTGGGGTCTGCCAGCAGCTCGGCGGCCAGGGCTTTGTCTTCCGCTTCGTTGGCGCCGCGCTTTCGGGTGCCGGCGATGGGGCGGATGGTCACGGTGCCGTCGCGCAGGCGCACCAGGATTTCCGGGCTGGAGCCCACCAGCGAAAAGCCGGCGAAATCCAGGAAGAACAGGAAGGGCGACGGGTTGGTGCGGCGCAAGGCCCGATAAAGGGCGAAGGGCGGCAGCTTGAAGGGCATGGACAGGCGCTGGCTGAGCACCACCTGGAAAATATCGCCGGCCAGGATGTATTCCTTGGCTTTGGCGACCATGTCCTTGAACTGCTCCGGGGTCATGTTGGCGGTGGCTTCCGGCATGGCCAGATCGGCTTCGGACGAGGTCCGGCCATAGGGCAGGGGCCGTTCGAAGTCGGCGACCACATCGGCCAGACGCTCTTGGGCCTGGGCATAGGCGGCGCGGGCCGACACCCCTTCGGTCGGGCGAACCGGAGTGACGATGGTGACCTTGTCGTTGACGTTGTCAAAGATGGTCATAATGGTCGGGCGCAGGAACACGCCGTCGGGAATCCCCAGATTGTCCGGGTTGTTGTCGGGCAGACGCTCGACCAGACGGATGCTGTCATAGCCCATATAGCCCACCAGCCCGGCGGCCATGGGGGGCAGATGCTCGGGCAGTTCCAGGCGGGTTTCATCGACCACGGCGCGCAACGAGGCCAGAGCGCCCTTTTCCACGGAAATCGGGCAGGGCTCGAAGGCGTTGGGGTCGAAGCGGGCCTGACGGTTGATTTCGGCCACATTGCCGTGACAGCGCCAGATCAGATCGGGCTTCAGGCCGATAAAGGAATAACGGCCGCGGATGGCTCCGCCTTCCACCGATTCCAGCAGGAAGCTGTTGGGGCGGCCCTCCGCCAGCTTCAGCATGGCCGAAACCGGGGTTTCCAGATCGGCAACCAGATCGGTCCAGACCACTTGGGCCTGCCCGGCTTCGTAGCGGCTGCGGAAGCTGTCGAAATCAAGCGGCGTCATCATGGTTACGGCCTTATTTTTCGAACTGAGCGTCGATCAGGGGGCGATTGATGGTCACGCTCAGATCCTTGCTCAGAGCCTGGCGATAGCTGACCATCAGGTCGTTGCCCAGGCTTTTGGAGAACTGCTCGCGGGCGTTTTGGAAGACCAGGGTCTGGGTCTTGGGATCGGCGGGGGG
>Ga0209415_10019942_pt1 | contig 10465 bp, 11 predicted proteins | sample PeaSoiSIISIP2007_FD_187696 | JGI IMG/M metagenome (GOLD analysis project Ga0209415, IMG submission 187696) | Peat soil microbial communities from Weissenstadt, Germany - SII-SIP-2007 (SPAdes) (version 2) | ecosystem: Environmental > Terrestrial > Soil > Wetlands > Peat | place: Germany...
CGATGCATCTCCGACGGTGCCAGAGAGATCGATTCAGAGATTGGCCGCAGAATCAACGACGGCGAACACTAGGTTGCATGGCGTCCTGTCCGGAATTTCCGAACCCCGCCACCGCGCTAGGTTGCATGGCGTCTTGTCCGAGATTTCCGAACCTCGCCACCGCGCTAGGTTGCATGGCGTCTTGTCCGGAATTTCCGAACCCCGCCACCGCGCTAGGTTGCATGGCGTCCTGTCCGGGATTTTCGAACCGCGCCACCGCGGTAGGTTGCATGGCGTCCTGTCCGGGATTTCCGAACCTCGCCACCGCGCTAGGTTGCACGGCGTCTTGTCCGGGATTTCCGAACCTCACCACCGGGACAAGTGCCCGGTGGCATGCGTTGCATGGCGCGAACTCCCGAGCATGGCCCGAGGGCTCCCGCGCGAAATACCGCAGGCCACGCGGCCCCGTCCCGCGACCACTCCGATAAGGCAGCGCCACCTGACCGCGCAGCGCGCGTCGTGTTGGGCAGTCCGGCAATGGCGGCGTCATCGAAGGCGGCGCGGTGGAGCTGCGGGTCATGCGACGGGTCCTGATCGGCTCCAGTTCTATGTGTATATTTTCCTACACCAAAACACCCCATCGGCGACAATCAATTCCCGCCCCGGATCGCCGGCGACAAACCGACATCGCCCGCCGTGCAGCGAAGGCGCAACCGGCGGCGCAGCGCGTCGCCTGCCTCGTTCCCCGGGAGGTCTGCACGTCTATCTTCTCGCTTCTTCTTCTTTGCGATCATCGCAATCATCGATTACGATGCAATCACCTGCCGGGACAAAGCACCAATGAGCAGCATCACGATCCGCAACCTCGACCCGGCGATCAAGGAACGCCTGCGCGTGCGTGCGGCCGAGCGCGGCCATTCCATGGAAGCCGAGGCCAGGCGCATCCTGCAAACGGCCCTGGACGCATCCGGCAGGCCGCCGGGCCGCAACCTCTATGAGCGGATCCATGCCCGCTTCGCGCCGCTGGGCGGCGTCGATCTGGCGTTGCCGCCGCGCGAGCCGGCCCGCGAGCCGCCCCATTTCGACTGATGTTCCTGCTCGACACCAACGTGCTGTCCGCCATGATGCGCGCCACGCCGGCGCCGGCGGTGGCGGCGTGGGTCTCCGGCCACCCCGTCGAACGCCTGTTCACGGCTTCCGTCTGCCAGGCGGAAATCCTCGCCGGCCTCGCGGTCATGCCGGAAGGCCGCCGCCGTCTCGCGCTTGAAGCCGCTTCCCGTGCCATGTTCCTGGAGGATTTCGCGGACCGCGTGCTGCCGTTCGACACCGCGGCGGCGGTTGCCTATGCGGACATCTTCGCGGCCCGCCAGCGAGCCGGCCGACCCGCCGCGACGGTCGATCTGATGATCGCCGCTGTCGCACGATCCCAGGGTGCCAGTGTGGTCACCCGCAATGTCGCCGATTTCGACGGGTGCGGTGTGACCGTCGTCAACCCGTGGGACTTGCGGCAGCCAAATTCCTGAACTCACAGCCAGCGCGCCACGACCGGGGGAAAACCGGCGGATAATCTCAACGCCGCGCTCGACAAGTCAGGGCTCGCGCGCGCCACGTTCCCTTGCCCACAGATACGCATAGGAAATCACCAAACACGGCTGCGGTGCACTCGGGCACCTGCCTTGCTGCAAGGCGCCCCGAACTGTGCTATCAGTTGAGATTGCAGGAGGGCGCTCATGGCCGACGCCAAGACCGACGCGGTTTTCGATGTCCTACCGGATGAGGCGGAAGAAGCACGCCTCGATGCCGAAGCCAATGCCGCGTACAAGGCTGGCCGGGTCGTGCCGCACGCCAAGGTGGTCGAGTGGCTGAACTCCTGGGGCACCCCTGACGAGCTACCCTGCCCGATCCCAAAGCCGCATTGACCGAGGTTGTCTGGACTGAACCGGCATTGGCCCAGCTTGCGGCCATCCGGGCTTACATCGCGCAATTCAATCCCCGCGCGGCGATGCATGTTGCCGCGGGCCTGCGCGATGCGGGCAACAGCCTGACCCACTTCCCGCACCGGGGGCGGCCGGTTCCGCGGACCGACATGCGCGAGCTGGTGACCGCCTATCCCTACATCATTCGCTACCGCACCGACGGCGATATCGTCGTGATCCTGCGCGTCCGTCACACCTCGCGCCGGCCGACAAATCCCTGACGGTCGGCGCAGGCTCCGCCTCCGCCCCGCCCCGCTCACCCCTCCGCCCGCACCACCGCCAACGCCGCCAGCACCGGCACCGCGTGCTGCAAAAACGCCCGCACCCGCGGCGCCGGTTCGGCCGAGGCGGCGACCAGGCTCACCGGCAGCGCCGGCGGCTCATACGCGCGCAGCAGCCGCACCAGCGCCCCGGCAGCCAGCTCCTCGGCCACCTGGTAGGACAACACGCGGGTAATCCCGTGCCCGGCGCGCACCGCGACCAGCGCCGCCTCGATCTCATTGACCGTCAGGCGCGGCGCCAGCCGCACCACCGCCTCGCGCCGCCCGACGCGGAACCGCCACTCCGGCGGGATCGGCCGGCTGACCACATGCACCACCGCGTGCCGCGCCAGGTCCGCCGGCGCACGCGGTTCGCCGCGCGCCAGCAGATAAGCGGGGCTGCCACCACCACGCGGCGCACCTCGCCGACCCGGTGCGGCGGCGGCAGGTTTTCCCCCGGCGGACCGATCCGCAGCGCCACGTCCAGCCCTTCCTCCAGCAGGTCCAGGTTGCGGTCCGCCAGCAGCAGCTCCACCTGCATCGCCGGGTGCGCCGCCAGGAAGCTGGCAACCACCGGCGTGACATGCCGGCGGCCAAAAATCAGCGGCGCGGTGATGCGTAGCAGCCCGCGCGGCGCCGTGTCGGCGCTCGGGCGCAACGCATCGCCGTACGCCGCCAACGCGCGCCGCGCGTCGGCGCCAAGCCGCCGCCCGGCCTCAGTCGGCGTCAGCCGGCGCGTGGTGCGCTCGATCAGCCGCGCCCCCAGCCGTGCCTCCAGTGCCGCCAGGGCGCGGGTGACCGCCGGCGCCGAGCGACGCAGCCGGCGCGCGGCAAGTGCGAGACTGCCGGCGTCGAGGATGGCAACGAACACCGCAAGCTCGTCCAGACGATCCATCGATTATTCCGCAGATTGAAATTTCAGCTTGCGATATTCGGCCATTCCGCCTGACCAGGGCAAGGATTACCTCTGCCGCGTCACCCAGCAGGAGACGCCCCATGCCCGATCCCGCCCTCACCCTTTACGGCACCGCGCTGTCCGGCCACGCGCATCGCGTGGTCCTGCTGCTGCGCATGCTCGACCTGCCCTACCGCTTCGTGGACACCCCGCGCGATGCCCGCGCCACGCCGGCATTCCGCGCGCTCAACCCGCTCGGCCAGATCCCGGTGCTGCAGGACGGCGAGCGGGTGCTGGCCGACAGCAACGCGATCCTGGTCTATCTCGCCCGCCGGTATGACGCTGCCGGCACCTGGCTGCCGACCGACCCGCTCGGCGCGGCGCGGGTGCAGCGCTTCCTGTCCCTGGCCGCCGGCGAGGTGGCATTCGGCCCCGCCACCGCGCGCGCGGTCACGCTGTGGGGCTACCCCGGCGACGCCGACGCCGCCCGGGCGATCGCCACGCGGCTGCTGCGCTTCCCGGAGGATCATCTGGCCACCCAGGACTTCCTCGCCGCCGACACCCCGACGATCGCCGACCTGGCCTGCTACGGCTACGTGGCGCGCGCGCCGGAGGGCCGCATCCCACTCGAGCCCTATCCGGCGGTCCGCGCCTGGCTGGCGCGCATCGAGGCACTGGACGGCTTCGTCCCGCTCCCCCGCACGGAGCCTCCGGCGGCATGAGCGACCTGATCGACACCCCGTTCCACCCCGGCGAGCGCGCGGCGCAGGCCCGTGCCGGCGCGGCGCCGCGCGCCGCCGCGATCCGCGACTGGATGCCGCAGCAGCACCGCGCGTTCTTCGCCGCCCTGCCGTTCGTGCTGGCAGCCACCACCGACGCGGACGGCTGGCCGGTCGCCATCATCCTGGCGGGCCCGCCGGGCTTCGTCGCCAGCCCGTACCCCCGTACCCTGCGGATCGACACGCTGCCTGACCGCAACGATCCGGCCGCGCTCTGGTTCAGGCCCGGGGCGCCAATCGGCCTGCTCGGCATCGATCTCGCCACAAGGCGGCGCAACCGCGCCAACGGCACGATCGCCACCGCCACGGCAAATGCCCTGGTGGTCGCGGTGCAGGAAAGTTTCGGCAACTGCCCGCAATACATCCACATTCGCGACCTCCGAGCGGCCCCGGCCGGCCCGGCGTCGCCCGAACTGCTGGATCGGCTCGATCCAGCGGCGCGCACCGCGATCGCAACGACCGACACGCTGTTCGTCGCCACCAGCGCCGGCGCCGCGGGCGTCGACATCTCCCATCGCGGCGGCAAGCCCGGCTTCGTCCGCCGCAGCTTCGCCAGCGGGGACGGCGACACGCTCACCGTTCCGGACTTCGCCGGCAACCGCTACTTCAACACGCTCGGCAACCTGCTGCTCGATCCGCGCGCCGCGCTGCTGATCCCCGACTTTGCCACCGGCGACATCCTCCACCTCCAGGGCCGCACCGAGATCCTCTGGGACGTTCCCCCCGAGGAACGTCTCGCCGGCGCCGAGCGGCTGTGGCGCCTGCACCTCACCCGAGCTTGGCGTCGCCGCACCGCGCTGCCGCTGCGCTGGTCGCTGCGAGCGCTGTCACCGGGCGTGGCACGGACCGGAAGCTGGTAGAAGTTGCTGCCGCGCCAGCCGTACTTACCTCTCCCGCCCTTCGCGGGCTTGGGCCGCGAAGCGGACCAAGGCGGCACGCGAAGCGTGACGGGTGAGGGTCGTGCCGCACGCACCACCCTCACCCGCGTCGCAAGTGCTCCGCGCCTTGGTCCGCTTCACGGCCCAAGCCCGCGAAAAGCGGGAGAGGTAAGTACGGCGCGCGCGTCGTTTCCAATCACAACGACCCCCCCCCTACCCCCCCACCAGCGCGTCGTCACTCGCCACGGCGCGCAGGATCGCCTCGATGAACATCTGCTTGCTCACCGGCTTGGCGATGAAGTCGCTCATGCCGGCGTCCCGGCAGGCCTGCACGTCCTCGGCGAAGGCGTTGGCCGTCATGGCGATGATCGGCACCACCCGCGACAGCCCCGCCTTGGTGCGGATCGCCCGCGTCGCCTGCAGCCCGTCCATCTCCGGCATGCGCATGTCCATGCAGATCACGTCGTAGGCCACCCGCCGCGCCGCGCGCACCGCCGCGACCCCGTCGTTGGCCACGTCCACCTGGATATCGAGGCCCTTGAGCAGGCGTTCCACGAGGAACTGGTTGGTGGGATCGTCCTCGGCCAGCAGCAGGCGCAGCTTGCGGCCCAGCCCGACCAGACGCTGGCGCAGCTTCGCCTCGGCCGCACCTGCTTCCTGGGGCACCATCGCCGGCGCTGCGGCCAGCTTCAGGCCCAGCCGGAAGCGGAAACTGCTCCCCACGCCCGGCGTCGACGCGACGCCGATGCTGCCGCCCATCTGTTCGACGATGCGCTTGCTGATGGCCAGCCCGAGGCCCGACCCGCCGAACCGGCGGGTGATCGAGCTGTCGGCCTGCACGAACTCGTCGAACAGCGAGCCAAGCTGTTCGGCGGCAACCCCGATGCCGGTGTCGCTGACCGTCCACTCGATCGTCGCGGTGGCGGCGTCGGCCGCGACGCGGCGCGCCCGGATGACGATCTCGCCGGCGGTGGTGAACTTGACGGCGTTCGAGACCAGGTTGTGCAGCACCTGGCGGATGCGCCCGGCGTCAGCCTCGAGCGCCGGCGGCAGCGCGGGATCGGTCTCGACGCGCATGCACAGCCCCTTGGCCGCCGCGCGCGGCTCATACACGCTGCGCGCGCCGAGCGTCAGCGTCACCGGCGAGAACACCACCGGCTCGAGCGTCAGCCGCCCCGCGTCGAGCTTGGAGAAGTCCAGGATGTCGTTGAGGATCCGCATCAGGCTATCGCCGGATTCGCGGATCGCCGTCACCACGTTGCGCTGATCCTCGGTCAACCGGTCGTCGAGCAGCACCCCCGCCAGGCCGAGCACCGCATTCATCGGCGTGCGGATCTCGTGGCTCATCATGGCGAGGAAGGCCGACTTGGCGCGGCTCGCCTGCTCGGCGATGTGCTGGCGGGCGCGCGATTCCGTGGCCTCGCGCTGTAGCTCCGCCATGCGCTGGCGGTCGTGCGCGGCATGTTCGGCGGCGCGGCGCTCGCGGATGTCGCGCACCGCCATCACCTCCGCGGCGCCGTCGCCGAACGCGATGGCGCGCGACAGCGTCTCCACCGGGATGCTCTCGCCGCTCGCGGTCAGCAGCGCGAGCTCGCGCGGCTGCGGCTCGCCGGTGGTCCCAGGCCCGCAGGCAGGTGGCGGCCCGCCGGTGGACGCCAGCGGGAGGTCCGGCGCGTAGTCCGGCGCGAACTCGGCCAGCGCGTGCTGCGTGATCGCTTCCAGCTCCCGTCCGACCAGCCGGCAGAACGCGCCGTTGGCATCCAGCACGATCCCGGCGCGGTGCACCAGGATGCCCTCGAAGGTGCTCTCGGTGAGCTGGCGCAGGCGCGCGTTCTCCCGCGCGGTGCGCAGCGCGGACCGCCGGTCCACCGTCATGCCCGCGCGTGCCAGCAGCAGCACCACGATGAACTCCGAGACGAACACCGCGGTCACCGGGCGCAGCGCCAGCGCATCCGGCGTCGCGCTCGCGGTCTCCCACTCGGAGAACGGCAGGATCGACGCCAATGACGCGACATCCAGCAATGGCAGCGCCAGCGCCACCAGGCTCGCCGGCAGCCAAGTGCCGTGTCGCGTCGCCGCGCGCGCGATCCGTTGCAGGCCGAAGCCGCCGAGCGCGGTGCCGGCGACCATCGCCGCGAGCACCCCGCCAAGGTTGTAGCCGAGCACCATGGGCGCGGCGAGGCCGCTCATGCTGACGAACAGCATGCACGACACCGCGGCCGACAGGGTCGATCCGGCCAGCACCGTGTTGCGCGCGCTGTGTTCGCCATAGGCGGTGATCGCCACCGCGGCGAGCGCGCCGATGAATGCGAGCGGTAGTGCCGCAACGGTTGAAGGCCACGGGACGCCGGTCGGCAGATAGGGGAAGACCGCCGCCAACGACAGCCGGAAGGCGATCCAGGCGGTGCCGCCGAGCGCCAGGCCGGCGGCGGCGGTGCGCGCCATCGTCCGTCGCCCGCCCGCCGCGGCGCGCCGCGGCAGCAGCAGGAACGCCAGGTGGCAGCCCACCAGGCTGGCGGCCAGCGCCATGACGAACCGGCCGACATCGTGGCCTGACAGCATTTCGACCAGCATGGTCCGCTCTTCTCGCGTCGGCAGATGCAAAATTGGTTACGCCAGCCGCCAGTTACGCCCACAAGCTTAACCAATCGCTACGCACCCGAGAGCGTCCGCACCGCACCCGGACCCGCGCCGCACCCGAAAGCGGCGCCGGCCGCGCGCATTCCCGTGCCGGTTGCCCTGGCAGCGCCGAACACAGCGCCGAACACAGCGCCGATTCACCAGCACTTAACCCGCGCGCCATAGCGTGTCGCGACGCGAGCGCAACACACGGAGCCATGGTGAGCGGACGGCATGCGCCATCCCGTTGGATCTGCGGCCTGTTGCCAGCGCTCGCGGTGATGCTCGCCGTGACGCAGTCGGCGGCAGCCGCGTCGCTGTCCGCCAAGGACCTGCAGGTGCTAGGCCGGGCGTTGGCGTTTCTGCAACCGCCGCCCGGCGCCGGCAGCATCGCCGTGGTGTTCGCGCACGACGACGCCGCGTCGCGGCGGGACGCCGAGGCCATCGTGGCATTGCTCGGCGACGGGCTGCGCTCCGGCGGCAGCTTGCTGCGGCCCATGCTGCGCGACAGCCAGTCGCTGGCAGCGGGTGACTTCAGCGTCCTGGTCGTCGCCCAGGGGGCCAACGGCGAGGCGATTCTGGCGGCCAGCCGCGCCACGCATGCGCTGTGCGTCACCGGCGACCTGGCCGCCGTCCAGGCCGGCCTCTGCACCATGGCCATCTGGTCGGAGCCGCGGGTGGAAGTGGTGATCAGCCACGCCGCCGCGGTCGCCGCCGGCATCGAGTTCGTCGCCGCATTCCGGCTGATGGTGCGGGAAATCTGAAACATGCCAGGAGCGGTACGCATGACACGTCATGCTTTCATTCGTTGCGCGCTGGCGCTGCTCGGCGGCGTGCTCGGCGGCGGTGGGTTCGGCCACCACGGCATGTTGGGCTACGCGGGGGTGGCGCTGGCCCAGCCGGTCGACTACGGCGCGCTCGAGCAGTTGTTCGGCGAACCGGTGACCGCCTCGGTGACCGGCAAGCCGCAACGGGTGGCCGACGCGCCGGCCGATATCGAGATCATCACCCAGGACGACATCCGCCGCTCCGGCGCCACCAGCATCCCGGAGGTGCTGCAATTCGTCCCCGGGCTCGATGTCCGTCTTGACGGCTTCGCCAGCGCCGATGTCGGCATCCGCGGCTACAACCAGACCTCCAATCCGCACCTGATGGTGCTGGTGAACGGCCGGCAGGTCTACATGGCCGATTACGGCCGCATCCTGTGGGCGACCATCCCGGTCCAGCTTAGCGAGATCCGCCAGATCGAGGTGATCAAGGGGCCCAGCTCGGCGCTATATGGATTCAACGCGGTCGGCGGAGTGATCAACATCATCACCTACGACCCTATCACCGATCACCTGAACACCGCGACCGTGGCCGCCGGTACGCAACACTACCTTGGCGGCTCGGTCGTCGGCACCGGCGGCATCGGCGACACTGCCGGCGTCCGCCTCTCGCTCGGCGGGTTCCAGGCGCACGACTTCGCCCCCGGCCAGTTGTCGCAGGGCGATGCGCTGGCGCGGCAGTCGCCGTTCAACGGTACTTTCGCTGCCGACAGCCGATGGCAGATCAATCCGTCGGTCTCGGCATTCGCCGAGGCGAGCGTCGGCGACACGCGGCTGTCGGAACAGGAATTGACCGCCCTGTTCGACACCGAGACGCTGGTGACCAGTTCGATCCGTGCCGGCATCAGCGCCGACACCCCGTTCGGTCTGCTCAGCCTGTCCGCCTATCGCAGCGATGCCAGCGTCGATGTCAACAATATTGGCATCAACCTCGTTCCGATAACGGACACGGAGTATCAGACGAGCTACGTGGTGCAGGCCAGCGACCTGGTGAAGCTCGGCACCGACCATACGCTGCGCTTCGGCCTGGAGTATCGCAACGATGCCGACAATTCCGGCGACTACGGGAACGGCGTCATCAGCACCGCGATCTATTCGGCCAGTCTGATGTGGGATTGGCAGATCGCGCCGAGCCTGTCGTTGACCAACGCGGTGCGGCTCGATCACCTGCTGCTGCACTATTCCGGCAACCTGTTGCCGGGCGCCCCCGTGACCGTGGCACAGTACAATAACACCACGGTGACCGAGTGGAGCTACAATTCCGGCCTGGTGTGGCGGGCCACTGACGACGATACGTTCCGGCTGTCCGTCGCCCGCGGGGTGCAGTTGCCGACCCTGCTGCAGTATGCGGTGCAGTTCCGACCGGGAATCTTCAGCCCGGCCGCCTACATCGGACGGCCCGACCTGAACCCCTCGGTCGTCTGGAATGAGGAGCTGGACTACGATCGGTCATTGCCCGCCATCGCGTCCACGTTGCGCACCGCCCTGTTCTTGCAGCGGACCGACGATCTGCTCACAACGCCGTTCGGCGCGCCGTTGACCATCACGCCGTCCGGCCTGCCGGTGTTCTTCTCGCAGAACGTCGGCTACAGCACGGCGGCGGGGGCGGAGATCGGCATCAAGGGACATTCGGCGAACGGGTTCCGCTGGAACGCCAGCTACGCCCTGGTCTCCACGACAGACCACACCACGCTGGACACCAGCCCGGGGCTCGGCACCGTCGAGTATGCGCACAGCGCGCCGAACCACGTGGTGATCGGCGGGCTGGGCTACAGCCAGGACCGGTGGGAGCTGGACCTGATGGCGCGCTGGCAGTCGAGCTACCTGGATTACCGGCTGGATCCGACCCGCACCATGCTGCTGCCGGTGCAGGTCGACAACTACGTGACTGTGAACGCCCGAATCGGCTACCGGCTGACCGAGAACCTGACGGCCGCACTGGCCGCGCAACAATTCAATGCGCCGGCGCTGGCGGAAACCGCCGGGCCGCCGGTGCAGCGGCAGATCATCCTCAGCCTGACGGCACGCCTGTGATATCGGCGGCATCGCAAAAGAAAGTAAGTTTTAACGCAGATACAGGCAGATGCACGCGAAGCACGCAGATAAGAACAGGTTGAATGAGCTGTCGGGGAACGTCATCGGCTGCGCGTTCACCGTATTCAATACGCGCGGGCCGGATTTCTGGAGAAGGTCTACGAGAATGCGTTGGCACACGAGTTGCGCAAAGCGGGATTCGCGCTCGCGCAGCAACG
>Ga0209415_10019943_pt1 | contig 10465 bp, 11 predicted proteins | sample PeaSoiSIISIP2007_FD_187696 | JGI IMG/M metagenome (GOLD analysis project Ga0209415, IMG submission 187696) | Peat soil microbial communities from Weissenstadt, Germany - SII-SIP-2007 (SPAdes) (version 2) | ecosystem: Environmental > Terrestrial > Soil > Wetlands > Peat | place: Germany...
GGTGGGCGTAGCTCAGTTGGTAGAGCTCCTGGTTGTGGTCCAGGCGGTCGTGGGTTCGAGCCCCATCGCTCACCCCTCTTGACAGGCCTGCAAATCGGCACGACGCGCCGAACGAACGTGTGCGTCGGTTCCTGTTGACCGCCGCCGCAGACCGTCACAAGCATTTGGCGCGGCGGGCGGCAGCCCGGCGCTCGGGGTCACTTCACGCCGGTTGCGCCGCGTACCGTTCACGCGCCGCGGCGAGCAGAACGGACTCGGTCACGTTGACGAGGTCGTAGCCTTCGATCGTTAGGCAGACGCTCTGGTCGGGGCCGTCAAACCCCTCGAGGTCGACATAGCCGAGCTCCTCCAGCTCGGCCATCAGCCGCCCGACGGTCGCAGCGTCGCATCCGGTGCGGCTCGCGAGCTCGGCCACCGTCATCCCGTCCGGACCAGGCGGGTAGAGCACCGGGAGAAGCCTGGCTGAGACACCCTTGTGGCGGCCCTCTGCGCAGCGGTCGAGCACCCGCCTCATCGTGGGCTCGTCGAGCAGCTCGCCCGCCTCGGGAAGGCGCTCCACCTCCTTGCGCCGGTGGCGGTCCTTGCGGCGACCGTAGAGGTACAGGGCGACCACGGGTACGACAAACGGCAGCCACTCCTCGACCGGGATGTTGCCGATGTGGGCGATCACTGGCATCGCGCTCACATCTAATTCTGCCCTAACGAGACGGCGCCCGACTCGCCATGCCGGCTCGTCGGCCGGGCGGGCTCGCATACACTCGGCCGCGGCATGAAGGCTCGACGTCGGCTCTTAGTACCCGCTCTGAGCTCCCTGGGAGTCCTAGCTTTGCTCTTCCCGGCGGTCGCGCAAGCCCACGGCATCGTCGGCAGAGCGGACCTGCCGATCCCGGTATGGCTGTTCAGCTGGGCGGCGGCGATCGTCCTGGTCGTCTCGTTCGTGGCGCTGTCGGTGCTGTGGACACGACCGCAGCTGCAAAGCGAACGGCGCTTGCGCCTGTTTCGCGTGCCGGCACCCCTTTCCTCGCTGGTCAGCCTCATCGGATTGGCGCTGTTCGTGCTCGTGCTCTACAGCGGCTTCGCCGGCACGGAAATATGGTCAGCGAACTTCAGCGTGACGTTCATCTACGTGATCTTCTGGGTCGGGATGCCCGTCGTGAGTGTGCTGCTGGGTGACGTGTTCGCCGTGCTCAGCCCGTGGCGGTCGTGCGCGCGCGCGATCCGCTGGGCCGGTCGCCGCATAGCTCCGCGACTTTTCGCGCGGCCACCGCTTCGCTATCGAGCGCAGGTCGGCCAGTGGCCGGCGGTCGCAGCGCTCATCGGCTTCGCCTGGCTCGAGCTCGTGTACGTCGAACGGGACAGCCCATCCAAGCTCGCAGCGCTCTCGCTCGCCTACTTCCTCGTGATGCTCACCGGCATGCTTCTGTTCGGGGTCGAGGAGTGGAGCGAACGGGCAGACGGGTTCGGCGTCTACTTCAACCTGCTCTCGCGCATGTCGGCGCTGTGTGCCGACGAGAACGGCATCGTCTACCGGCGTCGGCCCCTCAGCGGGCTCACGAAGATGCCGATACTCGCCGGAACCATCGCACTGGTTTGCGCTGTGATCGGAACGACCACCTTCGACGGGCTCTCCAACGATGTCGTCTGGCGCAAGCTCGAGCCGCACCTGCAGGACGGCTTCGGTGGCCTGGGGTTTCATCAGACGCCGGCTATCGAGCTCGCCTACACCGTGGGCCTGCTGCTCTGCGTAGGGCTGATCTTGGGCGTTTATGAGCTCGGCATACGCGGGGTTCGCAGCGTCAGCCGCCGCTACAGCACGAGCGAGCTGAGCCACAGCTTCGCGCACACGCTCGTTCCGATCGGGTTCGCCTACATCTTGGCGCACTATTTCTCGCTGCTGATCTGGCAGGGCCAGGCAATCGGTTACCTAGCGTCTGATCCCCTTGGGAACGGCTCGAATTTGCTCGGCACCAGCTCCTACCAGATCGACTACGCGATCATCTCCTATGCCGCAATCTGGTACGTGCAGGTCGCCGCGCTCGTCGTCGGCCACGTCGGCGGGCTGACGCTCGCACATGACCGCTCGCTCAGCATCTACCCCAACGCCCAGGAGGCGGTGCGCTCCCAGTACTGGATGCTGACGGTGATGGTCGCCTTCACGAGCTTCGGCCTGTGGCTGCTCTCCGCCGTCGGGACGTGAGCACCCCCAGCGCGGTCCTCCCGAGGAGTAAGGTTCGCCCGGTCGTGTTCGAGCGGACCGACCCGAACAGGCACATCCGATGGCGGCGCGCGGGGCTCGCGCTGCTGAGCATCGCCGCCGTCACGATCGCCGTGCTCGCACTCGTGTGGGGCGATCCGACGGCGCTCTGTGCGCTGCCCGCGCTCGTGCTGCCCGCGCTCCTGGGGGCTCGCAGCTATCCAGGCGAGCGAATCCTCGCGGTTCTGTCGCACACGCGCCGTCGGCCTCGCCAGAGGCCGCGTTCGAGCATCCTGCTTGCCGGCCGCCCCGAGGTCGGCCTGCCGCGCGGCGGGCTCCTGCTCGCCCGCTCGCTGGCGGTCAGGCCGCCGCCCCGCGCTTCGCTCGCGGCAAGCTAGAGGCTCGGCCCCGCCAGGGGACGGCTTGCCGCGAGACGAGCCCGCGCGCCAGCGCGGTGACGCCTCCATTTCTGTCCCTCCAAGCTCACGAGGAGCCGTGATGCCACGCCGTCCGATGCTCGCCCTGCTCGGGGCGCTGATCCTGGTGCCCGCTGTCGCGGCGCACGCCGCGAGCAGCACTCAATCCTCAACCCAGGAGAGCGCAAACCCGATCAACGACCAGGGCTCCAGCTACCACTACCGCACCTATATCACCTCGATCACTCCCAAGGTGCCCGGGCTGAGCGTGGAAGTGCTCGAGTTCGCAGACCGCCTGCTGCTGCGCAACCACACCGGCAAGACCGTGACCGTCTACGGGTACTCGGGCGAGCCCTACGTACGGGTGCTTCCCGACGGCGCCGCCGAACAGAACATGCGCTCACCCGCTGTCTACCTCAACACCAACTTCTACGCCAACGTGACCGTGCCTCCATCGGCCAACGCCAGCGCCCCGCCGAGGTGGGAAGGCGTCGAGCGGACCGGCCAGTTCGAATGGCACGACCATCGCATTCACTGGATGAGCCCGGTCACGCCGCCCGAGGTCAAGGACACGAGCAAGCGCACGAAGATCTTCAGCTGGAGCGTGCCGATCAAGATCGGCACGCAGCCGGGCTCGATCAACGGCGAACTGTTCTGGGTTCCCGAGAGCTCGAAGGCATCCACGGGCGCGATCGCGGCGCTCATTGCGATCGTCTTGGGCGGAGCGCTTCTCGTATTCGTGGTCAGGCGCAGGCGGCGCCGGGCATCCTCGCCGCCGGCGGGCGGCGGCGATGGAGGGGGCGCCCCGCCGCCTCAGCGCGAGGCGTGGTGAGGAGGCCGCGGCGTGGCTAGAGCAAACCGCCCGGCGCTGCTTGCTCTCCTTTTCGCTCTCGCCTGGTTCGCGGCGCTCGGCGGCGCGACGCAGGCGTTCGCCCACGCCCAGCTGCTCGGCACATCGCCAACCTCAGGGTCGACGGTAGCGGCGCAGCCGGCGGAGGTGACCTTCAAGTTCAACCAGGCGGTCGGCGGCACACTCGGGGCGGTGCGTGTCTACAACGCGCAGGGCGAGGAGGTCGACAACCTCGCGGTCTCCCACCCCGAAGGCCAAGAGCACTGGATGGGCGTCGGGCTGAAGGCGCAGCTGCCGGACGGCACCTACACCGCGACCTACCGCGTGATCTCCGCCGACACGCACATCGTCTACGGAGGCATGGTGTTCAACATCGGCCACCCCGGGGCAGCACCGCGGTTCACGGTCGCAGGGCTGATCAACCGCAACAAGAGCGGCGAGGTCACGACTGTCGCTTTCGGGGTCGTGCGCTTTCTCGACTACCTCTCGATCGCCCTGATGCTCGGAGGACTGGCGTTCCTCGGAGTCGCCTGGCTGCCCGGTCTCGCGGCGGCAGCCGGTGCCGAGCCGGCCTGGCAGGCGGCCTCGCGCGCGTTCGCTCGCCGCTTCCAGATCGTCCTGCTCGGCGCGATCCTGCTCGGCGCGCTCGCAAGCGCGCTCGGGTTCCTGCTGCAGGGCGCGAGCGCCGCCGGCGTGTCCCTGTGGGCATCGCTCAAAGGACCAGTGCTCGAAAACACGCTGCACAGCCGCTTCGGGCAGGTCTGGGGCGCCCGCGCGATCGACTGGATGCTGCTCGGCGCATTGCTCCTCGGCGCCCGAGCCGCCGGACGCGAGCCGGTCCCCGTGCTCCGTCCCGTCCCGCTCGGTGCCGACGGGCTGGCGCGCGAGCCTGTCCGGCCGCGGTGGGCTCTCGGCCTGGTCGCCCTCGGCGCTCTCTACCTCGCCGTCACGCCCGCGCTCAGCGGCCACGCGAGCGTACAGAGGCCCGTATGGGCGTTCTTCCCCTCCGATGTCCTGCACGTCCTGGCGGCCAGCGTGTGGGTCGGCGGTATCGCCTGCCTGCTGCTCGCGCTGCCCGCCGCGACCCGCCAGCTGCCGCCCTCCGAGCGAAGCCGCCTGCTCCTGGCCACGCTCACACGCTTCTCGCCGCTCGCGCTCGCCGCCGTCATCACGATCGCCGCGACCGGGGTGCTGCAGGCCTACATCGACGTCCGCAGCCTCGACGGCCTGCTGCACACGACTTACGGCACGTTGATCATCGCCAAGACCGCTCTGCTGATCGGCCTCATCGGCCTCGGCTGGGTCAACCGCGAACGCGTGATCCCGGCGCTCACGAGGATCGTGGGCGCCGCCGCGAGCCCCGGCAGCACCGGCGTGCTCGCGCGCCGGACGATGCGCGGCGAGGCGCTGCTGATGCTCTGTGTATTCGGCGTCACCGCCGCCCTGATCACCTACGCGCCGCCGATCGACGCGGCGTCCGGACCGTTCTCGACGAGCACGACCCTCGGGCCGGCCGTCCTTGAGATGACGGTCGAACCGGCGCGCGTCGGCCTCAACACAGTCCACCTCTACCTGATCGACGCGAAGACCGGCACCCAGTTCACCCAGACCAAGGAACTCACCGCGACCGCCCGCCTCCCGTCAAAGGGCATCGGCCCGCTGCCGCTGCATGCGAGCCTCGCCGGCCCGGGCCACTACATCCTCAGCTCCGCTGAGCTCACACCCGGCGGCGAATGGGCAATCGAACTCACCGACAGGGTCTCCGAATTCCAGGCGTACTCCAAGACCGTGAAGGTGCCGATCCGGTGACCGCGCTGCTCCACCTCGCACCAGCCCTCCTGGTCCTGCTGTCCCTGTGGCTGGGACGCTATCCGGGCGAGCGGAGAATCCTCCGGCTCAGGGCACGGACACGGACGCGCGCTCGCGCAGCGAGCTGGGTCGCGCCGCGATACAACCCGGCGCTGCCGCGAGGAGGCCGACTCCTCGCCGCCTCGCTCGCCGGGCGAGCGCCGCCCCAGCCGAGCCGGCCCTGGGCAGCGACGTCCTAACTCAGGGCTCCTCCAGCGTCAAGCGTGGCCACACCAACGCGCCGCCGGCCCGGGCCCCGAGCAACACCACTTCACAGGAGGCAGAACAGCAAATGAGAGTCACCAAGATCACTGCGTTGATCGCCGTCGGGGCGCTGCTTGCACCCGCCGCGGCAGACGCGCACATCAGCCTGCATCCCAACACGGTCCCCGCCGGCGCGTTCGCGACCCTGGACGTGCGAGTACCCGGCGAGCAGGAAGGCGCACACGTCACGAAGGTCGACATGCTCTTTCCGCCCGGGTTCACCAGCGTCGACTACGAAAACATCCCAGGCTGGAGCACCCGCGTGATCGAAACCGAGCTCGCCACCCCGATCAAAGAAGGCGGGGAAACGATCAACAGCGAGGTATCCCAGATCGTCTGGACCTGGACCGGCCCGCTCGGCAAGGTCAACAACGCACAGTTCATCAACCTCCCCCTCTCCTTGGCGATCCCGAACAACACGGCAGGCAAAGCGCTCGAATTCAGGACCGTCCAGACCTACAGCAACGGCCAGGTCGTGCACTGGATCGAACCATCACTGACCGCCGAACACCCCTCACCCAGGATCAACATCACGGCCAAGGGCGGCGTCATCCAGGATGTCGCAGGCCACGAGGCCGGCCCCGAAGCCGGCCAGACCGGCGCAAGCCAGTCAACACCCGCAGCACCAGCCACGGCGGTCGCAAAGTCAAGCGGGGCGTCGAAAGGCCTTAGCCTCGCCGCGCTGATCCTCGGTGCGCTCGGGCTGCTCGCAGGGCTCGCTGCCCTGCTCATGGCCAGGCGAACCCGAACGAGCGCCTGAGCGACAAATCGCCAACGCGGAAATCGGGCGGCGTGGTCGCGTCTGAGAGGCGCGACCACGCCTGCTCCCGCAAGCCTGATACCACCGAGCGAAGGCGCTGGCGTGCCGGCCCGCCACGGATGCGATACTCACCCGGACCTAAGCAGCTCAATCACGACATCCCGGGCCTGCTCGGGAACTAGACCGTCAGGTGCTGCCCATGATGAAGAACCTGCCGACGCACGCGCAACCGAGAGCCGGAGCAGCGCAGTGAGCAGCCGCACGCTGAAGATCGCGATGCTGGTGCTCGCGACAGTCGGGCTCGGCGTTGCGAGCTACCTCACATACGTCCACTACGCCGGCATCAAGCCGGCGTGCACAGCGGGTGAAAGCTGCACCAAGGTACAGACCTCCGAGTGGTCGAAGTTCATCGGCATCCCCGTCGCCCTGATCGGCCTGCTCGGCTACGTCGCGATCCTCGGCTCACTGCTGGCACCCGAGAGCGAGACGAGCAGGATGGTGACGATGGGCTTCACGCTCGTCGGGTTTGGATTCAGCGCCTACCTGACCTATCGCGAGCTCTTCTCGATCCATGCGATCTGCGAGTGGTGCGTCTCGAGCGCCGTGATCATGACAATCCTGATGTGTCTGGCTGCATGGCGCTTCCTCCGGGGCGAGGACGGATCCCTGCAGAGGCCGTCACGGACCGAGGGCGCTCGACCCGAGGCGATGACGAGCCCGGCCGAGCTCGGGTAGGACACGCTCGCGCCCATTGCGGATGAGGTTCGCGCCGCTGGTCTTCTTCGCCCTGCTCTGCGCCGGCTGCTCGACAGAGGCCGGTTCCTCATCCAACCAAGGCTTGCTATCACCGCCTGATCTCGCGGGCGCGCGCAGCGTCGGCCACGGGCCGCGATTTCGCCCGAGCCCCACCGGCGCACTCGCGGCGCGTGCCAAGCCTGTGGACGGAATGCGCTGCCTGCCACCGGGACGAGTCGCCTCGGCAGCCCACATCGAGGTGTTTGCTGCCGGCCACGTCGTGGTGATCCCGGCAGGGATCGGCTTCGCGGCTCCGCTCAGGCGTCACGGCGCCTACGTGAACGGCGGCCGATGTGCCTATCCGGTGCGGACTGTGGAGCCGACCGGGCTCGTGTTGATGGAGGCCGGCCGCCCTGTCACGCTCGGCCAGTTCTTCGATCTGTGGGGGCAGCGGCTGAGTCACCGGACGGTGGCGGGGTTCTCAGCATCGACCGGCACCGGGGTGTCGGTGTTCATCAACGGCTCGCGCTGGCGCGGGGATCCGTCCTACGCCCCGATAGCTCCAGGCGCACAGGTCACGGTCGAGGTCGGCCCGCTCGTGGCTCCCCACCGTCGCTACACGTTTCCTCCGCTCCAGGCCGTTGCGTCGGGGCGTTAGCGCTCTGCTTGCCGTTGTATGCTCGCGTAGCCTGGGAACAATGGCCGCCATGACCACGCGCGCTCCCCGTCCTCTCCTGCGAGACAACGTGGGCGCGCTGGCGTGCTGCGCGCTCGTCTCGGCGGCCCTTCTCGTCGGTCTGATGCAACCCCGTGCGGCGCTCGCGGATGGAGATCCAGCCAGCGACGTGCTGCTCGCACAGAACGTCTACTACCCCTATCAGCCGCCTGTCGCGCACGGCCTCGAAGCCACGCTCGAAAAGCTCCTGCGCTCTGCCGAACGCTCGCGTCTGCCATTAAAGGTCGCGGTGATCGGCTCGACCGGGGATCTTGGCGTCGTGCCGAGCTTCTTTGGGCATCCGCAGGCTTACGCGCAGTTCTTGGACCGCGAGATCTCCTTCAACAATCGGCCGCCGCTTCTGGTGGTCATGCCGGCCGGCTTCGGGGTCGTGGCCGCGGGGTCGCTCAAGGCCCTCGCGGCGATCAAGGTCGATACGCGGCACGGGTCCGACGGTCTCGTCCGCTCGGCAATTGCGGCGGTCGTCGTGCTCTTGCGCGCGACGGGGGGGACGCTCGCAACGCCCTCGATACCCTCCGCCACTTCGGGTGGGGGCGGTCCACCGACGTTTGTCCTCTATGGCGCCCCGCTGGTGCTCGTCGTTCTGATTGGCATCGTCGCGCTGCGCAGGGACAGGCCTGATCGCGACCGGCGGTCAGGCGACGCAAGCGGAGAAGGCGAGTGACTCAGCGACTTGCGCTGAAGCCCAGTGGGCCGTCGATACGGGTGACGGTCGCCGGGTTGTCGCAGAGGAAGCGCACGCGCGTCACCTTCGGGCTGAAGCGCTGACAGTCGTAACCCGCCGGCACTGAGTTGCGCGCGAGGAAGGCAATCGACCATTGCCTCGCGAGACGGCAGCTGAGCACATGGGCGCGGACGGAATAGCGCGTGTGGTTGACCGTTATCGATCCGCAGCCGACCGCGGGGATCGCGTCTGCCTGCGTTGCGGTCATCGCCCCGAGCCCCAACGTAACCGTTACCGCAGCCACCAAGATAGAAGAAGTCGGACGCCGCACAGCTCCCCGCCGATTCACGATTGGCCTCTCGTTGAGCCTATCATTCGTCGATCGCAATTCTATCGGAAGGGTGGTCGTGATCAGCAGCCGTTGCCTCCTCTCCGCGGGTCTGAGCGCACTGGCTGCCGCGACACTGGCCGCGTGTGGCAACGCCGCCCCGCACGCCGCCTCGACAATGCTGTCGTCAGCACACCTCGTCGAAGCCGGGCGGCCGCCGTACATCACCGGGCTGGCGGTCGACCCTTCAGATCACTCGCTGCTGCTTGCGACCAACACCGGCCTCTACCGGATCTCCGCCAACGGCCGCGAACTGCATCCCGTTCAGGCTCACGTCACCGTTGGCGGCGCGGCCGGCCCGTACGGTGAACGCGTCTCCTCGCTGGCGTTCGAGGGCCCGGGTCGCCTGCTCGGGTCCGGGCATCCGAATCGAGTGGTGACCCACCTGCCGCCGTTTCTCGGGCTGCTGGTCTCGACTGACGGCGGCCGCGACTGGAGCGCGCTCGCGCGCGCCGGGTTCTCCGACCTTCACGTGCTGCTCGTCCAGGACAGGACCATCTACGCCTTCGACACAGTGCTCGGGGGCGTCGTGGTGAGCACCGACGGCGGCCACACGTTCGCGGAGGGCTCTGCGCCCGCGGGACCCACCGTCCTGGACATGGCCGTCGATCCGAAGGACGCACGCTATGTCCTCGCAAGCACGCCACAGGCGATCTTCGCCTCGAGCGACCAGGGCATGAGCTGGCGGCAGCTCGCGATCGCCGCCGAATCGCGTCTGACGTGGATGCCGGCAGGCCTGTTCCGCGCCGACGCCGACGGCAATGTCCTGCGCTCGAGCGATCGCGGGCGCAGCTGGACACAGGTCGGGAAGCTCGCCGGCGCTCCGGGGAAGCTCGTCGAGACCGCTGCGGGTGCGTTGTATGCTGCCTTGGACGACGGTCGCATCGCGACGTCACTAGATGGTGGGCGTCAATGGTCCAACCTGTTCTCTCCTGATGCATAGACGACTCGTAGCCGGGGTCGCTGCCGTCGCCGTGGGGGCGCTGTGCGTCGGGGCAACTCCTGCCCACGCCCACACCGACCAGATCCTGATCCGGGGCTCGACGCTCATCTACCAGCAAGTAACCGGGATCACGGAGGACTTCAACAACCGGGTCACGATCTCCGAGCACGCCGACTCGTCGGGTCCCTACTACGTGGTCGAAGATCCGGAAAGCAACGGGATATTCGCCCCGCGTCAGTGCACCCCGCTGCTCATCGAACAGACCAGCTGGCGCTGTCCGGCCACCGGCATCAGCGCGCTCTACGTTCGTGTCGGTAGCGGCTCGACAGCGGACCCGACGCGCACCTCCAGCATCACGATCACGGCGCCGACCCCGGCGACGCTGAGCGGGGGCTCGGCGACCGTCAACGCGGGCACGAGCAACGTCACGGCAGGGCCGGTCGGCGGCAACGTGATCTACGGCGGCCTCGGCGGCGGCATCCTCAACAGCAAGAACGGCTTCATCGACACCGTCCACACGTGCCCGCCGGCCAACACGCTCGAAGCCGACCTCAACGACATACTGATCGCCGACTGCGCCGCGATACCCGAACCCCCGCCGCCGCCGCCCGCACCGCCCGGAACGCCTTCACCGTCACCGGGCGCACCGTCACTGGGCGCACCGTCA
>Ga0209415_10019944_pt1 | contig 10465 bp, 2 predicted proteins | sample PeaSoiSIISIP2007_FD_187696 | JGI IMG/M metagenome (GOLD analysis project Ga0209415, IMG submission 187696) | Peat soil microbial communities from Weissenstadt, Germany - SII-SIP-2007 (SPAdes) (version 2) | ecosystem: Environmental > Terrestrial > Soil > Wetlands > Peat | place: Germany...
TTCCCACCCCCCCGCCCTCGAGTCTCCCAAGCCGGTCCATCCGATCACCTCGCCGGCTTCCGCCACAGGTGGACACCCCGGCTCGACGGAAGAATCGAGCGTGTTCATCGCTCCGGAGTACCCCACCATGGAGCTCCCTGTGAACACCCTCCTGCGTCCACCCCAAGCCCGCAGCACGAAGTCGCCACCCTCCTCCCAGGGACCGGTTTCGACCGACGGCCCGGCCTCCGCTTCCAGCGAATCGTCGGGCGACGGCCAAGGCCCGCGTCGTTCCTCCGCCTTCCAACGTCCCGAGACCAATCCCGGCGCCAGTTGGGAACATGTCCTGGAGTGGTACAACCAGTTTTCCTGGTCTCCCTGGACCGCGGAGGAGTTGGAGCGGCGCTACTTCCGTCCGGGAATCCAGGTGGGGTGGGAACGGCTCGCCTTGCAGGATCTGGCCTCCGCCTGGAAGGTTTGGCGCCAGGGTTGCTCCCCGGCTGAGCTGGAACCCGGCCAAGTCGATGTCCGCTCGCTGGAAGGCTTCCTTCGCTGCGAGGTGCTGGGTGTCCTTCGGCACCAGGGGTTTCCCGACCTCCACATCCTGTCCCGCGCGGAATCCAACGAGGGTTGGTTGCCGGTCTACCGCGAGGTCCGAGGCCGGATGCGCGGCGGGGAGGCCACCATCCATCGGGTGGATGCAGGAGCGCCTCTGGTGGATGCGGAAACGGGACTGGTCGGGCGTCCCGACCGACTCGCCGAGATCCGCGGGGAGTGCGACGTCGTCGCGCTGGTGACCCCATTTTCCGTGAACGAGGGTCTCAACTGGACCACCGTCCACGCCCTCGCCCAGTACCGGCTGGCCCATGCGCTGGACCGCGCGTTGTCGGGAACTCCGGTCGTGATCCATCTGCCGCTGCCCATCTGGGACGAGCGCAAGCAGAGTCGGTTGGCGACGGTCGAGGACATCGGGTCCGAACGTCGTCGGCTGGACGTGGCCTTGGAACGGTTCCGCCGGGTCTTGTCCGGCCAGGTCGCACCCCGAGCGCAGACCCATCCCGGCACCTGTTCCGGTTGCGGCTGGCGCCACGCCTGTTCCGGCTACCAGGGAGCGCGGCCCCGACTGGACCTCTCCAGTCCTCCCCCCCAGATCGCGGCGGCCCTGCGGTGATCGGAAGTCCCATCCAGCCCACCAACGACCCCAACCGCTACCTGGACGAAGAGGCGGTCGAATCGGCCTACCAGGTCCTTTTGCCGCAATGCGAACTGGTCGTGGTGGAAATGGGCCGACTCCTCCAGCGCTCCGCCGAGGGCTGCGTGCCCGCGGTGCAGGTGAAAGGGAGGGTCAAGAGGCTTCCGAGCCTCTTGGAGAAGCTGCAGCGCAAGTTCAGTCCCCAGGAGCTGGTGGAACCGTTGCCGGCCATCCGGCGCCTGGCCGATCTCATGGCCTTGAGGGCGGTCTGTCCGTTCCTGGAAGACGTGGACCTCGTGGTGGAGGCGGCGCGTTCGGTCTTCGAGATCCAGGAGACGGAGCAGAAGGGAGAGGGGAGGTCCTTCGCCGAATTCGGCTACGCCAGCACCCACCTGCAGGTCAGCCTCCCGTACCAGTTGCAGCGGGAATACCCCACGCTTTCGGAGTTCCGGGTGGAAATCCAGGTCCGGACCATCCTGCAGGACGCCTGGGCGGAAGTGGAGCACGAACTCATCTACAAGGTGGGCGCGCACCCCCTCAACCAGCAGATCCGCCGGAAGTTGGCGGCCCTGAACGCCAACCTGGTCCTGTCGGACACCATCTTCCAGGAGATCCGCGACTACCAGAAGTCCAACATCTCGGACCTGGCCCGGGCCCGGGAGAACCACCTGGAGCAGGCCACCGGCGAACACCCCCTCTACACGGCTCCGGGGGAGAACGCGCCGCGGCCCCGTCGGACCTCCCAGGGAGAGGTGGAGAAACTCCTGAAGAAGGGCCTCAACGCCCAGATCGCCGGCGAGATGGAGGATGCCGTCCGGATCTACAGCACGCTGCTGGAGAATCCTCTGGACAACTTCACCCTCTCGGTGGTCCTCAACCACCGCGGGATGGCCAACGAATCGCTGGAGCAGAACGCCGATGCGGTCCGGGATTTCCTGCGCGCCCGAGAGGCCGACCCGCGCAACGCCCGCGCCCGGATCAACCTGGCCTTGGCGTGGCGTCGCCAGGGGCGGCTGGCGGAGGCCGAGGCCGAGTTCCAGGAGGTCCTCTCCTTCAAGGCCAACAGCGCCCACGCCCACTACGGCTTGGGGTTGGTGCAGTCCGACCGCGGAGAGATCCCCGAGGCGATCGTGTCCTGCGAGCGGGCGCTCAAGCTCAGCCATAGTTTCACTTTGGCACAGCAACTATTGGATGAGCTTCTGGAACACACCCGGCGCGAAGCGGGTGGGGGCTCCTGAGGAGGGAATCCTGGGGTCCTGACCGTACTCCGAACGCGACCGGCGTCCAAAGTTTCCGACGGATCGCAGGGCAGGGGAAGAACGGAAGGCGGTAGACTGAGGATCTGCGTACTGTGGATCAGTCCGTCGCGATCCATCCTAGGCCGGTAAACGGAGACCATCGTGAAATTTGCCCTCAGAGCGACATTTTGGATCTGCTTGGTTGCTGGACCCACCTTGGTCAAGGCCGCCGACCCCGTTCCCTACGACTCCATCGCCAATCCGCTGAGCGAGCTTCCCAACACGGTGACCAACATCCAGCAGATGGGTGACTCCATGAACCGGGTCCCCGGGCGGGTGCGCGTAAACCAAGCTGGGTACAGGTTGGCGGACGTCCAGAAGGGGTGGGGTCGGATCTACTACGTGGATGCCGGGAGCGCGAAGACCTTCACTGTCATCAATGGCTCAAACGTCTCCGTAGCCACGGGTACGCTGACCTCCCGTGGCCAGAGGGTCCAAGGAAGAGTGATCCCGTTCGCCTACTACAACGCGGCGACGCCAACTCGGATCAGTCTTCCCGGCTACAACAACGCCACCGGAATGGCCGGTTCCAGGGCCACGGCGGGGACCCTCGACCAGGGATTTCTTCCCGAGACGCTCCCCTGGGGGCGGTACCGCGTGGTTGTGGGAACCGACACGTCGGAACCTTTCATCGTCAGCGACAATGTCTACGGCATGGCCCGCGACGCGGCCATCAAGTTCTTCGGTGTGGCCCGGAGCGGCGAGTACCAGTCCTGGTTCCACCCTGCTTCGCACATGTGGGACGGATGGCTCTACGACAGCGCCGCCAGGAATCCCGATGGCACCTACAAGTACAAGGGGGCCCTGACCGGGGGGTGGTACGACTGCGGCAACCACCTGAAGGAAAGCCGGACCATGAGCTATTCGCTTGCGGCACTGGGGATGTTGGCCGCGACGATGCACGACAAGGACGTGGACCACTACGCCTTGAACCAGGCGTACACGAAGCAGACGGATGGCGTGCCTGACGTGCTCCGTGAGGCCTGGGTGGGCAGCCAATTCGCATTGAAATCCTGGCGACTTGCCCAGGGAAATACCGCCAACATGTACTTGTCGGTCGGGAACCCTCCGGGGGGATCCGGAACGAACGTCGGTGTCGACTTCCTCTGGTGGGGGAGGCCGGAGAACCAGGACATGGTGACCGACGTCAACCGCGGCGGGGCGAACGAGCGCAACGTGGTCAAGAATTGGGGTACGCCATCCATGGCCGATTGGGCGGCAGGGCTCGCCTTCGTATCGCGGATGTACCGTCCGTACGATCCGAGCTTCGCCGACACGGCCCTGACCATGGCCAAGGCGATGTATTTGCAGGCCAAGAAGACGAACGGACCGGAGGGCGGTAGCGACTACAACGGCGAGACCATCGTCATCGACGACTTGGCGTTGGCCTCCGTGGCGCTCCTCTGGGCGACCCACGACACCACCTACCTGAACGATGTGGCCTACAGGCCGGGTATGGTCGATGGCAAGGGCGGCACCTGCGCAGCCTCCAATGCCGGAACGGCACCGAACCGATTCGCCGGCGGGTACTTCGGATGCGGGAGCAATGGCATCATCAAGAGCAGTGGGACATCCTGGGCGAACATCGAGAGTTTCTCCCTCTACTCCATGATCAAGCTGATCCTTGCGGATCCGGACACGGCGCAGAACTACGGAATCGCTCCCGCCCAGCGCGATACGCTCCTCCTACGGTGCCTGAACAATCTGATCGGAACCGAGTTGAGCGGTTCGGGAAAGACATTCACCTTGCCCATCGGCGGATATTCCCCGGCGATGGTTTCCTACGACAGTCTTTGGTTCAACATGAATTACGGATCGGGGGTCTCCGGCTGGTACAACAAGTACGAATTCGGCCACTTCGCCGACCTCTACATGTACTGGGACGCGACTTCCATCGTCGACCAGAAACCATTGCTGAATGTCCCCGCCACCCCAGGCTACTGGATGCGCGACACGGTCCAGCGGCTCATCGTGGATGGCATGGACTACATGTTCGGGATGAACGCCATGGATCTGTCCTACCTCCTCGGCGTCGGGCACAAGAATCCAAACCATCCCCACCATCGCGCGGCGAATCCCGAGGGCAAGAACGTTCCCGGGGCTTATTACAACTACACCATTCCGGTGGGCGGCCTTTGGGGCGGACCAGCTTATTCGGACACGGTGGTGAAGGATCTGTGGGAGAACCAGGTGCAAGTCTCGGAAGCGAACTGTCCGGATGCATCGGCGGCGGTGATGATCCCACTGATGGGCCTGTCCCGAGCTGAACCCGTCGAACCACCGGTGCCGACGGTTTCCGTATTGAGCACATCGGATACATCCGCCGTGATCCAGGTCAACCTCGACAAGTACGGGTTCGTGAAGATCGGCTACGGGACCGATTCGACCGGGAACGGACAGTCCTTCGCGAACAGCGCGGACAGCGGGGTGACCCTCCGGGTGACCCTCCACAAACTGACACCGGGGACCAAGTACTACTTCTCCGTGACGGCCAGCGACGTGGAAGGAGACCAGACCTTCTCCCACGCCTGGCTGCAGGCGAGCGGAGATTCGATCCTGTACAACTTCACGACCCTCTCCACCGCACCGAGCAATCCGACCTACTCGAACATCAAGGTGTGCAACGTCACCGCGGATTCCGCCGAGGTGATGTGGGTCACCCCCAACGGCACCTTCCCATCGGCCGTCGTCTTCGACGACAGCGCGGATTGGGTCGCAGGAAAACGCATCGAGGTGGACACCGACGAGACGGGTCCCATTTCCGTCGAGTTCCACCGGGTCCTCCTGACGGGGCTCAAGGAGCAAACGACCTACTACTTCCAAGTCGGTGTCCCCGGGAGTTTCGGATCGGTGGTGGGTTGCTTCCACACTCCGGTCCAGGACGTGAAGTTCGATATCCGGGCCAGTCGCTACAACTGGCCGGAAGGGCCGGACAACACCTACACGGGTTCCTCGGGCTCGGTCATGCGAGCACTGAGCCTCGGGGTCACCAACCAGGACAGCAAGTCCTACGACTCCCTCATGCTGCGGATCTACCTGCGCGGGACCAAGTACTACCCGGACAGCATGGTCGATTTCGGGGCCCGCTGCGACATCGGTTTCGCCTACATGTCGGATGGATTCATCGATTCCGGCTTCGAGTCGGTCGTGGACCAGGCACTTCGCGTCTCCTTCGCCCAGAAGGTCGATTCCACTTGCCCCGACAGCGCGGTGTGCGATTGGTACTTCACCATTCCGCTCTACGACAGCGCGAGCGATCCCGTCATGGAATCCCAGGCGAGATTCCGACTGGACGTCCTGTTCGATACCCACAAGTACGAGATCAACAACGCGACGGGTCAGTACCAGGTCTATACCGACCTCATGAACCACGCCCCCGCGCACGATCCGTTCGCGGTGGGCACCAAGGACTGGTCGTTCCGGATCCATGTGGCGGGTGCCGACAACGGCCTCTCGCCCGTGAACTACGCGGGAGTGCCCTTCGCCGACAAGAACGCCCTGGACGATTCGTCGCAGAACATCCCAGTGGAGCCCTACGTCGCCGTATACCGGAAAAACACGTTCGTCTACGGCTACTCGCCGAGCGCGACCGAGCAGGCCAAGAAACGCACGGTCTACGCCATGAACGTGGCCTTCGATCCGCCCTTCGACCAGCAGAACGGGGCGCCGATCGTTCTCTCCAGCGGTGCGCGCACGATCCACGTCACCGGAACCGCGGATGTCTACGACCAGTTGATGCCTGCGGCGAAGGGGTACATCACCTCCATCTGGATCAACGGCACGGCACTCGCTCCACCGGTGCTTTCCTCAGCGATTTCCAAACAAGCGGATGGGACATGGAGATTCAACATCCCCGTGACCCTGGCTTCGGGCACCAACAACCTGAACGTCACCATCTTCGCGGGGAGCGATTCGGCCGATACGACTCCCACGGGAACGTGTCAGGAGGGCAATGGCTGCGCGTTCGCCGCACGCGAGTGGCTGGTCAACAGCGTTTCCAACCGGACCGCCTCCGCGCTGGCCATCGTCGATGCATCGAACGCAGCGGCCGGGCCGCGTGTGACGCCCGACAGTTCGCAGATCGATATCCGTGTCACCGACGGCGACAACAACTTGATGCCTCTCGTCAGGGATACCGTGCTGGTCACCCTCACCGACCTCCGGACTGGACAGAAGCAGGTGCTCAAGTTGGTGGAAACGGGAATCGCCACCGGCATCTTCGAAAGCGGGCTGCTTCCCGTCACCAGCGGTCTGCCGGTCGCGGGTAAGATTTCGGTCCTTCCAGGCGACAGCGTATTGGTGAAGTACGTGGATGCGAACGATGCCACGGATTCGTCCCAGACCTACCTGTACGCCAAGGCCAGGTGGCCCGTTCCCGTGAACGCGGGGATCTTCCGCGATTGCGGCGGCAACTATTCGGTGCAGGCCTTGTTCAACCCGGTCTTCGCCGCCTCCGGTTGGGACACCGCCCGTGTCGTCCTGCACTCGGGACCGGATTCCGTCGTCGAAACGGTCGGGCCATCCGTCATCTCCTCCACGGGAGGATCCACGATCGTCTTTCCGGTCACCGGGATTTCCGGGAGCAACCTGACCGGGAGGCTTTCCCTGCAGGTGGCCAACGGCACCGGGGGTTGGATCACGGAATCCGTGGCCGTCGACGACAGCGTCGGACCCTGGGTGGATTCGGCGAAGATGGTGCAGAACCTGACGGGCAACCCGAAGGACTCGGTCTACTTCTGGGCATCGGAGCCCGTGGTCCTTGGAACCGGTTGGCCCTTCCTGGTGGAGCGAGCGGGAAGCGCGGTCCCGGCCACCGCCTTCGCCGGCGCCGTCGTTTCCCTGCAGGACGCCGCCACGGACAAGTACCTCGCGGTCCTGCCCGCGGGAGTCCTGCTGGCCGGAGACTCGGTGCGGTTCGATCCGGCCCTGGTGGCCGACGGCCACGGGAACGCCGCCCTGGACTGTCCGGGCGGCAGGAAGGTCCAGCTCATCTCCGTCGCGTTCGCGGGCCTGGGCGCGTCCCTGACCGAGGCCTGCGGCGGCGCCTATTCCGTCCAGGCCCTCTTCAACAAGGCCTTCCCGGCCACGGGCGGTTGGGACACCGGGTTCGTCACTCTGTCCAGTGGAACCACCACGGTGGGGCCCTTCGCCGTGCCTCCGGGCTCCATTTCCAAGGACGCCAGCGGCAAGACCCTGACCCTTCCGCTGCCCGGACTGACCTACGGCAGCGGCTGGACCGGCCGACTGGACCTCCAGGTCACGGGCGACACCGGCGCGATGCACATCGTCTCCGTACCGGTTTCCGACGGCGTGGGTCCGTGGATCGATTCCGCGAAGATCGTGCAGAATCTGACCGGAAATCCCGTGGACTCCCTCTTCGTCTTCGCCTCCGAGCCGCTGGTCCTTTCCGCGGGATGGCCCTTCCTCGTGGAACGCGCCGGAAGCGCCGTCCCGGCATCCGCCTTCGCCGGTGCAAACATCTCGCTCCTGGACACCGCCTCGAACAAGTACCTGGTCCTGCTTCCTGCCGGAGATCTATCCTCCGGCGACTCGCTGCGGCTGGCGCCGACCTTGGCGACCGATCGCGTGGGCAACGCCGCCCAGGACTGCCCCTCCCTGCTGCGGCGGGTCACCCTGGTCCTGCGGCCCGCCCCCTTGGGGAAGGCGTGGATCCTGGACGCCTCCGGAGACAGCCGGGCGGACCAGGTGGAGCTGGTCTTCGGGAAGGCCCTCACCGCCACCGACCTGCCGGATTCCGTCACCATCCGATTCGGGATCCACGACTCCACGCGCACCGTCGCGGTGTCCATGGCACAGGCGACGGATTCGCTCCTGACCATCCCGCTGCCCATCCCCTTCTCCTTCGGGATCACCACCGGTTCCGCCGCCAGCGGCTCGGGATCCATCTCCCTCTGGAAATCCGGCGAACCCGTGGGGCCCTACGCGCTTTCCGACAGCGTTGGACCCGCGTTGGTCTCCGCCGCGGTGCGCTACGGATCCACCACGGATACCCTGAGCCTCGTCTTCTCCGAGCCGGTCCGGCGCGGAGCGGGCGTGGGGTGGCTTTTGGGCCAACCCGCCATCGAACTCGGGACCTCCGGGGCTCCCGATTCCCTCTCGCCCACCCAGTGGCTGCTGCCGGTCGTGGCGGGATCCGTCTCTCCGGGAGATTCGGTCCGTCCCGTCCCCACCGAACAGTGGGTGGAAGGCCGCACTGGCCGATCCGTGGCTCCCGCCCAGCCCTGGATTCCCGTGACCGGTGGCGAACGCCCGCCTCTCTACGGGTGGTACAGAGACACGGACGGGAACGGAGCGGTGGACCAGGCCGTGGTCGTCTTCTCCAAGACCCCCAAGACCCGGCCCGGAATGCTGCTGCTCTGGCCCTCCGCCTCCAACGGCTTCGACACCGCGAAGGTGGACAGCGGCACCTGGAAACTGAACCCGGACGGACTGACCACCACCATTCCCGTCGGACCCTTCGCGGTGGGGATCACCTCTTCGCCCACGACCAAACTGGGCCAATGGCTCTCCGCCGGCACCTGGAACTTCCCGATGTACGACAGCGTGCCTCCCGTCCTGGTCTCGGCCACGGTGCGCTACGCGTCGCAGGACGGGATCCCCGACACGCTGCACGTGCGGTGGAGCGAGCCCATCGACTGGAGCGGGGCGGGATCGCTGGTCCGGCACCAACTCGCAGGCGTGGAGAATCCGGTGCTGGCGTCCGGCGGGGTCCCCGACCCGGACGATCTGGGCGAGGAAATCCTGATGTCCCCCGACAGCATCCAGTTGCGAAAGGGCGATTCGGCGGCCTTTTCCGCTGGAACCGTGTCCGACAAGCTGGGGAACGCGGTGCTCCAGACCACCCGGTGGGTGCCCGTGACCTTCGGTCTGCGGCCGATCCACATCAGCTTCACCTTCCAGAACTACATGGAGTACACCGGGTGGGATCCCCCCTCCGGCCCCGCCATGCAGCTTTGGGTGCGCGCCCGCGGCGACGCGGTCTGGCTGAAGACCAATGGCACGGCGGTGGCCGACACCTCGCACGTGATCGGCGCCACCATCACCATCAACAATCCCATCGGCGGGACCATCTACATCTACGACAATTCCGGGATCTTCGTCGCGTCCCTGGACCTCACGCCCATCCTGACGCTGGCCGACCAGGGGCTCCTGCCCACGGATCCCTCCGGGATGTACCAGGTCCGGATCGGGTGGGACGGCATGACGGAAAACGGAACCTGGGCCTCCAGCGGGATCTACCTGATGCGGGTCGTCCTGAAGGGGACCGGACTGCATGGGGGAACCACCACGGGCATCTTCAACCAGGTGTACAAGCTCGGCTTCAAGAGACCGACCAAGTAGGGGGATGGCGGGGATGCGCTCCATCCATTCCCTGGTCTGGGCGGGTCTGCTGGCGGGACACTCCCTCGCCGCGACCATCGACCTGACCTGCGCCACCTGCGGGCGCCGGGCATTGGATTCCGCCAACCTGACCGTGGACCCCGTCCGGGTGAACCAGGTGGGGTACCGCAACGACGATCCCCACAAGCGGGCCTACGTGGGAAGTCCCAAGGCCACCACCTTCAGCGTGGTGCGCTCCAACGGGACCGTGGCCTATACGGGGACCCTGCAGAACCAGGGCACCTTCCCGTACAAGGGACGGATCCTGATCAAGGGCTACTACAACTCCATCACGCCCCTCTACCAGTTCGAGAACACCAACGACACCGATTCCGCCTCGGCGGCCTCCAACGAGGCCATCTGGACCGCGGACTTCGGAGCCTTGACGGATTCCGGCACCTACCGCGTGGCGGTGGGGCCGGACACCTCGCACCCCTTCGACATCCGGATGACCGTCTACAACGACGTCTTCGAGAACACGCTCAAGTACTTCGGGATCGAACGCTCCGGCGACAACGACTCCTGGATGCACGGACCCAGCCACCTCAAGGACGGCTCGGGCAGGCCAGGGGGCGCCGCAGACGCCGGGAGCCTA
>Ga0209415_10019945_pt1 | contig 10463 bp, 8 predicted proteins | sample PeaSoiSIISIP2007_FD_187696 | JGI IMG/M metagenome (GOLD analysis project Ga0209415, IMG submission 187696) | Peat soil microbial communities from Weissenstadt, Germany - SII-SIP-2007 (SPAdes) (version 2) | ecosystem: Environmental > Terrestrial > Soil > Wetlands > Peat | place: Germany...
CCCACCCCCACACCCACACCCACACCCACACCCACCCCCACACCCACACCCACACCCACACCCACACCCAGGCCCACCCCCAAACCCACACCCAGGCCCACACCCACACCACGCCCGGTCACCCGGACGCCCGAGGCGGTGTCGACGCCGGTGCCCTCGCCGCCGCCGTCCCCGACCCCGAGCGCGCCCGCCGCGGTGCTGCCGGTCGCGCCGGCGCCGCCGGCCTCCCCGCCGGCAATCGTGGAGACGCCGCTCCAAGGGCTGGTGGCTCCTGCCGTCACCCTGGCCCCTCAGTCGATCTCCGGAGACGTCGTGCTGGCCGGCCTGGTGACGGCGGCGTCACTCCTGCTCCTCCTCTCCGCCGACCGGCTGGTGGGGTGGAACCGCCGGTCCCCGCGGCTGTGAGCTCCGAGGAGCTTGTCGGGCGCGGGTCGCGGACCGACCCTGGGCATCCCACCGAAACGTCCGGGGCGCCGATGCGGCCGCTGCCGCCCTACCCTCCGCCGGGCGGGCACGGGGGCGGGGGTGGGGGAAGTGGCATCCAGCGGCGGCGCACCGCCCTCCTCCTCGCCGTCCTCGGGCTCACCCCCCTCGTGGCTGTGGCCCTGCTCACCACCGCCATCGCCGGCTCCGCCATCACCAACCAGGTGAACGCGCGCATCGCCGGCGCCGGCAAGCAGGCGGCAGGCTACCTCGCCCAGGTCATCTCCGGCCGCGTCACCGCTCTCGACGGGGTCGCTGACGACCTCCCGATCCTGGCCATGGCGGAGGGCAGCCCCACGGCGGACCCCGCCACCGCCATGGCGGACCTCACCGCGCTGGCCCGGAGCGAGGCGGAGAGCGAGGGGATCGTCCTCACCAACGCCCTGGGGTCGACGGTCCTCCGAACCGGCGCCCAGGACCCCCTCGGCGGGCTGCCCGCCACCTGGCGCGCGGGCATCAGCCGCGGTGGATTCCTCGCCGCCGCCGCCCCGGCGTCGCTCGCCGCCCCCGCGGTCGACGTCGCGGTCCCGGTCCTGAAGGGGGGCGGCACCGCAGGAGCCTTCCTGGTCGAGCGGTACGGGCTCGGCGGCGCGGTCACCTCCCTCGAGGCCTTCGCCGGAGCCCAGGGCATGAGGCTGCTGGTGCTGAACCGGGCCGGCGGCCTGGTCCTGGGGGTCCAGCCCACCGGCTCGAGCGGCGAGGCGAGCCCGATCACCACGTGGACGCCGGAGACGGCGCTGACCTCCGAGACGGACCTGGCCCTGCGCACCCGGACGGTCGATCTCGACGACAGCGGCGCGGCCGGTCCGGCCGCGTACAGCCCCATGAGCCAGGCGCCCTGGGTCGTGCAGGCCGCGCTGCCCGCCTCGGCCCTTGCCGCCGTGACCAACCTGAGGATCGCGGTGTTCAGCATCTGCGGAGCCCTGGCGCTCCTCTTCCTGGCCGCGGTCAACGTGGTCAACCGCGCCCTGCGCCGTCAGGAGGTGGCCGAGGCGTCCCTGATCGTGCAGTCGGCGGCCATGGAGCACGCGGCCATGCACGATCCGCTCACCGGCCTGCCCAACCGCCTGCTCTTCAACGACCGGCTTCAGCACGGCATCTCCAACGCCCGGCGTTCGGTCAGCCCGCTCGCCCTCTTCGTCCTCGACATCGACGGGTTCAAGGCGCTCAACGACGCCCTCGGTCACACCGCCGGTGACACCGTGCTCAAGGAGACGGCGGCCCGGCTCCAGGCGTCGGTGCGCGTCTCCGACACGGTCGCGCGGCTCGGTGGCGACGAGTTCGTGATCGTGGCCGTCGACGCCAATCCCGCCGACGCCGAGCTGATCAGGGCCAAGGTCCAGCAGCGGATGGAGGAACCGGTCCTGATCGACGAGCGGCCGGTCCCGGTGGGACTCAGCATCGGCCTCGCCGCGTATCCGGAGGACGGCACCGAACCGGCGCACCTGCTGCGCCGCGCCGACGCCAACATGTACGGGGACAAGCGGGCCCGGGAGTCCGCCCCCGGCTAAGCAGGACGCGGTGGCGGCGTCACTCCGCGGGTGCGAAGAAATCGCGCAGGTGGTCGAAGAAGCCGCGCCTGACCTCGACGGGCTTCCCGTCCCGGCCGCCCAGCTCCTCGTACAGCTTGCGCTCCTTGGCGGACACGTGGGCGGGGACCACGACCCGGACCACGCAGACCTGGTCGCCTCGGCGACCGGTGCGGAGGTGGGGCACCCCCTGTCCGGCGATCTTGATGACCCGGCCCGGCTGGCTGCCGGCGGGGAGCTCCACCTGGGTCTCCCCCTTGACGGTCGGCACGGTGATCCGGTCACCGAGGACCGCCTGGGGGACCGACACCGGCAGCTCGTAGATGATGTCCTGGCCCCGCCGGATCAGATGGGGATGGGGGGCCACGCGGAAGCCGAGGTAGAGGTCGCCCTGGGGACCGCCGCGCGGGCCGGCCTCTCCCTCGCCGGCCACCCGGACCTGGACGTCGGCATCGACCCCGGCGGGGATGGTCACCTCGATGGTCTTGCGCTCCTCCACCAGGCCGCGGCCGCGGCAGCGCGGGCAGGGCTGGTCCACCACCTGGCCGGCACCGTGGCAGCGCGGGCAGGAAGTGAGGTTCACCACCTGGCCGAAGATGGACTGCATGGCCCGGCGCACCTGCCCGCTCCCGCCGCAGTCGGGGCAGGTCCGCGGCGCGGTCCCGGAGGCCGCACCGCTCCCGGCACACGCGGTGCAGGTGGCGGCGCGCGGGACCTCCACGGTGCGCTTGGCACCGAACACCGCCTCCTCGAAGCTGATGTCGACGGTCATCCTGAGGTCGGCGCCGCGCTGAGGGCCCGAGCCGCGCGCCGAACGCCGCCCGCCCCCGAAGAACATGTCGAAGAGGTCAAAGGCCGAGTCGAAGGAGAACGGCCCGAAGTCGGGCATCTGCTGGCCGGTGTGGCCGAAGGCGTCGTAGCGCTGGCGCTTCTGAGGGTCGCTGAGGACGGAGTAGGCCTCGCCCACCTCCTTGAACCGCTCCTCGGCAGCCTTGTCCCCCTGGTTGCGGTCAGGGTGGTACTCCATGGCGAGCTTGCGGTAGGCACGTTTCAGCTCGTCGGCGCTGGCGTTGCGCTGGACGCCGAGGACCTCGTAGTAGTCGCGCTTGACGGTGGCCATCAGACCTCGGGCCCGGGGGTGCCGTCCTCACCACGGCGGGGACGCGCCACCCGGACCAGCGCGGGCCGGAGCAGCCGGTCGTGGAGCCGGTAGCCGGGCTGCAGCTCGGCGACCACGGTGTCCTCGCTGACGTCGCCGGACTCCTCGCCGCCGATCGCCTCGTGCACCGCCGGATCGAAGCGCGCCCCGACCGTCTCCACGGTCTCGACCCCGACGGCGGCCAGCGCCTGCTCGAACTGCACGACGACCATGCGGAGGCCGTCCAGGAGCTGCTGGCCGTTGCCGTCCGCGGCGGAGTGACCGATGGCGCGCCGGAGGTTGTCGAGAACGGGGAGAAGGGCCCGGGCGGCATCCTCGGATGCGTAGCGGGAGCGGTCGGCGAGCTCTTGGGCCTTGCGGCGGCGGAAGTTCTCGAAGTCTGCGGCCAGACGGAGGAGCTGGTCGTTCCGTTCCTCGAGGTCGCGCCGCAGGCTCTCGACCTCCTCCTGAGATCCGGCGGCGGCCGGGGGCTCCTCCGCCAGCGGAGCGGCCGCGGCCGCTTGGCCCGCGGCCGCCTCGGCATCACCTCGGGCGGCACGCGCGGGGCTGGGATCACCCTCTGCGGGCGGCCCCTCGCCTTCCGAGGCACGGACGGCTCTCCCATCGGCGTGCCGCCTGGGGTGCTCGCTCATCGGCGGCCTCCTCTCTCACCGGCCATGGTCAATTGAGTACCCGGGTGACGGCCTCGCCAACCCGGTCGGCGACGAAGCGCACCCGGGGAGCCACCTGCGAGTAGGGCATCCGGGTCGGGCCCAGCACCCCGACCGTCCCTCCCCTCCCCTCCCCGGCGCGATAGGTGGTCAGCACCAGGCTGCAGCCGCTGAGCTGGGAGATCCCGGACTCGGTGCCGATCACCACCGTGACCGGCCGGCCCGCCGGGGCGGCCGGCTCCCCCCGGCCCCCCGCCGGCCGGGTGGCCGAGGGTGCGGCCCCCGGGCCCGCGGGGCGGCCGAGCCCGCGCCCCGGGGTCGCGGGGCCGGCGCCGGGCCCGGCGCCTGTCGCCTCGAAGGCCGCCGCCAGCAGCTCACCGAGGACCCGCTCCTCCTCGACCAGCTCGAGGACCTGCGCGAGCCGCTGGACGTCGCCGAACTCGGGCTGGTGGAGCAGGTTGCGGACCCCATCGTGGACGATCAGGGTGTCCTGCCGCGCCTCCACCGACGACAGGAAGCTGGCGATGTCGGCGACGACCTCGGAGCGGAGCGGATGAGCCGGGACGCGGCCCTGGCTACGCTCGATCTGGGCGCCGTCGAGGCCGACGATCTCCTCGTTGAGCCTACCCGCGAGGAGGCTCAGCTCCTCCTGGTCTGCCTCGCGACTCAGGGGCATCGGGTGCTGCCGGATCAGGTTGCCGTCCAGCACCAGGATGAGGAGGGCATGCCCGGGGTCGAGGGAGACCAGGTCGAGATGCTTGACGGCGACGCTGCGGGCCTGCGGGCCGGTGACGATGCTGAGGGCGTCGACGGCCACCGCCAGCACCTGGGCGGCGAGCTCCAGGACCCCCTCGATGTCCGCCGGCATGACCGCGAGCCGGGGTTCCAGCTGGCGGCGCACCGCGCCCGGGAGGCCCTCCTCCTGCATCAGGAAGTCGACGTAGTAGCGGTAGCCACGATCGCTCGGCACCCGGCCGGCGGAGGTGTGGGGCTGGAGCAGGTAGCCGATCTCGACCAGGGTGGCGAGCTCGTTGCGGATGGTGGCCGCCGACCAGCTGGCGAGATGGACCGCCAGCGCATGGGAACCCACAGGCACCCCCGTGGCGGTGTAGTCGGCGACCACCGCCTTGAGGATCTGCTCCTTCCGCGTGTCGAGTGGGATCCAGCTCTCCATGGCTCTCCCGGACCGGTGACCCCGCTCGGCGCCACCTTAGCACTCGCTAGTCCTGAGTGCTAAATCCTAGCACCGGACCGGCCGGCGAGCTCGCCGGGCCGGGCAGCCGGGGGTGGCCAGAGCCCCGCCGGCGGAACTCCGGGACCCAGTGGTGGCCGTCGCCGGGGTGCGCGGAGTGGAGCAGGTCGAGCACCTCCTGTGCCTTCCAGCTCTCCATGGCCAGCACGGTGCTGTGCGAAAGACCGGCGCCCAGCAGCTCGCTGACGACGCTTTCGGGCAGGGGCTGACGGCCTGGAGAGCCAGGAGTGCGGCGCATGATTGACGCAATCCTGCGGCAAACGGGGGAGGGTCCGAAAGCCCCGCGGCGACACTGTGACCCGCCCGTCTTGACGGGGCATGCCGCCTCAGCGGCCGCGTTACAGATGACCACAGCGCCGCCAAGCGACCTGACGGCGGACGCGGCGGGATTCGACCGGGCCGGGCGTCCCACGCCAGCGTCCGGCAGGGCCGGCACCAGGGGACGGTCTCCCCGCGGCTAGCGGACCAGGCGGCGGACCACCTCGTCGAGCACCTCCTGGCCGCGGGCGGTGGTCCCGACCCGGCCGTCGCGACGCCAGAGCAGCTCCGCGGCGACCAGCTCGCCGGTGCGCGCCCCCCAGGACTCGGAGACCTCCAGCCCCTCGGCGAGGCGCAGACCGAGCAGGATCCGCTCCGTCTCCGCATCGGCGGCCCCGACCGTCTCCCAACCCTCGAGGGCAAGCCCGCCGGACCGGCGGCACGCCGCCAGGTATGCGGGCAGGCTGCGCCCGTTCCAGTACCGGAGCGACGCCATCTCCGGCGGTGCCGGGATGTCGAGGGGCGCGGCCAGCGCGGCCGGCAAATGGCCGTGGGCGCCGAGTCCCGCGGCGAGGTAGTGACCGCGCCGCCAGTAGACCAGGTTGTGGCGGCACTCCTCGCCGGGGCGCGCGTAGTTGCTGACCTCGTACTGGTGGAGCCCGGCATCCTCCAGGATCTCGACGGCCATACGGTGCTGGCGGAGCGCCGCCTCGGGGTCCACCGCCGGCCTGGTCCCGCGCCGCACACCGGCGTGCAGGGGGGTCCCGGGCTCCACGGTCAGCTCGTAGGCGGAGACGTGGCCCGTGCCGAGGGCGGCGACGCGTTCCAGGGTTGATCGCCAGCGCGCGTCGTCAAGGCCGGGCACGGCGTAGATGAGGTCGCAGCTGACCCGGGCGAAGCCGGCCGCCCGGACCTCGGCGACCGCGGCGAGGGCTCGGTCCCGGTCGTGGACCCGGCCGAGGAAGGCGAGGATGTCAGGCTCCAGGCTCTGGACCCCGAGGCTCACCCGGTTGAAACCGGCCGCCAGCCACGCCCCCGCGCGGGCCTCGGTGGTGCTGGAGGGGTTGGCCTCGAGGGTGATCTCGCAACCGGGGGCGAGGTCGAATCCGGCCCGCACCTCCTCGAGGATGCCGGCGAGCCGCGCCGGGTCGACGAAGCTCGGCGTCCCACCCCCCACGAAGACGGTGTTCAGCTCCAGCCGCCCCAGCCGGGCGGCCAGCCCCCGGAGCTCGGTCCGGAGCGCCTCGACGTACTCGGTCTCCCGTTCGCGACCGGCCATCGAGACGAAGTCGCAGTACTCGCAGCGCCGCTCGCAGAAGGGGACGTGGATGTAGAGGGAACGGACCTGGCGCCTGGCGGAGGCGGCCTCCGCCGCCCCCGCCGGGGCCAGGCCGGCACTCACCGCCCAGACGGCCCCGACGGCACCTGGCGCGGCCGCCGGCGGAAGAGGCGCGAGATGGCGGGGTAGGCCGGCGGCACCAGGATGAATCCCGAGGCCACGCCGCCGAGCGCAGCAAAGGCGGCGAACCCTCCGGTCGTGTTCCCGAACGAGCTCAGGTCGACGGAGTAGACGAGCGTGTCGACCACGGCGACGCAGGCCCCGAAGACGAACGTCTCCAGGAGGCGGGGACGCGCCTTCCTGCGCAGGCGGCTGGCGATCGGGCGGGCCACCCACGCCGCCACCGCGATGACCAGGATGGCGGTGGCCGAGGTGGCCAGCTCGACGATCCCCCCGATCAGGCTGCCCGTCGTGTACCCCAGCTCGGTGACCTCGGTGCCCGGCACGGGCGCCGCCGGCAGGGCGGTCTGCAGCGTGAGCCGGTAGGTGGTGCTGTTGACCGACGTGACCGTGTCTGAAACCCCGCCGACGTTGATGGCGATGTTGCCGAAGAACTGACCGGCTCCGCCGGCGAGGGTGAGCTGGGTCCGGGTGGGCGCCGGGCTGGCCGCCACCGCCCCGCAGACGTCGACCCGGGCGGGGGTGGTGATGTTCTGGCTGACCGTGGCGCCGGAGCTCGGAGCCGAGTCGAGCGGGGAGGTGAGCGTGATCTGGTCGGCGTCGATCGATGCGATGTGGGTCGGGGTCCCGCCGACGTTGAGGCTGACCTCGGTGCCGCAGACGAAATCCTTGCCGGCGCCGCTCGCCACCGCGAAGCTGGTGGTGGTGGGAGCCGGCTTGGCCTGGACCGTGGAGCTGGCGGTGGCGCTCAGGCCGAGCAGCAGCCCGATGAGCACGACCACCGCGGCGGCGACGGCGGAGAGCACGTACCAGTCGCGCCGGGTCCAGGGCGGCCCGACGGTGACCGGGGGGGCGGAGCGCCTGACCGGCGGCATCGGCCCCACGGGACCCGTCCCCGACGGCCCCATCTGCGGCGCCCCCAGGAGCGCCGCCATGATCCCCCGGCGGGGAGGCGGCTCCGGCTCGGGCTCGACCGGCGGCGGCGGGCTGCTGACCGTCCGGGAGGGCCGGCGCTTGCGGCGGTGGCGCGGCGGGGCCACCCTCAGGTGCCTCGGCCGGAGGAAAGTGCCGGCGTCGTCGACGTTCCTGCCAATTGTGTCGTCATCACTCCTCGTCCATCTGCAGGACGGCCATGAAGGCCTCCTGCGGGATCTCCACGCTGCCCACCCGCTTCATCCGCCGCTTGCCCTCCCTCTGCTTCTCCAAGAGCTTCCGTTTGCGGGTGATGTCCCCACCGTAGCACTTGGCCAGGACGTCCTTGCGCATCGCCGAGACGGTCTCGCGGGCGATGATCTTACCCCCCACCGCGGCCTGGATAGGAACCTCGAAGAGCTGCCGGGGAATGAGCTTGCGGAGACGCTCGGCGAGCCGGCGGCCGTGGAGGTTGGCCCGGTCGCGGTGGACGATCATGGAGAGGGCGTCGACCCGCTGCCCGCCCACCATGATGTCGAGCTTGACCAGCCGCTCGGCCCGGAACCCGGTCAGCTCGTAGTTGAGCGACGCGTAGCCGCGGCTGCGCGACTTGAGCTGGTCGTAGAAGTCGTGGATGATCTCCGCCAGGGGAAGGTCGTAGACCAGGGAGACCCGGTCCCCGGCCTGGTGCTCCAGGTTGCGGAACTCCCCACGGCGCTCCTGGCAGAGCTCCATGATGGCGCCGACGTGGGCGCTCGGCACCAGGATGGACGCGGTGCAGCGGGGCTCCTGGATCTCCTCGATCGCGGACGGGTCGGGCAGCCGCTCCGGGTTGTCCACGGGAACGATCTCGCCGCTGCGCAGCCGGACCCGGTACTCGACGGTCGGGGCGGTGGTGATCAGGGAGAGGTTGAACTCCCGCTCCAGCCGCTCCTGGACGATCTCCATGTGGAGGAGCCCCAGGTAGCCGCAGCGGAAGCCGAAGCCGAGAGCCGCCGAGGACTCCGGCTCCCAGACCAGCGAGGCGTCGTTGAGGTTGAGCTTCTCCAGCGCCTCCTTCAGCTCCTGGACGTCGTCGGAGTCGATCGGGAAGATGCCCGCGTAGACCATCGGCGTGACGCTGCGATAGCCGGGGAGGGCGGCGGCGGCCGGGCGCTCGGCCAGGGTGACGGTGTCGCCCACCTTGGAGTCCCGGACGTTCTTGATCGAGGCGATGACATAGCCGACCTCCCCGGTGCGCAGCCCGCCGGTGGGGGTCATGACCGGCCGGAAGACCCCGACCTCGTCGACCACGAACTCCTTCTCGGTCGCCATCATCCGGATCCGCTGACCGGGTTCGATGGAGCCGTCCACCACCCGGACGTAGACCACCACCCCCCGGTAGGCGTCGTACTTGGCGTCGAAGATCAGGGCCGTGAGCGGAGCCTCGGGGTCGCCCAGGGGCGGGGGCACCCGCGCGACCACCGCCTCGAGGACCTGGTCGACCCCGGTCCCGTCGCGGGCCGAGGCGAGGATGGCGCCGTCGCCGGGGAGCCCGATCACCTCCTGGATCTCCCGGCGCACCAGCTCGGGGTCGGCGGCCGGGAGGTCGATCTTGTTGATCACCGGGATCAGCTCGAGGTCGTGCTCCAGGGCCAGGTCGACGTTGGCGAGCGTCTGCGCCTCGACCCCCTGGGTGGCGTCCACCACCAGGAGGGCCCCCTCGCAGGCGGCGAGCGCCCGGGACACCTCGTACGCGAAGTCCACGTGGCCGGGGGTGTCGATGAGGTTCAGCTCGTAGGCGCGGCCGTCCCGGGCCGTGTACTCCATCCGAACCGCCTGGGCCTTGATGGTGATGCCCCGCTCCCGCTCCAGGTCGAGGGTGTCGAGGATCTGGTCCTGCATGTCTCGGAGGGCGACCGTCCCGGTCCGCTCCAGCAGGCGATCGGCCAGGGTGGACTTGCCGTGGTCGATGTGGGCGATGATCGAGAAGTTGCGGATGTCGTCGCGGCGGGTTGGAGGCATTCCGGGCATCGTATTCCCGCTGTTCCACGGGCTGCACCAGGAGGCGGGGACGCCGGCACCGGCGGAGCACGTCCCACCGGTGCCGGTCGCAAGCGCGGGACGCGATCACAACGGATGGCCAACAATTCGGTAACGCCGCCACGGGCTCTGCGCTGGAGCTCAGCTGGGCGCGGGATACTGCAGGGCGCCATGACGATGGACAGCCACATCCGCGTGATCGGCATCGATGCCGCCGGCACCTTCGGGAGCGGGATGAGGGGGGCACTGGTCGACGGCACCGCGTCGCTGATCGCGCGGAAGGAGGCCATCACCCCGCGGACCAGCCAGGGGGAGCTGATCGAGACCCTGGTCACGATGGGCGGCCGCCTCGCCGAGCTGGCCCGCCGGGACGGTGCCGAGGCGTCGGCAGTCGGGGTCGCCGTCCCCGGCCTCATCGACGAGACGACGGGGGTGGTCCATCGCAGCCCGAACCTGACCCTGAGCGAGGTGGGGCTGGGCCAGATCCTCCAGGAGCGGCTGCACCTGCCGGCCTTCCTCGTCCACGACGCCACCGCCGGCGCGATCGGCGAGTACGCCGTCGGGGTTGGCCGCGGCGTGTCGGACATGCTGCTCGTGGTGATGGGAACCGGAGTGGGCAGCGCGGTCATCAGCGGGGGCCACATCGTGCGGGGAGCCCACGGGACGGCGGGGGAGATCGGGCACATCGTGATCGACCCGGCGGGGATGCTCTGCGGATGTGGCGGCCATGGCTGCGTCG
>Ga0209415_10019947_pt1 | contig 10463 bp, 7 predicted proteins | sample PeaSoiSIISIP2007_FD_187696 | JGI IMG/M metagenome (GOLD analysis project Ga0209415, IMG submission 187696) | Peat soil microbial communities from Weissenstadt, Germany - SII-SIP-2007 (SPAdes) (version 2) | ecosystem: Environmental > Terrestrial > Soil > Wetlands > Peat | place: Germany...
CTGGGTCAACACGCTGATGGCCGATGTGGTCAGCTGGGACAGCTGATAGGCCGTCAGAGACTGTATCTGCGTGGTGCTCAGATAGGTGAAATTGGTCGAGGTCAGGCCCAGCAGCTGCCGCGGGATCAGGCTGCTCAGCTGCGTCGTGCTCAGGACCTTGATGTCCTGGCTGTTCAGAACCGTAATGTCGGTGGCCGTCAGGGCCGAAATCTGATTGACCGTAAGGGCGGCGATCTGCGCGGTGGTCAAGGCCGCGATGTCGGACGAACTCAGGGCGCTGATCTGATAGGGCAGCAGCGCCGCGATCTGGTTGGTCCTCAGCGCCGCCACCTGGGTGGTGGTCAGCATCCCCACCTGGGCCAGCGACATGGCGCCGATCTGGGTGGTGGTCAGGGCGCCGATCTGGGTGCTGTTCCACTGCACCACGCCGGCGCTGTCGAGGCCGGTGATCTGCAACACCGAAAGGGCGGCGATCTGGGTCGTCGTCAGCTGGCTGACGTTGCTCGAACTCAGCACCGCCATATCCGCCGCCGACAGCGCCCTGATCTGGGCGGCGGTCATGGCGGTGAATTGGGTGGTGCTCAGCACCGAAACCTGGGTGGTGGTCAGCCCGGAAACGGCAGTGGTGGACAAAGCCGCCACCTGGCCCGAACTGAGCCAGATGATGTCGGTGGTAGTCAGCGCCGCCGCCTGCACGTCGTTCAAAGCCGACAAAGAGGTGGTGCTCAGGGCGTTCAGCTGAGTGGTGGCGAACAGCAGGATTTCCTGGGTGCTCAAGCCAGACACCTGGACCGAGGTCAACCCGGCCATCTGATTGGCGCTGAGAACGCTCAGATCCGTGGTGCTCAATCCGCCGATGGCATAAGAGCTGAGCGCCGCAACCTGCGTCGAGTTCAGCTGGGCGATATCGCTGGAGGACAGCCAGGACAGCTGATTGGAGCTTAGGGCGCCCACCTGATTGCTGGTCATGCCGGCAATCTGCAAGGTGCCCAATTCAGCCAGTTGCTGCGAGGTCAGCACCGCCACCTGGGTCGTCGCCAAAGCCGCCAGCTGCTGACTGCTCAGTACGTCGATGTCGGTGGTGGACATCCCCTGCAGGCCGGTGGTGCTCAGTCCGGCGAACTGGGTGGTGGTCAGCCCGGCCAGGATCGAGCTGTCCAGAGACGCCACCTGATCCGAAATCAAGGTGCGCAGCTGAGCCGCGCTGAGGCCCGCCGTCTGGGTCGAGTTCAAAGCCGCCAACTGGGCGTCGGACAGAGCCTGGAACTGCCAGGTTCCCATGGCCGTCAGCTGGCTGCTGACCAGCACCGTCATGTCGGTGACGGTCAGGCCGGTCACGGCGGTGGTGCTCAGGGCCGCGAACTGGGTGGTGGTCAGCCCGGCGACCACCGAACTGTCAAGGGCCGTCACCTGATCCGATTGCAAGCCACGCAACTGCAGCGTGGTCAGCCCCGCCGTCTGGGTCGAATTCAGAACCGAAAGCTGGGTGTCCGACAAGGCCTGGAACGATACAGCCCCCAGCGCCGACAGCTGGGTGCTGGACAGCACCGACATATCATCGGACGTCATCCCCCCCATATCGGTGGTGGTCAGGGCGGAGACCTGTGCCGACGAAAGCCCGGCAATGACAGAACTATTCAGCCACGAAATCTGATCCGAAGAGAGGCTGCGGACATCGCCCTGGGTCAGGCTCGCCGTCTGGGTTGAATTCAGCACGCTCAGCTGAGTCGTGCCCAACGCCGTGAACTGGCTGGTGCTGAGAGCGGCGACCTCGGTGCTCGACAGCACCGATATATCGTCGGACGTCAGGCCGGCCATAGCGGTGGTGGTCAGCCCGGCGAACTGGACCGCCGTCATCGAACCGATCACCGACGAATTCAGCCAACTCACCTGAGCCGCGCTTAAGGCCTTGTAGTCATTGGCCGACAGAGTGCTGACCTGACTGGACACCAACACCAGCAACTGGGTGGTCGACAGCGAGGAGAACTGAGTGGTGCTCAGCGCCGCCATCTGGGTGCTGGTCAACAGCGACATGTCGTCGGAGGTCAGCCCCACCATGGACGCGGTGGTCAGCCCGGCCATCTGAGCCGAGGTCAGGCCAGCCACGGCCAGAGAACTCAACGAAGCGAACTGTAGGGCCGTCAATCCTTTGAGCGCCGCCACCGGCAACGCCGACAGCTGAGTCGAGCTCAGGTCACTCAGTTGCTGGGCGGACAGAACCGACAGCTGGGTAGAACTCAGCGCCGCCATCTGGGCGGTGCTCAACACAGACATGTCGTCGTCGGTAAAGCCGCGAATGGCCTGGCTGGTCAGGGCGCCGATCTGGGCCGCCGACAAAGCGGCGATGACCGAGCTGCTTAACGACGAAATTTGGTCGGAGCTCAAGCCCTTCAAAGCGGTGATGGTGATACCCAACACCTGGGATGACACCAAATTACTCAGTTGCTCATCGGACAGCACCCCCAACTGGGTGCTGTTCAGGCCGGACAGCTCGGTGCTGGTGGCGGCCTGAACATCGGCGTCGCTCAGACCGCGAATGCCGTTGCTGCTCAAGGCTCCGAACTGGGCAGCGGTCAGAGCCTTGATGTCGCTGGATGACAGATCCGAGACCTGCTGCGAACTCAGAGCGGCAATCTGATAGGTCTTGGCCGAGGAAATCTGGGTCGAGGACAAAACGCCCAACTGGGCGTCGGTCAAATGGGTGACCTGAGCGGTGGTAAGGGCGGCGAACTGGGCGGCGGTCATTGCCTGAACATCACCAACCGTCAAACCGCCGATGGCGGTCGAGCCGATGGCGGCGACATTGGTTGCCGTGATGGCGGCGATGTCCGATGTGGTCAGCGACGAAATTTGGTCAGACGAAAGCGCCGCAAGCTGGGTGCTTGCGAGCCAGGAAAACTGAGTCGCGGTCAGAGTGAGCAACTGGGAGGCATTAAGGCCCCCAATCTGGGTAACCGTGATGCCTTGAACCTGTGTCGTCACCAAACCGCTAAGATCGGCGGTAATCGTCGTTGTAATTGTCAGAGCCCATTCGCAATGTGGCGCCAAACCCAGCCCGACTGCTGCCACATTCAGTCGGAGCCTACATCAGGAAACCTACAACTGTCCCCATAAAAACATTGTGGGACATAGACTTAAAAATCATTTAACGAACAATTTTATGCAAATTTTCAGCACTTCAATTTCCCCACCGGCGAACCTTTACCACCCCGCCTCACATTACTCCATCAAACCGGGCGCAAACCGGGGAAATTCCTATTTCCGCCCCGCCTGTCGGATTTCCTCCATGGTCAAAATTGACCCCACAGGCAAAGCTGTCAGTGACGTACATCACACGCGTCGGATTAATAAATCAGGCGCAAAAAAATTTTCTTGGCGAAAATTCGCAAAAATCACCCCCGACCACCATAGGGCCGGGGGTGAAAATCACGCTCACGGGCTTTTGCCTGAAAAATGATGGATCAGGCGGCCTTTTCCCGAGCAATTCCAAGGACGCGGCCACAATGGACCGCTTCGGCCATCACCACCAGCATATCGACCACGTCTTCGAAGTCTTCCATGCGGTCAGTGTTGATGACGACATCGAACTGATTGGCGTCGGACAGGCGGGAATTGAACATTTCCCACACGAATTTGCCGCGACGATGATTGAGTTCTCGGGCCTTGGCCAATTCTTCCTCATATTTGCCATGGCCTTTGTCGGCCATGCGGCGGGCGCAAACTTCAGGAGTGCCGGCGATCCGCACCCGCAGGGCGCAGGCGTCGGACAAGATGACATGAGCGCCGCGACCAACGATAACGCCGCCCAGGCGGCCCAGGCTCATCACCAGCTTGACCAAAGTATCCCGGTAGACGTCAGGGCTGACTTCCTTGCCCGAGAACAGCCGATAGAGCCACAGATCCTTGGCGCGGCCCAATCCTTCATCGAGTTGGCGAACCACCGCCGGGTCCTCGTTCAGGCGCAGCGCCAGAGCCTTCAGAAGGTCTTGGTCGTAAAGAGGCAGATCAAGGCGCTGGCACAGCCGCGTGGCGATGACGTCGCCGCCCGAACCATAATCACGCGACAAGGTGATGACAGGTTTCTTGGGGCGCAGCAGAGTACCCTGATCGGGCGTCGCCGCAGCTTCGGCCATGGCCGAGATGACATTGAGGATATTGGTCATTTGGTGCCTCCACGATGACGTTCGAGGCCCTGAAAGGTCAGGGGAGCGAAGCACTACTCACCTGTATTTAACAATAGCTCATTACGGCCATCTCCACAACCGCCCTTGCCCCGGCAACCACCTTCGCCTAGTCTTCCTGCCATGAACAGCGGCGGCATCATCGGCACCTTAAAAGCTGACGGCTGGTCCAGACGGGCCGGAGCCTTGCTGGCTTTGCTGGCCATTCTGGTCAATTTGTTCGGATGGACGCTGCTGCCCGACATCGCGCAAGCCAGCGATTTGGCAGCCACAGCCGACACCTCCACCAGCAGCATCGTCCAGGCCAATATCTGTCATGCCGACGATCTGACCGACGCCCAGGCTGCGCCCCCGCCTGACGGCAAGCCGTTCTGCATCCAATGCTTCCCCCTGCTGTCCGCCGCCTCGGGCGCCATGGCTCCGACCATGGCAGCATTGCCGGTCCCCCAGCCGATCCGGGGCGATGCGGTCCTGCCGATCAGCCGCCTACCGGCTCATGGGGAAAATAGCATCGTCTATCCCGCCCGCGCGCCTCCGGCCTGGGCTCGGGCTTAACCCCGCCTTTTCCCGTCACCACAACTGAACAGTTACCCCCGGTCGGAATCCGTCCGGCCAATCTAATCACCCGGAATCCGTCCGGGCACCTTATCTATATAGGAGACATCCATGCGCGCTTTCCGTCGCATTCTGCTTACCATCGCCTGTCTGACCGCCCTGCCCTTCGCCGCTCAGGCTCATGAAACCAAGGTCGGCGATCTGGTCATCGAACATGCCTGGTCCCGCGCCACCACCGGCCAGAACGGCGCCGCCTTCATGGCCATCGAAAACCACGGCAAAGAGGCCGACAAGCTGATCGCCATCAGCACCACCCTGTCCGACGCCCCGATGATGCACGCTTCTTATATGGAAGGTGACGTCATGAAGATGCGCATGGTTGACGGCATCGACGTGCCGGCCAACGGCAGCGTCGAACTGAAGCCCGGCAGCTTTCACATCATGCTGATGGGGCTGAAGGCTCCGCTGAAGGAAGGCCAGATGTTCCCGATGACCCTGACCTTCCAGAAGACCGGCAAGGTCGAAGTCGAAGTGATGGTCGAGGCCGCCGGCGCCGCCGCTCCCGACCATATGCACGCCCCCAAGCCGTAAATGCCACCGAGCGGGCGGATCAAACGATCCGCCCCTCGCTTTGTCATGAGAATTTCAACAGTGAACCGCACACCATCCTGGACAGCCCGGCGGGCGCTGGCAAAATTGCTGGCGCTGACCCTGCTGCTCGCCCAGGCGGTTCCGGTTCCCATGACCCCGCCCGCAGAGGCCGTGCTGGCCCTGTACGGCATCAACGATCTTTGCCGCAGCGGCGCCCCAGCCGGCCAGCCGGCGCAGAAATGCGACGCTTGCTGCTGGGGACATTGCAACGCCTCGGCCCCCGCTCTTCGCCCCGAAAGCCCCACAGTTCTTTCGCCCGTCGCCTGGACCCTGCGCAGCCCCGTTTCCCCCACGGCGCGCAACGGCGACAGACGGATTCTCGACGCAGCCCAGGCCCGAGGACCACCGGACGCATAGCGATCCGTCATGCCAAAATCTCCGCCGCCCACCCAGTTCCCCCCTGGGTGGGCGGTTCCATTTTAAGGGGAATCAGTCTTTCTGAAGCCCTTGCCGCACAAAAAACTGCCGCATTTTTTCGCAGCTCAGAGTGCAAATCGTTTTCGGCGACTTTTGAGCGAACTCGCAACAATCATTCACAGGTCACATTTTTATTGTACTAAAGAACTATTTTTGCAGCCGCCTCAGGAAACTTTCACCCGATCTGCCATTGCCTCAGCAACCCAGCCCCATCACGGGGCAGGATTAGAACCCCACCCGCATGGTTAATCGCCCCCACGGCTGATACCTGTCGGGAAGCGTCCGGGCGACGCGGAAGAGACTTCAGAATCAACGTGTTGACCGGGACACCATCGTAGCCTGTGGCAGACGCCCTATTCTACGCCTCCCTACCCGCCCCCATCTTGGCCTGCGAGGCCGAGAATCCCCATCTTGCCGCCCATCGCAGGCGCCTCGGCTGGCCCGTCATTTTGTGATCACATAAACCGCAATTCTATCACCCGCGCATCCCTCTCCATCTCGGTCCGTCGATAATCTCCCTACAGCCTCAGCCATTTCCCTGAGGCGACGATCTGCAACGATTAACGAATCCCCTCAGAAAAGTGATCACTGTTTAAAATTTTCTTCACTTGCACAAAATTTATGCAGAAAATGGCATTTTTTGTGCGTTGCACGCAGATGAAGCAATGTGCTTGTTCAATTTTTTAAACGCTGCTACGGTTCTTTCAACACACAGGCTCGGACAGCACGGACCCGAGAAACTCGGTGGGCCGTCATGGAACGGGGATCACGTATGGTTGACGAGCAACAGGCACTGGTTCAATTCTCCCAGGTGCAAAAGACCTATGACGGCGAAGTGCTGGTGGTCAAACATCTGGACCTGGACATTCAGCGCGGCGAGTTTCTGACGCTGCTGGGCCCGTCGGGTTCCGGCAAGACCACCACCCTGATGATGCTGGCCGGCTTCGAGGTTCCCACCCACGGCGATATCAAGCTGGCAGGCAAGGCCATCACCAGTACCCCGCCCCACAAGCGCAATATCGGCATGGTCTTCCAGAACTATGCCCTGTTCCCCCACATGACCGTGGCGCAGAACGTGGCCTTCCCCCTGGAAGTGCGCAAGCTGCCCAAGGCCGAGGTTGCCGCCAAGGTCAAAAAGGCCCTGGACATGGTCAAGCTGGACAGCCTGGCCCAGCGCCGCCCCGCTCAGATGTCGGGCGGACAGCAACAGCGCGTCGCCCTGGCCCGCGCCCTGGTGTTCGAGCCGGAACTGGTCTTGATGGACGAACCGCTGGGCGCGCTGGACAAGCAGCTGCGCGAGCATATGCAGATGGAAATCAAGCATCTGCACGAAAAACTGGGCCTAACTGTGGTCTATGTGACCCACGATCAGTCGGAAGCCCTGACCATGTCGGACCGGGTCGCTGTGTTCAACGAAGGCGTCATCCAGCAGATCGACGCCCCGCACATTCTCTATGAACAGCCGAAGAACAGCTTCGTCGCCAACTTCATCGGCGAGAACAACAATCTCGACGGTGAAGTTCTGTCCCTGAACGGCGAGACCTGCACCGTGCGGCTGGATGACGGCACCCAGGTCGAAGCCGCCAAGATCAATGTCTGGGCCGAGGGGGCGCGCACCACTCTGTCGATCCGCCCGGAGCGGCTTTATGTAGGCGACGCCCCGGCCGAGGCCTTCAACAAGCTGACCGGATCGGTGGTGGAAACCATCTATCTGGGTGACCATTTGCGAATCATCGTCCGCCTGACCGGCGGCACCGAGATCATGGTGAAGATGCCGGCCACCCCGGACTTCGCCATGCCGCGGTCGGGAGACAGCGTGCCGCTGTCGTTCCGAACCGAGGACTGCCGCGCCCTCAACCCCATTTCCCCAGCCAAAGCGGCGGGGAAAGAGTCCAGCTCTCACTGATCTTTGTTTTCAACGGATCTACTAGGGGACCACAGCCCATGAAGAAGCAACTCGTCTCTTTCTTCGCCGTCGCCGGCGTTGCTCTTTGCTGCTCCGCCGCGCCCGCCGCGGCCCGTGACCTGACCGTGGTCTCTTGGGGCGGCGCCTATCAGGATGCCCAGAAAGAGGTCTATTTCGGCCCCTTCCAGAAGGCGACCGGCGTCAAGATGACCGACGAGCCTTGGGATGGCGGCGTCGGCGCGCTGCGCGCCCGGGTCCAGGGCGGCAGCGCCACCTGGGACGTGGTGCAGGTCGAGTCCGAAGAACTGGCCATCGGCTGCGAGGAAGGCCTGTTCGAAAAGCTGGATTGGTCGAAGATCGGCGGCAAGGACGCCTATCTGCCGTCCGCCGTCAACGACTGCGGCGTCGGCGCCATCGTCTATAACTTCGTGCTAGCCTACGACGGCGACAAGCTGAAGAACGGTCCGAAGAGCTGGGCCGACTTCTTTGACACCAAGAAGTTCCCCGGCAAGCGCGCCCTGCGCCAGGGGCCGAAGACCAACCTGGAAATCGCCTTGATCGCCGACGGCGTCAAGCCCCAGGACGTCTATAAGGTTCTGGCCACCGACGAAGGCATCGAACGCGCCTTCAAGAAACTGGACAGCATCAAAAGCGACCTGATCTTCTGGAAGGCTGGCGCTCAGCCGCCGCAGCTGCTGGCTTCCGGCGAAGTGGTGATGACCTCGGTCTATAACGGCCGCATCGCCGCCGCCAACGAAAAGGACCACAAGAACTTCCAGGTGGTCTGGGACGGCAGCCTGTTCACCGTCGACAGCTGGGTAATCCTGAAGGGCACGCCGAATCTGGCCGACGCCTATAAGTTCCTGGACTATGTGGGCAAGGCCGAAGTGCAGAAGGCTCTGCCGACCAAGATCGCCTATGGCGTGACCAACAAGAAGGCCGGCGACCTGATCGACCCGGCCATCCTGGCGAACCTGCCGACGGCGCCGAAGAACATGGCCAATGTCGAGAAGGTTGACGACGCCTTCTGGCTGGAAAACCTCGATCGGTTGACCGAGCGCTTCAATAAGTGGGCCGCCAAGTGAGTACCCTGGGCGGGGCTTCGGCCCCGCCCGCCGACTTGGTCCTGAGCGGCGGCCATATTCCGCTCAAGACCAAGCTGCGGCGGGCCGAGCGTATGCGCAAGATCACCGCCTTCGGGCTGGTTGCGCCGCTGCTCTTTTTCGTGATGCTGACCTTCGTCATTCCCATCGGCGCCATGCTGTGGCGCAGCATCGACGATACTGAATTCCGCCATGTCATGCCCCATACCGTCGCCGTTCTGGCCGATTGGAAGGGCACCGAACTCCCCGGCGAAGACGCCTATCGCGCCCTGGCCACCGATCTGGCCGCCGCCCGCGACGCCGGCACCGCCATCCTTGTGGCGCGCCGCCTGAACTACGACGTCAACGGTCTGCGCAGCGTCATCATGACGGCTTCGCGCAAGGCCGACGGCAGCGCCGAGAACATCAAGGACAGCATGATCGCCCTGGACCCTCGCTGGGGCCAGATCGAAACCTGGGGCGCCATGAAGCGCGCCCGTGGGCCGCTGACCAGTTTCTATCTGTTGTCGTCGCTGGATATGACCCGTGACGCCACGGGATCGATCCACGCCACCCCCAGCGATCACGCCATCTATGTAGATGTGTTGATCCGCACCTTCCGCATCAGCCTGACCGTCACCTTGCTGTGCCTGGCTTTGGCCTTTCCGGTGGCTTATCTGATGTCGACCCAGCCGCCCAAGGTCGCCAACATTCTGATGATCCTGGTGCTGCTGCCGTTCTGGACCTCGCTGCTGGTGCGCACCGCCGCCTGGGTGGTGCTGTTGCAGAACGAAGGCATCGTCAACAATCTGCTGATCTGGCTGGGCGTCATCGAAAAGCCCCTGCGCCTGATTTACAATTCCATCGGCGTCCATGTGGCCATGACCCATGTGCTGCTGCCCTTCATGATCCTGCCGCTTTATTCGACCATGAAGGCCATCAAGCCCCATTATATGCGGGCAGCCTCCAGCCTGGGCGCGCCACCTGCGGTAGCCTTTGTGCGGGTCTATCTGCCCCAGTGCCTGCCCGGCATCGCCGCCGGCTGTCTGCTGGTCTTCATCCTGGCCATCGGCTATTACATCACCCCCGCCCTGGTGGGCGGCGCCGCCGACCAGATGCTCTCCTACTTCATCGCCTTCTTCGTCACCGACAGCGTCAACTGGGGCATGGCCTCGGCTTTGGGCGCGGTTCTTCTGGGGACGACCCTGGCGCTGTACGCCGTCTATAACCGCCTTGTCGGCGGCAGCGGCATCAAGATGGGTTGACGCCAATGAGCTTGCCACATCAGCCGCAAACCCCCTCGCAGATCATCGGCCGCTGGAGCGTATGGATCGGCGCCATCCTGGTGCTGTTCTTCCTGATGGTGCCGATTTTGGCCATCATCCCGCTGTCGTTCAGCTCCGGCAATTTCCTCACCTATCCGCTGCCCGGCTTTTCGCTCCGTTGGTACGAAGAGCTTCTGACATCGGATAAGTGGATTCCGGCCTTGCGCAACAGCATGATCGTCGGCGTTTCCTCGACCCTGGCCTCGACGGTCATCGGCACCCTGGCCGCCCTGGGTCTGAACCGCGCCAACTTCGCCTTCAAGCCGGTGGTGATGGGCGTTTTGCTGTCGCCGATGATCGTTCCCTCGATCATCACCGCCGTGGGCATGTACTTCTTTTTCGCGCC
>Ga0209415_10019951_pt1 | contig 10461 bp, 7 predicted proteins | sample PeaSoiSIISIP2007_FD_187696 | JGI IMG/M metagenome (GOLD analysis project Ga0209415, IMG submission 187696) | Peat soil microbial communities from Weissenstadt, Germany - SII-SIP-2007 (SPAdes) (version 2) | ecosystem: Environmental > Terrestrial > Soil > Wetlands > Peat | place: Germany...
AACACCAACAGCACCGCGAGCGAGAGGAGCAACAGTGCGAGAGATACCGCCGCGGCGGAGGGCTCCTGCCGGTGAGACGTGACGCCCGCCCTGCGGGCGGCGCGCCACGACACTGTGTCCGACGGCCGGGCCGCTGATCGGAGGCGCAGCGCGTCACCCGCGCGCGTGATCCGTTACAATAGGGGTGTATAACAGTGGATATGTCAGCAGCGCTGTGCGAGAGGCGTGGCCGAATGTCGAAGATGCTGGTACGGACAGCGCTGTGGACCATGGTACTGGCGCTTGTCGCGCTCCCGACCGTTCAGGCCGCACCGCGGCCCGCGCCGTCGTTCACGGTTCACTTGCTCGCCGGGAAGACGTTGAGCCTCGCCGCCCTGCGGGGCACGCCGGTCATCCTGCTGTTTTGGGCGCCGTGGTGCCCCACGTGCAACGGCGAGGCGCCCGGGTGGGAGCGCGTCTACCGGCGCTGGCAGGGCAAGGGCGTCGAGGTCGTCGGACTCGGGCTCCTCGATAGTAAGCCGGCCGTGGAGGCGTTCGTGCAAAAGTACCACCTGACGTTCCCGAACGGCTACGACGACAACGGGCGCATCGCGCAGGCGTACGGGTTCACGGTGCAGCCGTTCTGGGCCGTCATCTCCAAGGACGGCACGTTGCTGCGAGCGGAGTACGGACCGTCGAGCGCGCAGGCGCTCGAAGCCCAGGTCGAGACGCTCGCCCACCGATGAGCTGGTCTGACGGGGTGCGGGGGCGGGGTCGATCGGCGGGAGGACGCGCGTGCCGCATCTCAATTGGCTGATCGCGTTCGCGGCGGGTGTGCTGGGATTCTTCTCCCCCTGCGTCGTGCCCCTGATCCCGGGGTATCTCTCCTTCGTCTCCGGCGTGTCGCTCGCGGAGATGGAACAGGCGGACCGCGGCCAGCACTTCGGCCGGATTCTCGGCGCCACGGCGCTGTTCGTGGTCGGGTTCTCGCTGATCTTCACCTCGCTCGGGGCGTCCGCGTCGCTTGTCGGCGGCTTCGTCCTGTCCAACCGCGAACTGCTGAGCCGGGTGGGGGGCGCGGTGGTGATCCTGCTCGGGCTGGTGGTGCTGGGCGTCGTGCCGATCCCGGGCCTCTTGCAGGAGCGCCGCGTCCAGATGACGCAGCGCCCCACGGGATGGGCGGGCATCGTGCTGGTCGGGATGGCGTTTGGGTTTGCTTGGATCCCGTGCGTCGGTCCGATCCTTGGGGCGATCCTGACGCTCGCCGCGACCACGCAGCGCGCCGGCGACGGTGCGGCGCTGCTGTTCGTCTACGCGTTGGGGCTCGGGCTCCCGTTTCTCGGGACGGCGATGTTGCTCACCACCGGGTTCCGCATGCTGCGCGTCGTCAGCCGGTACCTGCGGACGATCCAGGTCGTCAGCGGGGTGTTCCTCGTGGTGATGGGCGCCTCGCTGCTCTTCGACTGGGTGTACCAGCTCGACGGCTGGATCCTGCAAGTGTTCCCGTTTCGTCCGGCCCTCTAGCGATCCCCGCCGGGCGGCATTGCTCGCGCGGTCCAGATCGGGTGTCCGTCCTTGCGTTCGGGCGGACGAGCCGCGGCCGCCTCCCGTCAGCGCATCGGCGACGGCGTCTCGTGCGTGTATCCCACCGACGCCAGGACGGTCCCGAGCAGTCGCGATAGATCCTCCGCCGTCACCGCGCGCCCGGCGCCGGTCTCCTCGTCAATCGCGCGGCAGACGCGCTCGCGCAGCAGCGTGCGCATCCGGGGCGGGTACGGCTGCAGCACCCGGTTCAATGCGGTGACGAGCGCGTCCGACCACAGCTGCTCGTACTCTTCCCGTTCGGGGCCGAAATCAAAATCCGGCAACGGTCCCCGTGCCGCGCGGCACGCCGCGCGGCACGTCTGCGTCGCCGCCGCGTCCACGGATGTGTCGGAGCGGAGCACGACACCGTACTCGCGGGCGGCAGAGGCGGCGCTCACCAGGCCGCGGCTGACGTCGGCCGCGATGTCTTGAGGGTCGCGCTCCAGCGGGTCGCCGTACCCGCCGCCTGCGGGCGTGCCGATGCGGATCACGTCGCCGTAGCCGAGCTGCAGCACGTCGATCTTGCCGATGTCGCGTTCCGCCGGCGTGCCAGGATTGAGCAGCGTGTAGCCGCGGGCGCCCGGCCGGCCGCCGAGACGGCCCCAGGGTCTGAAGTTGTAGCGGTCCATGGCGCGGCACGTGACGGTGGCCTCGGGCGCCAGCACCTCCATCTCGATCTCCAGGCCGACCCCGCCGCGGAAGCGCCCCGCCCCTCCGGAGTCCCCGCGCAGGCGGTACCGGCGGATGCGCACCGGCATGTCGGCCTCGATCGACTCGACCGGAATGTTGCGAAGGAAGCCGAGGGAAAAATCGATCCCGTCGATTCCATCCTTGGTCGGCCGGCCGCCCGACCCTCCGCACAGCGGTTGGATCACGCTGACCTTGTTGTGCCCGGTCTCCGGGTCCGGCACCCGCAGCAGGAAGATGGATCCTTGCCCCGCGCCCGCGGCCGGCACGGTCTCCGGCCGCGCCTGCGCGAGCGCCCCCATGATCACGTCCACGAGGCGAATCTGCGTGGCGGAGCGGTTTCCGACTGACACGCCCGGCTCGGGGTTCAGCACGGTGCCGTATGGAATCTCCAGCGCCACGGGCCGGGCCAATCCCGAGTTGTAGGTGATGCCGGTGCGCACGGATTTGAGAAAGCCGACCAGTGAGAAGACGAACTGCCAGTGGCCGCGGCGCGAATGGGACGGCAGGTTGTACGATTGGCGGGTCTGCGGGTCGGTATCGGAGAAGTCGAGCGTCACGTCGCTGCCGTCGACGAGCATCCGCACCTTGAGCCGGATCGGCCGGCCGCCGCCCGAATCGCCTTCCAGGTAGTCCCAGAACACGTACGTGCCGTCCGGGACCTTGGCAAACTCCTCGCGCGCCTGCGCTTCTGCGTAGTCGAGCAGATCGGTGATTCCGGCTCGGACCGTGTCCACGCCGTAGCGGCCGATGAGGGTGCCGACCCGCTGTTCGGCGCGCGTGAGCCCGGAGATCATGGCCTTAATGTCGCCCCAGTTCTGATCGGGGATGCGGCAGTTCGCCATGATCAGATTCAGCAGTTCGCGGTTCAGCTCACCGCGGCGGAACAGCTTGGAGACGGGGATCCTGAGGCCTTCTTGGTAGATCTCTTGGCTCGAGGGCGCGATGCTGCCCGGCACGATCCCGCCCACGTCCGAGGAGTGCACGAAGGCCCACGCGTAGCAGATGACGTGGCCGTCGTGGAACACGGGCGTCCACACGTAGATGTCGGGCAGGTGGGTGGCCATGCCGCCCGTGCCCCACACGTCGTTCGAGATGAACACGTCGCCCGGCTCGACCCCGAGCTCCTGAGAGCGCTGGATCGCCACGTCGCACGGCACGCCCACCATCAGCGCCACCCCGGTGTTCACGGGAGCGCACACGACCTCTCCGTTCGGCGAGACCAGCGCCGCGCCGAAGTCCGACGTTTCCTTCACGAACACGGTGTGGCCGGCCCGCAGCACGAGCGACGCCATCTCCTCCGCGATCGCCTGGAAGCGGTTGCGCAGCACCTCCAGCATGACGGGGTTCGTGGCTCGCGCCGTGATCATCCCGCGGTCGCCTCCAGAATCACGTTGAGCTGCGCGTCGACGCGGGCGACAAACCCGGCAGGGACGATCGTCGTTGTGTCGTCCTGCTCGATGACCGCCGGTCCGGTCATCCGATCCCCCGCGCGGAGCGCGGCGCGCTGGTGCACCGTCGCGTCGACCATCCTCCCATTCCAATAGACAGACCGCGTGGCCAGCGCCTCGGCGGCGCGCGCGCCGACGGCCGCGGGCGCCGCGACACCGGCCGGCTTTGGGGTCACCCCCACGATCTGCATCCGGAGGTCCACGATCTCCACAGGGGCGTCCCGGTCGACGTACCCGTACACGTCGTGGTACACGCGATAGAAGGCCTCGAGCACAGGCTCAAGTGAGTCGTCGATCCGCTCCGGCAAGGCGGCGGTCAACTCGAACGACTGGCCCACGTAGCGCATGTCGGCGGACCGCTCGAACCGGTGGGCCGTGACGGCGAGCCCTTCGCGCTCGAGCCAGCCGCGCGCCTCCGCCTCAAGCGCCTGGAACGACGCTTCCAGCGCCGCCGGGGACAGTCCCGCGCACCGCGCGTCGAGCACCCGCACGAAATCCGCCCGCAGGTCCGCGACGAGGCATCCGAGCGCGCACAAGGCACCCGGGATGCGCGGGATCAGCACGCGGCTCAGGCCGAGCTCCTGGGCCAGCAGGCACACGTGCGTGGGGCCGGCTCCGCCGTAGGCCACCACCGCGTATTCCTCGGCGTTGACGCCGCGACTCGTCAGGAACGGCGTGAAGCGGGCGTACATGTTGGCGGTGGCCACCTCCGCGATGGCCCAGGCGATCTCCTGGACCCCCATGCCGAGACGCTGCCCCAACGTCGCCAGCGCGTCCTGCGCCGCGGCCGGATCAAGCGGCACGCCGCCCCCCGCGAACCGGGCGGGGTTGAGCCAGCCCATCGCGAGATACGCGTCGGTGATCGTCGGTTCAGCGCCGCCGCGCCCGTAGCACGCCGGGCCGGGCTCGGAGCCGGCGCTGTGCGGTCCAACCTTCAGCACCCCGCTGCGGTCGATCCACGCGATGGACCCGCCGCCGGCACCGACCGATTTGATGTCGACCGACGGCATGAGGATGGGGAAATCGCCGGCCTGCGCTTCGCTCGAATACAAGGGACGGTCCGTGATCACGGACACGTCAGCGCTCGTCCCGCCCATGTCGAAGGTGATGACGCGCGGAAATCCCGCCTGCGCGGCCACCCAGTGTGCTCCGATCACGCCTGAAGACGGGCCCGAGAACAACGTCTCGACAGACCGCTCGCCGGCGGTCCGCGCCGTCATGACGCCGCCGTTCGATTTCGTGGACAGGAGCGGAGAGACGACCCCGAGCGCCCGGAGATCGTGCTCCAGGGACCGGAGGTAGGTGCGCATCCGCTCGCCCACGTGCGCGTTGATCGTCGTCAGGAGCGCGCGCTCGTACTCGCGGCGCTGGGGCCACACGTCGCTCGACGTGCAGACGAACAGCCCGGGGAACCGGGCCTCGACGCGGCGCTTGACGGCCGTCTCGTGCGCGTCGTTCGCGTACGCGTGGAGGAAGCAGATCGCGAGCGCTCGGCAGCCTGCGGCAACGAGGTCCGCGGCCTTCGCCTCGGCGTCCTCCAAATCGACGGCGCGCTCGACCGCGCCGGTGGGACCGAGCCGCTCGTCGATTCCGCGCACCGCTTCCCGGGCTGCGAGCGGCGCCGGAGGATCCGTGAAGAAGTTCTGCGGATCGGGAAGCCGCAACCGCCGGATCTCGAGGATGTCCTCGAGCCCGCTCGTCACGAGCACGCCCACCGGGCTGCCGGACCGCTCGATGAGCGTGTTGACGGCCAGCGTGGTCCCGTGGACGAAGTACTCGATCGCCGCCGGATCGATCGCAAGCCGCCGGGTGAGGATCCGAACGCCGTCCGCCACGGCCTCGGCGGGGGCCCGGGGGGTCGTTGGGATCTTTAGGATTTCCAGCGCACCGGACGCCCCGTTCAGCAGCACGAAGTCCGTGAACGTCCCCCCGATGTCGACGCCCAGCCGGTACCGGTCGACCATGGGACCTCCAAGTGCGGAATACCGCGATCTGCCCGCTGCCGGTCGGCCAGACGACGCAGGGCGGGTGGGCCGTTACCCGGAGATTCGATTCTAGTTTATCGAGCCGCCCGCGGTGTGCACGCGCTCACATCGTATTGGAGAATGCCCCCGCGGGTTCCTCCAACCGGGACAAGGCCGGGTACCCACGTCACTGTGCGGTCGCTCCTGAGTGATGTGTGGCCGGCTCTTGGATGCCGCGTCGTGCGCCCGGTGATGTGCGCGAAGTCTCAGGATAGGACAGGACGCGCGGGCTGCCCCGTATGGAAGCCGTACCCGCGAGTTACTCGGAGAAATCCTCTGTGACCAGCACGATGTCCCCAGAGGTCGCAACGCCCGTCCCGCAGAGATGATGCGACGACTGGGTCGAGATGTCCATCGTGGGACGGGTGTCAACGTAAGAGCGCTGCTGTACCGGCCTCAACGCTCCAGTAACGAACAGATGCTCACGGGACCCCAAAGACGCGCTGCGGCTCGCGCAAGGCCGTACGACTATTCTCTAACCCCGCCGCTTCAGCTCGGCTCGGCCAGCAGCCGCTGGATCATCCGTTCAGTCGTCCCGTAGTCGCCCTCTCCGATGTGCGAGTAGCGGAGCCGCCCCTGCTTGTCGATCAGGTACACCGTGGGCCAGTACTCGTTGTTGTACGCGTGCCAGATTCGGTAGTCGTTGTCGACCACCACCGGAAACGCGACGCCGAGCCGCGTGACCGCGTCCTGGACGTACTGGAGGGAGTGCTCGTGCTCGAACTCGGGCGTGTGGACGCCGACGACGACGAGCCCGTGGTCGCGGTATTTCGCGTACCACTGTTTGACGTAGGGAAGAATGTCCAGGCAGTTGATGCACCCCGCGGTCCACATGTCCACGGCGACCACCTTGCCGTGGAGATCCGAGAGGGTCAGGGGCTGGCCCCCGGTGTTATACCATGGACCGCCTCCCGCGAATCCCGGGGCCGTCGCGGCTCCCGAGGCGGCTGCGGAGACCGCGAGCGCCAACACCCCAATGGCCAGGAGAACGAACACGGACCTGATCATCGCGCTGCACCTTCTGCGGCCGAATTTGCGATCAGCATACTCGACCGGTGTAATGATTCTATAACCACAATCGACGCGCCTGGGGCCGGGTCCCGGATGCGGCCCGAGCGGGCCGGCCTGCTTGCTTCGGCGTTCGACTCGCGCCGCCGCGGCGACGCCTCCACACGGGACCCGTAGGGGACCGCGGCGAACACCTGCAACACGTCCCGATCGCACGCCCGGAGTCGCTTGGGCGGCGGGCCGAGCGTGCCGTGTTGTGCCGGGGCGGGCGAGCGCGCGGGCCGCGGGCACGTCTCGAGCGGTGGGGGAGGGATGATGCAGGCACTCGCGGATCGGCTGAATGCGCTGTGCGACGCGCAACCGTTTGAGACGGGATGGTACTTCAAGGACCTGGCAAGCGGCGCGACCGCGCACAGGCACGGCGATGTCGTCGTGCCCTCGGCGAGCACACGGAAGGTGGCAATTCTGATGACCGCGCTCCGCGCGGTCCACGCCGGTCGCCTGTCGCTCACCCAGCCCGTCGTGATGCAGGCCAAGCATCAGATCAGCAACAGCGGGTGCTTCCAGTACTTTCTCCCGGGCTTCACGCTGCCGCTGCGCGACGTGCTCGTCATGATGATCATCGTCAGCGACAACACATGCACCGGCACCGTCGTCGAGATGGTCGGGCTCGACGCGATCAACGAGTTCAGCCGGTCGGCGGGGATGGTGGGGACCGTGCACCGGGAACCGGTGCCGGCGAACGTGGATCTCGCCGCGGCGCGCCGCAGCGATGCGCCGCCCGATCTCTCCCGTCTCAACGTGACCACCCCTGCGGACGTCGGCCGGCTGCTGGAGTTCATTCTTGCGGGCACGCGCGATCCCCAAACCGCCGCGGGGCTCGGATGCAGCCCAGAGCTGTGCCGGCTGGCGCTGGACATCCTCAGCTGGCAGCGGATGCAGCAGCGCCTGCCGCTGCTGCTTCCCGCCGGGGCCGCGGTGGCGCACAAGACCGGCACCGGCGCCCGCAACTTCAACGACGCGGGCATCGTGTTCGAGGCCGACCGGCCGCTGTTCATTCTGACGGTGTACACGGGGCGGGTGCCGTGGACGATGCCCGACGGGGCGCCCGGGAAGGCGGCGGCGAGCCACCACATCGGGCGGCTCTGCCGGACGTGCTGGGACGCGCTGAAGAGCGACGAGAGCCCGGCGTACACCGGCCTGTAGGGCGGGCGGGAGTCGAGATCGGCGGCGGGGAGAGGAGTGAGCGATGAAAGTCGCGGCGGCGGTGGCGGAGATTCTGAAGCGTGAGGGCGTGGAGTTCCTGATCGGCTATCCGGTAAACGCGATCATCGAGGCGGCCGCGGTGGCCGACATCCGCACGATCATCGTGCGGCAGGAGCGCACCGGCCTGCATATGGCCGATGCGGTGAGCCGGGTGTCGTCGGGCCGGCGGATCGGGGTGTTCGCGATGCAGCACGGGCCGGGCACCGAGAACTCGTTCGGCGGCGTGGCGCAGGCGTACGGCGATTCGTCGCCGATCGTCGTGCTTCCGGCCGGCTACCCGCGCCGCTTGATCAACCTGCCGCCGAACTTCAACGCGGCCCTGAACTACCGGCACGTCACCAAGTGGGTGGAGCAGGTGATCCTGCCCGGCATGGCGCCGGCCGCAATGCGCCGCGCGTTTACGCAGGTCCGCATGGGGCGCCCGCGGCCGGTCATGGTCGAGTTCCCGCAGGATGTCTTGGCGGAAGACCTTCCCGAGCCCCTCGCGTACCGCCCGGTCGCCGGGGCGCGCCCCGGTCCCGACCCCCAGGCGGTCGAGCAGGCCGCGGTGGTGCTGGCGGGGGCCGCGCGGCCGGTCATCTACGCGGGACAGGGAGTGCACTACGCGCAGGCGTGGACGGCGCTGCGGGCGCTGGCCGAATGGCTGGGCGCGCCGGTGACGACCAGTCTGCAGGGCAAGAGCGCGTTTCCGGAAAGCCACCCGCTCTCGCTGGGATCCGGGGGGCGGTCGATCCCCAAGCCGGTGCACGACTTCCTTGCGCAGTCCGACGTGATCCTCGGCATCGGCTCGAGCTTCGCGACGACAAATTATGCGGTGCCGATGCCTTCCGGCAAGATCATCATCCACGCGACGCTCGATGCCGCGGACGTGAACAAGGACGTCCCGGCGGACCACGTGCTGCTCGGCGATGCCGGGTTGGTGCTGAACGCGCTGCTCTCGGCGGTCAAGGAGCGGGTCAAGGCGCCCCGGCGAGAACAGGCGGCGCGCGTCGCCGAGGAGATCGCGGCGGGACGGCGCGCCTGGCTCGAGGTGTGGATGCCCAAGCTCACGTCGAACGAGACCCCGCTGTCTCCCTACCGCGTGATCTGGGACCTGATGCACACCGTCGATGTGCCCAACACCGTGATCACGCACGACGCCGGCAGCCCGCGCGACCAGCTCTCGCCGTTCTGGGCGGCCGAGACGCCGCTCTCGTATCTCGGGTGGGGGAAAACGACCCAGTTGGGATACGGCCTGGGCCTGGTCATGGGCGCGAAGCTCATGGCGCCCGAAAAGCTCTGCATCAACGTGTGGGGGGATGCCGCGATCGGGTTCACCGGGATGGACTTTGAAACCGCGGTGCGGGAGCGCATCCCCATCCTGTCCGTGCTCATGAACAACCAGGCGATGGCGATCGAACTGCCGGGGATGCCGGTGTCGACGCGCAAGTACCGCAGCACCGACATCTCGGGCAACTACGCGATGTTCGCGCAGGCGCTCGGCGGCCACGGCGAACGGGTCACCGAGCCGGGCGAGATCGTTCCGGCGATCCGCCGCGCGGTGCGAAAGACGCAGGACGGGATCCCCGCGTTGCTCGAGTTCATGACCGAGAAAAACTACGAATACTCGTTGTATAAATAGACCGCCGGACGCGCCGGCGATCAGGACAAGTCGACGGCCTCCTGTCGCGCCGCCGACGTCCGCGCGGCGTCCGCGAGGGCGATGACGCGGCGCGCGTGAGCGAGGTCGTCGCGCCGCTCCGCGTCGCCCGACGCGATCAGGAGGGCCCGGTCCAGCATCGAGAGCACGGGTTCATCGGCCCAGGGCAGGAGCGCCGCCTCGCGCTCGCCGTGCGCTCGGACGGCGGTCCGGTAGGGCTCGATCCGGACCGCCTCGCGCGATCCGATGATCTCGAGCTCCACCTCGCCCTGCGCGGTCGTCGGCAGCGAACCGGGCAGGCAGCGGGACAGTTCGATCGTCGCGATCGTGTCGTTCAGTCGGGCGATGACCACCGCGGTGTCCGCGGCGGGGTGCCCGAACGCGCAGACGGCGGTCGCGTACACGCGGCGCGGCGGGTGCGGCACGGCCGCGCACACGACGTCGAACGCGTCCCACCCCGCGGTCTCGAGCACCGAGGCGCGGCCGGCGGCACGATCCGCGGCGGGGAGGCGAACGGCCGCGTACACCGAGTGCAGCTCGCCAAGCTCGCCGGCGGCGGCCAGCCGGACCGCGTGCGCGCCGGCGCCCGTCTCGCGGATCTCGCCCGGCGCGAGCAGCAGGCCGTGTCCCCGTTCCTGCGCCGCCGACAGGCGATCCAGCGCGGGGAGGCTTTGCGCGGCGGGGGCGGGGCATACGACGACCTTGCCGGCCGCCAGCGCCGCTTCACACGCGGCGTCGCGCTGCCGGTCGTCGCTTGCGATCAGCACGACGGAGAGCGATGAGTCCTGCGCGACCGTCTGCCACCGCGGCGTGAACGCGGCGC
>Ga0209415_10019952_pt1 | contig 10461 bp, 9 predicted proteins | sample PeaSoiSIISIP2007_FD_187696 | JGI IMG/M metagenome (GOLD analysis project Ga0209415, IMG submission 187696) | Peat soil microbial communities from Weissenstadt, Germany - SII-SIP-2007 (SPAdes) (version 2) | ecosystem: Environmental > Terrestrial > Soil > Wetlands > Peat | place: Germany...
CAGCGGTTTACGCCATTGTTCTGGGCGGTGGAGCGGCGCAATATGGAAACCGCGCCGAACTTCCCCTGGATGGTGACCATCGACCCGCTTCCTCTTATACAGAAACTTCTGGATGCGGGAGCGGACCCGAACGCTTTGGTCAACAACACGCCGAGAGCACGCATGCGGGACGGGTCTCCGCGAATCGTTTTCGCTACCGCCCTGATGCGCGCGGCGTTCTCCGGTGATATTGAGCTGGTTAAACTGCTGCTCGCTCACGGCGCCGATCCTCACATCATTTCGAGGGACAGAGAAACATCGCTGATGGCGGCATGCGGAACGGGCTTCATCAATGGCTATAACAAACAGAGGACTCCGGCGGAAAGACTGGCGGTTGTCAAACTCCTCATCGACCTTGGCGAGGACGTGAATGCGGCTGACAGCTACGGCATCACGCCGGTCATGGTCGCTGCCAATCTCGGCGACGCCGCCATCGTGCAGTACCTGATCGACAAGGGCGCGGATCTGGCAGCGCATGACTTGGGCAAGAAAAATGATGGCGCCTTCGGGTCGAGCATCGAGCCCCTGATGCCACTCGACTATGCGATAGGTGTAGGAACCTTCGTGCCCAACAACGCTGTTATCATGCACAACGACGTCGTAAAACTAATCAGCGACGTTATGAAGCAGAGGGGAATTAAACACACTACCTCGGAATGCACGTTGAGAGGATTCACCTGCTCCGGCGCAAACGTCGATCCGAAGACGGCTACTCCCGCGGAAATCGCAAAAATAAGAAAGATCCAGATCGGATACCAGGTAGACGGCATCACCGGCGGTCTCGCGGTGAAGGATCAGGACAAGAGCCAGAAATAACCCTCTATTTTCCATCCTGCTTCGCAGCGTTTCGCGCAAGATAAAACGCCAGAGCGTCCAGTTGGGCGTCGGTGATTTCCGTCTTGCGGAAGTACGGCATGATTGAAATTCCCTTGCGCACAAAGAATTTCGTCACAGCGGGAGCGAGATCCGTTCGTTGATCGAGAATCGCCGGCTTGGAGCCTTTGTATTTAGCCGCCAAAGCCTGCGTACCGGGCTTGCCTGGTCCCTCGCCATGACAGTTCCAGCACCAATACTGGTAGACCTGTTTCCCTTCCTCGATCTGCCCGGCATCCGCCGCTGCCGCATTCATCAGGAAAAAGACAAGCGCGCCCAAGAGAACGAACGTGATCTTCATGCTTTCCGCTGCCCCCGCATTTGTTTCGGCCAGATTCCGTACCGGCCGGCAGAGATGATCCCGTTGGGGTCCACCGCGTCCTTAAGCGTTTCGTGGAAACGCCGCAGCGCGTGGTTGTTCCAGGAGTAGGCGTCCGTTACCTGCTGCTGAAAGGCGGGCGGCGTACGGTATTCGCCCCAGCCGTGGTCGGCGGCTACCTGGATCAGATGTTTGAACATCTCTCGGGTTTTCTTGTTCTGCTCGATATTGGTCCGGTAAACGGGAAAGCCCATGATAAAAACGAACGCGCGGAACATCCACGTGGCCGGAACGCTGAACGGCGAGACCAGGGAAGGCATATTCATGTCGCGAAACGCCTTCATGAACACTTCCTGTGCCTCCAGAATGGCCTCGCCGGTCTTGGGGATGAGGGGCGAGAACCATAGATGTCCGTCGGTGGGGGAAGGATTGAGCGCCGAACGCGCGCCGATCATGAATATCGACAGATTAGGCACACCGATCGCCACCTTGTGCGCCTTGTCGAGTTGCTCCTGCATGGCTGGGAACTTGATAAAGTCGCCCTCGTTGAACTTGACGCCACGAATGTCGGCGAAGACTTCCTTCGCGTATTCCCATTGGGCTCGAACGACCTTTTGGCCGCCGTAGAATTGCAGGTTCAAGCTAAAGAATCCACGATTCGTCTTTTCGGCGTGCTGCTCCAATTCAGCCACGGAGGGCCCGCCCGGCTTGGCCATCAGCGAACGCAGCTCGGCATCGGACGCCCCCCCAAAGCCGCCCAAAGGGCTGCCATATTCAGGCATCCCAATTACTCCAGCGTGCTCGAGCTGGTTCCCACCTTCTACCAGCGGAACGATATCGCTTCGCCTGGGGACGATCACGGTTCCCGTCAGATACGATTCCGGAGCCGGCAGCAGGTGGAAGCCCATTTTGGTCACGACGCCGAAGTTGCTTTGACCGAACAATCCATCCACGTACGGGCCGACTCCGTAGTGGTATTCTCCCCAGGTTTTGGAATTAGGCAGCGCGCCCATGCCGGTTCGAACGATCTCGCCACTGGGGAGGACCACTTCCATGCCGCAGTGGGAGTAGAAGTGATCGCGGAAGGCGCCGAACCCATAGCCAACGCCATGATCCATCGCATTGCCAATGACGCTGCCCCAGCCGGGATCGGGCACATCGATCCAGACCTTCAGCCCCCGCTCCTGAATGTACCGGTACAAATCGAAGTAGGAAACGCCGGGTTCGACGATCGCGAAATGCCGCTTGTCGTCCACTTCAATCACTCGGTTCATCCGTTTCAAGTCGAGAACGACGCTGCCGGAGAGATTGGGAGCCGACCCTCCATATCCCAGGTTCTTGCCCGTTGAGATCGGGTAAATCGGAATCTTAAGGGTGTTGGCGACTCGTACGACCCTGGATACTTCTTCCGCCGTGTCAGGCGCGACGGCAGCCGACACGAGAATCTCGTCCTTCTCGCCCCAAAATGGGGAATAGGCGTCTTTATACAGTGCGACGTCTTCGTCGCTGGTAAAGACCCAATCTTTGCCTACGATGCCCTGGAATTGCTTGATGGCATCCGCAAACTTGCTGGCAGTAACGCCGGGGGGAAGCATAGGATTTACTCCGTTAAGCGATGGGGTCCGATTGATTTCTCAGCCGCGGCGCGATAATCCACGAAACCATGGGACCTGGTTCTGCCTTGTCGTGAAGCGCTCGGAACTGCACGCACATACCGTAGTCGCGCGCAAGCATTTCGAGACAGAATAACGAACTCGGCAATGTAATGCCTGCCAGCGTGGCGGGGGCGCTTTTCCACTGCCGATCCAACTTGTGATACCAGAGGTCGGTGATGTCATCGTGAATGCCATGTGCCTCCAATCCCAGTTCGACGGCTTCAGCGCGAAACGCACGCGCCAGCGGCGAACTCATTTCCACGACGACTTCGCGTATCCGCAGGCGGTTTACGCTGTCGTAAAAAGAGGCTTCACTCCGCTCGCCGGCTAGTATTGGCAAGGCCGACGAGGCAAGACCGATCTGAAGAAACTCTCTACGGTTTCGCATCAGCGCCTCCTGAGATTTTACTTGGGCTTATGGGTGCTGTAATCCAATTGCCCGTCGCAATTGTGCTCGATGATTTCGAGCGAGGGATCCTTCTTGAAATACATGGTTTGCCGCAACGGCTGCGTATAAGCTTTCGGATCCTCCATCGTAAGTTCGATTTCCAGAACGTTTCCGTCGCGTATGCGGCGAATGCGTTCTATCTCGTGCAATTGATCGCTGTGGGGGATGCGGAAAGGGGGAGTGTTATCGAATCCGCGCGTGTCCACCACCAGGGTTTCCCCATCCCAGTTTCCGATCGAATATCCGATCGAGGTAGGATTGGGGTTTCCTTCAGGATGCTTGCGTCCGTCCATGTAGATTCGCCGGACAGTGTGGTAGTACTCCATGAGCAGGTTAATGCGCCCGGGACTGGGGATGACCTCGAACGCGTAAGGGGCAGCGTACGCCTGAGGTCCTGGCGAGTAACACGATAGGATTGGATCCGTGTACATCGAGTATTTGTCTGACAGCTCTTTCGCCCAAGGAGTGAGAAGGCTCATCACATTGGCGCCCGGATCATTCACGCCATGCAGCGGGACCTCCCGTTCGGGAAGGCTTCCTCTCGGGCCCATGTTCAGGAAGTTGTACCAGGAAGACGTCATCCAGAGACCGGAAAGATCGCGAGCCTGCGCGAGGGGCAGCTTTGCCGAGGGCTCCTTCGGCGGCAGCTTCCCCGGGACTTCCTCGGCCACTTCCTCAGGCGTGGGCTGCCTGCTGAACCGGGACTTCAAGTATTCGGTGAGGGCCGCGATCTGGGCGTTCGAGCCTTTCGCGCCGAACGCTGTCATTTGCGCGACCATCTGTTCCCACTGGCGCGGCGTACGCGGCCCCTTGAGAGTGATTTGATCCAAGCCATGGCAAGCCGTGCAGACCATCTCCAGATCGCTTTTGCCCGGGCCATCCGGGAGTTGCTGCTCAGCGGCCTCGACAGCGAAGGCGCCAGTGAGGATGGCAGCGAGGACGCAGCAAAGCCTGGACCTAAATAACGAATTCGCAATCATGGATGTTTTCCTCTTAAGCGCCAATGGACCCTACTTGGCCGACGTGGCGCCGGTGGCACTCGGCGAAAAATCGTCACCATAGAACTTCTTCCCGTCCGGCTTGGTTCCTCGCAGGAGCCGCATCATATGCGATCCATCCTTCATCGCCCCGCCGACAACGGTGACCTTGTCGCCGGGCTTGAAGAAGTCTTTCGTGTAGCCGCGCCGTATCATGATGGCTACGCTGTGGATCTCCACTGCCCATTCTTCAGGCTTGCCTTCGGAATTCACCACCTCGAGATGCAGGAGCGAGTGCGGATTTATCCAGTCGAAGGACTTGACGGTGCCCTCCAATGTTGTGGGGGTACCCATGTTGTACATGGATGTGGAGTGATGGCCCAGCGCCAGCGGCGCACATGCGCCAACGAACAATGCGAGGAGCTTCGTTTTCATGCGCTTTTCATGTTCCGCTGAGCCGCCGGCTGCGTCAAGGCTAAAGCGGTTACAAGGCGCCGTAACCAGCGAAACGTGAAGACGTAAACCGGGAGATGCCGGGGGGCCGGCTATGCAAAGGCAAGTGCGCAGAGCCCGTGTTAAAGCTTAGGAAGTCGTTTGATCGACGACTTCCAGGGCATTGATGAAAGCGAAATCCGGGTTGGGCACCAGCGACAGCACGAGCTTCCCCTGGTGATTTGGCTCAAGACGCTCGAAGGTCTGGATTAACCCGCGCGTGAGGTTGCCCGTCCGCTTCAGAGCGCTGAACTTCCGTTCCAGTGCCACGCCGTTGCACAGGATGTCGAAATGCCTGCCCTTCGCCGTAGTCGGCCATCGCTCGGATAAGTGCAGCTTCAGCCCGTAGCGGCCCGGAGGGACCGGAATCGTGTAGGTCAGGTTTCCGAATCGCCCGCCGGCATAGATACCGGGATCGGGCACGTCCGTCGCTTCGTTGCCTGGCCTGACAAGCTGCCCGCCCGTCCCGTGCCGGTGGTCCGGTTCCCAGAAGTTGCCCATCTTGTCGATATAGCCGTGGGCCTGCGCCACCATCCGGATGTGCTGCAACCGCCCTGGTATGCCGGGCGTAATTTCAATCGCATTCAAGAACGGAAGATACGATAACGGCAAAAAGCTGAGGTGCAGCATGCCATCCGGCGCCGGGGAAATGTCTTTCAAAACCTTGATATTGGCTACGCTGGCCCCAGCTTCGCTAATAACATCGAGAGCGTGGATCACGGTTCGGCCGTTGACCAGGACGTCGAAATACCGGCTGGACTCTCCGCCAAACCCGCTCACGCCCGTTTCCCCGAACATGGTCTCCGCAAAGTACAGCCGCAGTTCATAGACACCGGGTTTGAGCGGGATATCATATCGAAAATTGCCCTCCCGACCGCTCCGCAAAAGCTTCTGTTCCCGTGTTCCGAAGATCAGGTGCTCCGGGCGCGAAAAAACCGTGCCGCCATCGTAATGTTGATCCCGCGACCAAAGCAGCCCCGAATTGTCGATGTATTCTCCCTCCGTGAGGCCCGCGAGGATGCGAATCGCGGTCCCGGAGTCGGGGTTCGCTAACTGGGATGAACGCCCATTGGCCTCCGTTCGCTTATCGGGTTCCAGCGATCTCCTCACCAGAAAGTCGAGCCATCTTCGCCACCCCGCCGATTCGGGGACGGGTTTGCCGGGAGGAGGCGAGAACACGGGACTCGGCTTGGGCGGCGCCAATTCCGTCACTATACGAGGGGCCGTCTCTATGCGGGACGGATTGGGTATAAACCTCGGCGCATATTGGCCATTTGGAATCGTGATGCGGATTCCGTGGTCCGCTCCTTCATTTTGGTAATACTCGGCCAACCGCTCCCGGAGCCGGTGGGCCTGCACGCGAACGATGGAATCCCGCTTCTGGTCGAAATCGGCCGGACGCCCAAACGCGTTCACCGCGACCGTGTATTCTTTCAGGTCGTCTGCCGTGCCTTCGAAGTACCTGGTCGTGAGGTAGATGAACAGTTGCTCCAGCCCGGGCGCCCGGCGGAGGGCTCCCGATCGGAGAACCGCTTCAACCTCCTTCCGTTCTTCGAGAAAACTCCCAGTCACCAGCATTGATTTCTACGTGTTGCATTATACGCCTCGCATCACATGGTCGCAATCGTGCGGTCCTTGCCATGCATCTGCGCGGTAAAGGGGGGCGGATCGTCCATTAACGCAGGTTACGGCACCCTCGCGTCAGGAAACGGATCTCATTGAACTGAAACGAGATCCCGAGCAGTCGTAACCGCTTTAACCTGCTTTAACCTTGCCGGGCGGATCAGGGTTCCTCACACTGGAGGAGCCTTTAGTCAATGACAATGCTCGGCAATTCGGGCTCGAAACCCAGCCGGTACGGGAACGCAGGTCGAAGTTTGCCTCCCATTGACATGAATCCGAAGATCCGCATTCTGGTTGCAGAGGACCACCTGGTAGCACGGGTCGGCGTGAGTGCGATCATTAATTGCCAGCCCGACATGGTAGTAGTGGCGGAGGCGGTAAACGGCCAACAAGCGGTTGAAAGGTTTCGAAAACACTTGCCCGACGTCACACTCCTGGACATGCGAATGCCAATCATGACCGGGTTGGAGGCGGCCATAAAAATCCGAGCGGAGTTTCCTGACGCGCGGCTGATTGCACTGACCTCGTACGGCGGAGACGAAGACGTTCGTCGGACTTTGGCTGCGGGCGTCCAGGCATATCTCACAAAAGATGTCCTCCGAAACGAGTTACTCAGGACGATCCGCACGGTCAATGCGGGGAAAACCTACTTGCCGGAAGCGCTGGCCGCCGCGTTGGACGTGAACAGGAACGCTCCTCAACTCAGCGATCGTGAGATCGAGGTCCTGGAACTGGTGGCACGTGGCCTGGCCAACAAACAAATCGCGCACTCTCTGAGCATTGCCGAGACAACGGCGAAGAACCACGTAAAAAACATCCTGCACAAGCTGGGAGTCCAGGATCGTACACAAGCAGCTACCGCCGCGATACAACGGGGAATCATCCACCTACAGTAAACTGCCAAAAGGTTACAGTGAACTTCCAAAGGAACAAATGCATGTCCAACGCGAAAACACACTGTGCGCGGGCGCTGAAGCTTTCTTTCCTCGCTCTATACGCTTTCCTTCTCTGCGCCCAGGACGCTTCTGAATGGCCCGCGTACGGACGAGACCCCGGTGGGACGAAGTATTCTCCACTCGATCAGATCAACGCCCGGAACGTCGGCAACTTAGTTCGTGTCTGGAGCTATCACACCGGTGAACCCGGAGCTACCTGGGAGAACACTCCTATCGTGGTTGGCAACGTCATGTACTTCGCCACACAGAAAAATCGCGTCGTGGCATTGGAGCCCGAAACGGGCAAGGAACTCTGGACTTACGACCCGAAGAGTACCCGGCCATCGGAGCATCGCGGCGTCTCATACTGGCCCGGCGATTCGAAGACCAGGCCGCGAATCATTCTCGCGACTGAAGCTCGTTTGATCGCTCTGGACGCCAAGTCGGGCAAGCCGGCGGTGGAATTTGGCGATAACGGGGAGGTCAATCTGAGAACCGGAGTTGCTGACGATTATCCAAACGCGCATTATGCCATCACGTCGCCCCCGGCCATCTACAAGGGCCTGATCATTCTTGGGCCTTCGACCCCGGAAACGCCGAGTAAAGGACCAAGCGGAGACCCCCGGGCTTTCGACGCGAAGAGCGGGAAACTCGTCTGGCGGTTCCATGCAGTGCCTCAGCCCGGGGAGCCGGGAAACGAAACCTGGGGGCCGGAGGGCTGGAAGGATCGCGGGGGCCCCAGTGCATGGGGTGCGATGACGATCGACAACACGCGTGGCCTGGTGTTTATGCCGATGGGAAATCCCGTGGACAGCTTCTACGGCGGCGACCGCAAGGGGATGAACCTGTACGCAAACAGTGTTGTGGCACTGGATGCGGCCACGGGGAAATTGCGCTGGTATTTTCAAACCGTTCACCACGATCTTTTCGACTTCGATATGGCTGCGCCGCCGTCACTGATCGAGGCGACCGTGAACGGCAGGCGGGTCCCCGCAGTGGCCGAGTTCTCGAAGAGCGGCCTTCTTTACGTACTGGACCGCATAACGGGCAAGCCGGTATGGGGCGTGGAAGAGCGTCCGGTTCCCGCAAGCGATGTGCCCGGGGAGGCCGCTTGGCCCACCCAGCCGTTTCCGCTGAAGCCTCCGCCATTGACGCGGCTTGGCATGACCCGGGACGAAGTGTCGAATATTTCTCCCGAAACGCACGCCTACTGCCTGGAACAGTTCGACAAGGTAAAGAATCTGGGGCCGTTCACTACGTTCAGCATCAATGAGACCAGGCTTCTGTTCCCCAGCACGATGGGAGGCGCGGACTGGGCGGGTGTCGCCTTCGATCCCAAGTTGGGTTTCATCTTCGCGAATGCCTCCAATCTGGGCCAAACCGGAAGAATGGTTGCGGCTGCCCCCGGCGCGCCGATGCCCTTCCGAAATCAGGGGGGGTACGCGCGCTTTGTCGATAAGGACGGCTATCCCTGCAATCAGCCGCCTTGGGGTGAATTATCCGCGGTCGATACGCACACGGGCAACGTGGTTTGGAGGATTCCGCTGGGATCGTACGATGAGTTGGAAGCGAAGGGATTAAAAAACACCGGCGCGATCAATCTCGGGGGCGCCATAGCCACGGCGGGCGGCCTCGTCTTCATTGCGGCTACCGCGGACGGGAAATTCCGGGCGTTTGAGTCGCGCACGGGAAAAGAGCTGTGGGTGACGAAGCTGGATTCGGTTGGAAATGCCACGCCCATCACCTATCGGGGGCGAAACGGCAAGCAGTACGTCGTGATCGTCGCAGGCGGCCCCGGCCATTTGCGGGGATCTCCCATTCCTCCCAGCGACGTTGTCACTGCTTACGCATTGCCCTGATGCCGGCGCGTTGAAGCCAAGCGTCGGCACGAGTGCCGACGCGGCTCGCAAGAGTGCGCGCGCCACGTATGCTATTTCAGCGCGACGGCTTCTTAGAGACCAGATTCTTCGAGAAAAAGGGCAGAACCTTCGTTTCAATCCTTTCGGGAATTTTGTTGGTGTGGTTGCCCTCGTAGGTTTCGAACGTGGTCATGATTCCGGAGTCGGTCATTATTTGATTCAGCTGTTTGTTCTGGCCGGCGAAGCCGAATTGATCCTGTAATCCCACGTCCACGCCAATGGCGTGGTATTTCCTGAGATTCGTTACGTACTGATCGACCATAGCCAGTGGCGATGCGGCATGCCATTTTGCAACCACGAGCGGCTGCAGTTGGCCGTCTTTTGACGGCTCGTCGAAATAGAGCGGCGGATTCTTTGGATTGGGCGAAAACGCAGCCGCCCAAGCGGAGGCCGTCTGTGCCGCGCCGGTCGCGGCCCCGCTCGTTGTATTAGTTGCGCTGTTCGGCCTGGCATTCGCGGGCGGCGCGGGAAAAGGATTGTTGATCAGGCAGCAGGCGCTCATGATGTACAGGCTCGAAAACACGTCCGGACGCTTCATTCCAATTCGAATCGCTCCGTAGCCGCCCATCGAGTGGCCGGCCAGTCCGCGACTCAGGCGATCGGGAATCGTCCGGTAGTTCTTGTCGATATAGGCGACAAGGTCCTCGGCGATATATGTCTCCCAATCGCCGGTAGTGACGGAGCTGGAATACATGCTGCCGGCGTATTTGGTATAGGCGTTCGGCATCACGACGATCATCGGATTCGCCTCGCCGCGCGCGATCAGATTGTCCATCGCGGCGGGCACGTACGGGCCCGGCATGTCGCCCGGATTGGAAGGTCCCGCGCCAGTCCAATATTGGTCCGTGAAGAGGTAGCCGTGCAGCAGGTAGACGACGGGATATCGCTGATGGCGATTTGCATCGTAGCCCGGCGGGAGGTAAATCGTGACCTCCGGGTCCGGCGAATCTCCCTCCAGGTTTCCTTCGAGCGATTTGCCGTGGACCTTAATGCGTTGAACGCTTCCCTTCGCTTCCGGTTTCGTCCCGGCGAACAGTAAAGCCGCTGTCGCGATAAACGCGATGAGTTTCGTCATACTTATTGCTTGCCCTGATTCTCCGGAAGATCCGGATTCGATCCACCAGCAAACAACCTCCGGCCATCCTTGAACGTGATGGTGCTGGCGTTGGCCCTGTAGCCGC
>Ga0209415_10019953_pt1 | contig 10460 bp, 8 predicted proteins | sample PeaSoiSIISIP2007_FD_187696 | JGI IMG/M metagenome (GOLD analysis project Ga0209415, IMG submission 187696) | Peat soil microbial communities from Weissenstadt, Germany - SII-SIP-2007 (SPAdes) (version 2) | ecosystem: Environmental > Terrestrial > Soil > Wetlands > Peat | place: Germany...
GAAGAGGATCGGCGCGTAGCGCGCGAAGAGCATCGTGAAGCCGCCGAGCAGGTCGGCGAAGGTCACGCCGTGAGAGGCCGCGTTGCCGGCCGCCGGCTGGATGAAGCCGGTGTAACCGGCGAACGCCGAGCCGTTGTTGTTCGCCTGCGATAGATAGGCGTAGAAGGTCTCGGAGAAGCCCTGCGGGCCGCCGTTGTAGATCGAGGCTCGTCCTGCCGCGCTCGCGGTGGCCAGCGACGTGGAGAAGAGCGCCGTGAGCGGGGTGATCAGCAGCCCGAGCGCGACGAGCTTGATCTCCTTCGCCTCGATCTTCTTGCCGAGGTACTCGGGCGTTCGCCCGACCATCAGACCGCCGATGAAGACGGCCAGCAGGACGTAGAGCAGGATCGAGTACAGGCCTGTGCCGACGCCGCCGAAGATGACCTCGCTGGCCGATAGGTTCGCGAACGGGATCGCCCCGCCGAGACCGGTGTAGGACTCGATCGAGCTGTTCACGGCGCCGCAGGAGGTCACGGTCGTGACGACGTCGAAGATCGCGGACCCGGCGATGCCGAAGCGCTGCTCCTTGCCCTCCAGGTTGCCGCCGGTCGAGTTGGCGATCACCCGCGTGTGCAGGCCGGCCGCGTGCTGGGCTGCGGATCCGTGCGCCTCGGCGGCGTAGGCGACCGTCACGCCGCCGATGAACATCACGAACATCGTCGCGAAGATCGCGAGCGCCTGGCGGCGCGAGCCCACCATCCGCCCGTACATGAAGACCAGCGCGGCCGGGATGATCAGCACGATGAACATCTCGTAGTAGTTCGTGAAGCCGTTCGGGTTCTCGAACGGGTGCGCCGAGTTCACGTTGAAGAAGCCGCCGCCGTTGGTCCCGAGCATTTTGATCGCCTCCTGCGAGGCGACCGGCCCCATCGCGATCGTCTGCACCAGGCCGCTGATGCCGTGCACCGAGACGTAATGGGAGATGTTCTGGATCGAGCCCTGCGAGACGAGCACCAGCGCGCTGACGAAGGCGATCGGCACCAGCACGTAGAGGATCGTCTTGACCAGGTCGTCGTAGAAGTTGCCGATGCTCTTGCCGCTGCGGCTCGCGATCGCGCGCACCAGCGCGACCGCGGTGACGATTCCGACGGCCGCAGACGCGAAGTTCTGCACCGTCAGGCCGACCATCTGGCTGAAGTAGGTCAGCGTCGTCTCGCCGCCGTAGTACTGCCAGTTGGTGTTGGTGAGGAACGACGAGACCGTGTTGAACGTCACGTTCCAGGGCGCCGCGTGGAAGGCGACTCCGCCGTAGTCGTTCCACGGCTGGATGCTCGCCGTGCGCAGGACCACGTAGAGGATGATCCAGCCGGCGAGCGAGAAGATGATCAGGCTGCGCGCGTATGACTTCCAATCCTGCCCGCGCTTGGCGTCGACCATGAAGCAGCGGTGCAGCAGCCGCTCGAAGCCGCCGACGGCCGGTGTCAGGAAGACGCGCTCGCCCGAGTAGACGCGGGCCATGTAGCGGCCGAGGAACGGCGCGAAGATGATCAGCGCAGCGCAGAACGCGACGATCTGCAGCCAGCCATTGACCGTCATCGCCTAGAACCTCTCTCCGCGGACCAACGCGTAGGCGAGGTAGAGGCAGATCACCACCGAGACGACGAGGCCGAAGAAGTCGGCGGCGCTCATGTGCGCGACGAAGTAGCCGAGCGTGGTCATACCCGGTCGATCGCCTCGATCATCAGGTAGAGGACTGCGAACGCGACGATCCCGAGGAGGATTGCAATGATGTCGCCAGGCATTGGGGACGAGCGTAGGACCGCGTCCGTGTGGGCCGCATCAAGATGTGCGGTGGCGGCATGGAGATTTCGTCAAGATCACGTGATGGCCACGATCGACATCCAGATCTCGGGCGAGACGATCCGTCTCGGCCAGCTGCTGAAGCTGAGCGGCATCGCCGAGTCCGGCGGCGAGAGCAAGGCGCTCCTCTTCGCCGAGACCGTGCTCGTCAACGGCGAGCCTGAGACGCGGCGCGGCCGCCAACTGCACGACGGCGATGTCGTCGCGGCGCGCGGCGAGAGCGCGCGTGTCGTGGCCGCCGGCGGCGGGGGGTCGAGGTCATGACGCCGCGCGCTCGCGGCGGGGTCGCGATCGCCGCGACCATCGTCGCCGCGCTGATTCTGGGGTGGGCCACCCTCGCCGGCGCGGACCCGCCGACGGGCATACCGGTCAGCTATCCGGTACCGACGGGGACATCGGGCGCGAGCGGCGCGACCGGGGCGACTGGCGTGACGGGGCTGACGGGCGGCCCGGACGGCAACGTCTGGTTCGTGCAGACCTCCCGCGACCACTTCGGCACGGTCGCCTCGGGGAAGGTCGTCGAGTACAGCTCGCCGGAGCGGCCGGTCGCGATCGCGTCAGGGGTCGCGGGGACCTCTACGGCGGGACTTCTGTGGCTCACGTACTCAAACGCCGACATCGGCGCACTCGCCTCGGTCACGACGGGCGGGGTGGTCTCCGAAACGGCACGCCTCGTTCCGACGATTGGCGGCATCGCGGCGGACTCGCTCGGCAACCTCTGGATAACCCTGCCGAACGACCAGAACGACGAGGTCGGAGAGGTGGCGGGACCGACCCACTCGAAGCTGACCATCCCGGAGCTGTTGGATCCACTTCCGCCCGGCGCCGCCCCGCAGTCGATCACGGCCGGCCCGGATGGCCAGACGATGTGGTTCACCGAGCCGGGGCTCGAATCGGTGGCCTCGATCACGCAGGCGGGCGCCGTCACGCAGTACCCGCTTTCCGGCGACCGCACCGGCGCGCTCGGCGACATCGTGCTCGGCCCGGACGGCAACCTCTGGGTGGGCGTCGCCGCGAGCGTGAATCCCGACCCGCCGGCCGCCGTCTTCCGGATCAAGCCGACCGAGGCCAAGCCGGCCGACGCCGTCACCGAATTCGACCTCCCCACCGACTCGAACGCCGACCCCGAGGTGCTCGCCCCCGGGCCAGACGGGCAGCTCTGGATGCCAGACAGCGCGGGCACCGACGGCCGCCTGACAGCGCTGTCCACCTCGGGCGTCTTCACCACCTATCCCGCGATCCTGCCGGCTGCGGACGCGATGACCTCGATTGTCAAGGATCCGGGCGGAGGCGACGCGCTGTGGCTGACCGACGGAACCGCGAACGCCGTCTATCGCGTCGCGCTGCAGGCTCCCGCCACGACCACGCCGCCGACGACGACCACGAGCACCACCACGACGACGTCGACCTCCGCGACGCCACCGGCCCTGACGGCGACGCTCACTCCCGTGTCGGGCGTCACGAAGACCGGCGCGACGCTGTCGGGCACGATCAGCGTCGCGGCCGGGGGCGGGCCGACCGAGGTCGGCTACGGCTTCCAGTACGGCACGAGCACGGCCTACGGGTCCTCGACGCCCTCCTCGACGGCGACCGCCTCGCCGTCCGGCGTCAGCGTCAGCGCCCCGCTGAGCGGCCTCGTGCCCTACACCACCTACCACTATCGGCTCGTCGCGAACGACTGTGCGGCGTCGAGCTGCACGGCAGACTCCGCCGATCAGACCTTCACCACGGGCTCGACGCTGCAACCGGCGCTGAACGCGAGCGTCGGCGCGGCAACCACCTCGGGCCGGGTGCTCGTTGAACTGCGCGGCAAGCATCGCTTCGTTGCGCTCACCGCCGGCCAGCTGATCCCGCTCAACTCGACGATCGATGCGCGCCACGGCACGGTGCTGATCGAGAGCGCCACCGCGGCCGCGCGCGGCCGGGACGCGAGCGGGCTCTTCTCAGGCGGCGTATTCACGGTCACGCAGCCGTCCGGCGCCACGGTCACCGTGCTCGTGCTCGCAAGCAGCTTCAGGGCCTGCATCCCCGCGCCGACCGCGCACACGGCGCGAGCGGCGGCGAAGAAGAAGTCGCGTAAGTCGAACAAGGTCGTCAACCAGGTCTTCGGCAACGCCCATGGCCAGTTCTCGACGCGCGGGCACTACGCGACGGCCGCCGACGAGGGCACCGCGTGGCGGACCGCGGATCGATGCGACGGGACGCTGATCGCCGTCTCGGCCGGGACGGTCACCGTCACGGACCGCGTTCGTCGTCGCACGATCACGCTCACCGCCGGCCACAGCTATCTCGCGCAGACCGGCTGAGCCGACTGGACGGACCCCGCTCAGCCACTACACTCGCTCGCGTCGTGAACGGGTCACCGCGCAACGTGCCCAGCGACGCAGCACCGTCGCCTGCGGCGCGTTCGGGAGGTGAGGTCTCCGAGCGCCTGTCAGCTGAGCGCACCGGACGGGCGTTCGTCGTGCTGCGCGACGGCGCCGAGCAGCAGCGAATCGTCTCCCTCGACAGCGAGGACCGACCGCGGGTGACGGTCGGACGCAGCGACCGCGCGGACGTCGCGATCGCCTGGGACGGCGAGGTCTCGCGCCTGCACGCGGAGATCGAGTGCGTGGCGGGGGAGTGGATCGTGCAGGACGACGGCCTCTCGAGCAACGGCACATTCGTCAACGGGCAACGCATCGCAGGTCGACGCCGCCTGGCCGACGGCGACGCGATCCGGGTCGGCGCGACGGTGCTGCTCTTCCGTAACCCCTCCTCCGCGCCCGCGCCGACGCTGCGCGGATCGGTGGGCGTGACGCTCGACCAGCTGAGCGACACGCAGCGCCGGGTCCTGGTCGCGCTCTGCCGTCCCTACGGCGGCTCGCTGCACCTCGCCTCACCGGCCAGCAACCAGCAGATCAGCCAGGAGCTGTTCCTCTCGCTCGACGCGGTGAAGGCGAACCTGCGCGCGATGTACCAGCTCTTCGGTGTCGCGCGCCTGCCGCAGAACCAGAAGCGCGCACAGCTCGCCGAGCGGGCGATCACGTGGGGCCTGGTCGCGGCCGAGCGTTAGCGGGCCGGACCGCGGCGGCGCTGCCGCGGCTGCGCTTGCCTGTGGCGATGGCCGGCGTGGCGACGGTGGCGCTGCTCGCGGGTTACGGAACCTGGCACACCAGCCTGGGCAACAACCTGGAGCTGCAGACGATCGACGCCCGGATCGGCCTGCGCGGGACGCAGACGCCCTACCCCGGTGTCGTGATCGTCGCGATCGACGTCAAGACGCTCGAGACCTCGCGCTTTGGCTCGTTCCCCTTCGCCCGCAGGTGGGACGCGCAGATGATCGACACGCTGCGCCGCGACGGCGCGAAGACGATCGCCTACGACCTGATCTTCGACAGCGCCAGCGACAACGCGCAGTACGACCTCGACCTGTTCAACGCCGCGGCGCGTGCGCACGGCCAACTCGTGCTCCCCGCGCAGGCCTCCGACGTGAACGGCAACGGGACGACCAACGTGCTCGGGGGCGTCGCAAACCAACGCAGGGCCGGCATCAGCGTGGGCACGGCGCTGTTCAACGAGGACAGCGACGGCGCGGTTCGTCGCCTGCCCGCAGCGGTCGAGGGCGTGCAGAGCTTCGCGGTCGCCGCGGCACGTGACGCCGGCGTGCCGGCACGCGCGCTGCACGCGGACTTCGACAACGGCTCCCAGTGGATCGACTTTCCCGGCCCGGTCGGGACGGTGACGTCGTACTCCTTCTCCGACGTGCTGTCGCCGGGCTTCAACCCGGCGTCCGTGCGCGGGCGGATCGTAGTCGTCGGCGCGACCGCCGGCGACCTCCAGGACACCCACACGGTCGACTACGGGCCCAACCTCCCGATGACCGGACCGGAGCTCGAGGCCGACGCGATCTCCACGTTGATGCAAGGCGCGCCGCTGCGCTCGGCGCCGCCGTTGGTCAACTGGCTGCTCGTGATCGTCGCGGCGGTCCTGCTTCCCATGCTCGCGCTGGCACGCGTGCGCTGGCCGCGGCTGGTGTTGACCGGGATCGCCGCCGGCGCGGCGCTGCTCGTTGGCACGCAGCTCGCATTCGACAGCGGCACCGTCAACCTGCTCGTCCCGGTGCTCGCGACACTCGTCGTCAGCGGCGCCGGCGCGGTGCTGATCTCGCTCGCCCTCGAGCGCCGCGAGCTCGACGCGCTCCGCGACCGCTTCGCCCGCTTCGACCCGAGCGTCGTCGACGCGGTGCTGGCCGATCCCGGCATCGCGCTGCGCATGCGCGCGCTCGCGATCGGCCCGGAGTCGGTGATCGCCGGGTACAGGCTCGTCTCGCTGATCGGCCGGGGCGGAATGGGAGTCGTCTATGAGGCCGTGCAGCTGACGCTCGACCGGCCCGTCGCGCTCAAGCTGATCGACCCCGCGCACGCAGACGACGAGGAGTTCAGGGCGCGCTTCGTGCGCGAGTCGCACGTCGCCGCGGCGCTCGAGCACCCGCACGTCATACCGGTATATGAGGCGCGCGAGGACGGCGGACTGCTGTTCATCGCGATGCGGCTCGTGCGCGGGCCGAGCCTGGCGGCGCTGCTTCGCTCCGAGGCGCCGCTCGCGCCGCCGCGGGCGGTGCAGTTGGTCGCGGAGGTCGCCGGCGCCCTGGGCGTGGCGCACGCACGCGGGCTCGTCCACCGGGACGTCAAGCCGGCGAACGTCCTGCTTCACGGACGCGACCACGCCTACCTGACGGATTTCGGCATCACCCGGGAGATTGGGAGCGACGCGCTGACCGGCATCGGCGAGCGGCTCGGAACGGTCGCCTACATGGCGCCCGAGCAATGCCGCGGCGAGCCGGTCGGTCCGGGCGCCGACATCTATTCGCTCGGCTGCGTGCTCTACGAGACACTGACCGGCGTGGTGCCCTACCCGGCTGCGAGCGACGCCGCGGTGATCGCGGCGCACCTCCACGATCCGCCGCCCCGCGCCAGCCTGCGCTGGCCGGCCGCGCCCGCATCGCTCGACGAGGTGATCATCCGGGCGCTCGACAAGGACGCGGACGCCCGCTTCGCGTCCGCGGCCCAGTTCGCCGGCGCCGCCGCGCAGGCCATCGGCCTCGAGGCTCGCGAGGCCACGCCGCCTGAGCGCGAGCAACCACAGGCCGACGCCGAGCGCCCGACGGTGATCCCCGGCTAGCGTCACACCGTCGCACGCGCCAGCCAATACGCTGGAGCCGGTGCCGTCTCGCGTTTCAATCGGTCTGCTCAGCGTTGCGGGACTCGCCGGCTTCGTGCTGCTCGCGGTGCCCGGCGGCGGCCTGCAGCAGGTGATCGGCTCGATCCTGCTGGGCGTGATGCTCGTCGTCGTGGTTGGGACGGTCGTCCTGCGGCTCGGGCCGCAGAGCCAGCCCGACCGCGAGCGCGAGGCGCAGGCGCGCGAGGAGTTCGATCGCACGGGGCATTGGCCGGCCGACTAGGCGCCGGACGCGCCTCACTCACCTCCAGGGCCTGAGCGCTCTAGGAGGCGAGGGACGCTTGAGGTGCGATGGCGCTCGCGCCGGCGGGGGCTACGAGACGACGGCGACGGCAGCATGCGCCGCGCGCGCCAGCGCCGAGGCGGCTGGCTCGGAGCTGTAGCCGAGCTCCGCCCGCGCGCGAGCGTCGTTGAACAGCATCGGCCAGCGCGCAACGCGGACCTCGTCGAGGACCAGCAGCTTCGGTTCGTGCGACAAACGCGAGGCGATCCACGCGGCGCCGTAGGCCACCGACCACGGCACCGGGAACACCGGTGCCGGTCGGCCCACCGCCTCGCAGATCGCGGCGAAGACCGCCCGCATGCCCATGTTCTCGCCACCCAGCAGGTAGCGCTGCCCGGCACGCCCACGCTCGAACGCGAGCAGGTGCCCACGCGCGACGTCCTCGACCGCCACGATGTTGAGCGCGCTGCGCGCGAGGTACGCGCGCGCCCGCCCGCCGGCCACGTCGGCCACCATCCTGCCCGTGGGGGTGGGCCGGCGATCGCCCGGGCCGACCGGCGTCGTGGGGTTGACGACGACGATGTCGGCGCCGTGCGCCGCAGCATCGAGCGCCAGCCGCTCGCCGGCGAGCTTCGTGCGCTTGTAGGGCACGCGCAGCTCCCATGCCGCGGGAGTGTCGGCCTCGGTGGCCGCGCGACCCGCCACCGGGCCGCAGGTGGCGCAGGAGGCTGTGTGAACGATCCGCCGCGCACCCGCCTGCTCGATCACCGCGCGCGTGCCGGCGACGTTCACCTGCTCCATCGCCTCGGCATCAGCGGGGGAGTAGCTGTAGAGGGCGGCGAGATGAAAGACGGCGTCGCAGCCCGAGAGCGCGAAGCGAAGCGCTTGGTGGTCGAGCAGGTCGCCCTGTGCGAAATCCGCTCCGGCGGGCAGCTCGAACGGCTCGCGGCGATCGAACGCCCGAACGTCCGCTCCGCCGGCGAGCAGCGCCGCGACGACGTGTGAGCCGATGAAGCCAGCGGCCCCGGTGACGAGTGCTTTCACCGGCGAAGCGCGCGAGCGCTGCCGCGGGCCAGATCCCAGCCCAGGCGCCCCACGGCGCCGCCCATGCGGTCGGCTCGCGCGACGACGTCCTCGAGCGCGGCGGCGAAGCGGCGAATCTCGGATTCCTCGATGACGAGCGCGGGCAGCGCCTTGACGACGTTCATCCGGTGGCCCGCCACCTGGCAGAAGATCTGGTGGCGCTGGAACAGCGGCACGACGATCAGCTGCGCCGCGAGTCCTGTCTGCGCGCGCTCCACGAGGTTCCACACGGCTCTGCGCCGCGGGCGCAGGGGGGTGCCCAGCTCGATCGCCCACATCAGGCCCAGGCCGCGCACGTCGTGGACGATCTCGTAGCGCTCGACGAGCGGTTGCGTGAGCTGGAGCAGAAGCTCGCCAAGCGACGCCGCACGCTCCACGAGCCCCTCCTGCTCGATCACGGCGATTGTCGCGAGGCCGGCTGCGGCGGCCATGTCGTTGGTGCCGAAGGTCGAGCCGTGGCGCACACCCCGCTCCATGCTGTCGAACACGCGGTCGCGCACCACGGCGGACACGAGCACGCCGCCGACCGGCACGAATCCGCCCGAGAGCGCCTTCGCAACGCAGATCATGTCGGGGTCGAGACCCCAATGCTCCAGCGCGAAGAACCGCCCGGTGCGCCCGAGGCCCGTCTGGACCTCATCGCAGACGAACAGCGCGCCGTGCTCACGGCAGGCCGCCTGCGCGCCCGCCAGGTAGCCGTCCGGAGGCAGATTGACGCCCTTGCCCTGCACGGGCTCGACGATGAAGGCGGCGACGTCCCCTTGCTGGAGCTCGCGGCGAAGATCGGCAAGCTCGCCGAACTCGACCCGATCGCAGCCGGGCAGCAGCGGTCCGAAACCCTCGCGGAATTGCTCGTCGCCGTTCAGCGACAGCGCGCCGAGCGTCAACCCGTGGAAGGCGTGGCTGGCATAGAGGATTCGCGGGCGCCCGGTCGCGGCGCGAGCGAGTTTGATCGCCGCCTCGACGGCCTCCGTGCCGGTGTTGGCGGGCACCATCGCCACGATCCGCGCCGGCGCCCGTTGCACCAGGGCCTCGGCCAGAACGCCGGCAAGCACGCTGACGCCGAGCTGGGGCAGGTTCGCGCTGCGCGCGTCGAGCAGCTCGCGCAGGGCGTTGGCGACGCTGGGGTGGTTGCGGCCGACCGCGAAGGTGCCGTAGCCCGCCAGCAGGTCGAGGTAGCGGGCGCCACCGGCGTCGATCAGGTACGCGCCCTCGCCGCGCGTCCACTCGCGGTCGAAGCCGAGCGTGCGCACGATCCGGCCGAGCTGGGGGTTCAGATAGCGGTCGTTGAGCGCCATCGCTTCGCCGCCGCGGGTCGCGAGCGTGTCGGCGACGGAGCGGGGAGGCGCGGGCACCTCAACAGCCTACGCGGGCGCCTCGGAACGGGGCGGCGCCCATGCTACACTTACTTCTCAATCGTAAGTAGATAGGGAGTTGATATTTTGAGCACGCTGCGACTGATCCCCCTCGACGACACCGTCGTCTTTCCCGGAATGAGCATCACGCTGACGGTCGTCGTCAACGACGACGAGCGCGTCGTGCTGGTCCCGCGCCATGAGGCCGAGTACGCGGAGGTCGGGGTCGTCGCGACGGTCGCCGAGCACGTGCGCCTGCCGGGCGGGGGACACGCCGTCAACGTCGAGGCCGAACATCGCGCTCTGATCGGGGCGGCTCAGACGGGCGCGGACGGCGCGCTGTTCGTCGAGGTGGACGAGCGCATCGACGAGGTGCCGGTCGATGCGCGCACGCGCACGCTCTCGCGCGAGTACCGCGCCGTGGTTGAGGAGATCCTCGAGCTGCGCGGCGCGGACGGGCGCATCACCGGCTGGCTGCGCTCGATCAGTGAACCGGGAATGCTCGCCGACTCCTGCGGCTACAGCCCGGACCTCACCTATGAGCAGCGGCTCGAGCTGCTGCGCACGGTCGACGTCACCGATCGCCTGGAACTCGCGCTGAAGCTTCAGCGCGAGCGCTTCGAGGAACTGCAGATCCGCAAGCGGATCCGCGACGACGTGCAGGAGGGCGCCGACAAGCAGCAGCGCGACTACTTCCTGCGCAAGCAGATGGACTCGATTCGCAAGGAGCTCGGCGAGGA
>Ga0209415_10019954_pt1 | contig 10460 bp, 8 predicted proteins | sample PeaSoiSIISIP2007_FD_187696 | JGI IMG/M metagenome (GOLD analysis project Ga0209415, IMG submission 187696) | Peat soil microbial communities from Weissenstadt, Germany - SII-SIP-2007 (SPAdes) (version 2) | ecosystem: Environmental > Terrestrial > Soil > Wetlands > Peat | place: Germany...
AATTCGCGGTTCTCCGGCAGCAGCGGGTTCGGCTCGTGGTTCGGGAACGACCCGTCCGGCTCGAAGAAGCAGCGCACCGCCTCCACCGTCGGCAGGCGGTCGAGCACCGGTGACAGCATCGCGCCGGCCATCCCGTTCGCCGCGTCGACGACGATCTTCAGCGGCCGCACGGCGGACGCGTCGATGAAGGACATCACCCGGTCGACGTACGCGGGCCAGATGTCGCATCTCGTTACCGTTCCGGTGTGACCCGACGGTCGCCACGCCGCTGCCGTGGCCCGGTCGCGCACGTCGAGGAGGCCCGAGTCACCGCCGACGGGCAGCGCGCCCCGGCGGACGATCTTCATCCCCGTGTACTGCTTCGGGTTGTGCGAGGCGGTGACGGTGAAGCCGCCGTCGAGGCCGAGGTCGCCGACGGCGAAGTAGAGCATCTCCGTCCCGATCATCCCGAGATCGAGCACTTCGGCGCCGGCGTCCGAGGCGCCGCGCATCGCGGCGGCCGCCATCTCCGGGCTCGAGAGCCGCATGTCGCGGCCGGCGGCGATCCGCTTCGGCTCGAACTGCTCGACGAACGCCCGGCCGATCGCATAGCCGCCGTCGGCGTCCAGCTCCGTGGGGTAGACACCACGCACGTCATAGGCCTTGAAGACCTTCGGATCGAGCATCGGCGTCGATCGTAGCCCGGGAGGCCCCACGTACCATGTGGGGATGGAGCGGAAGCTCGTCACCGTGCTGTTCGTGGACCTCGTCGACTCGACCGAGCTCGTCTCCGGCGTCGACCCGGAGGTCGTGCGGCGGCGCGTCACGCGTTTCTTCGACGAGGTGGCGCACTGCATCGTCACCCACGGCGGGACCGTGGAGAAGTTCGCCGGCGACTCCGTGATGGCGGCCTTCGGCATCCCGCTCGCGCACGAGGACGACGCCGAGCGCGCCGTCCGCGCCGGTCTCGCCACGCTCGAGAAGGTCCGGGGGCTCGACCTCCAGGCCCGCATCGGCATCGAGTCGGGCGAGGTGGTCGCCGAGGAGCAGCGCGACTCGACGTTCGCGACGGGGGAGCCCGTGAACATCGCCGCGCGCCTCCAGCAGGCGGCCCAGCCCGGCGAGATCCTCATCGGACCCGGCACCGCGAGCCTCGTCGAGGGACGTGTCGAGCTCGAGCCGGCCGAGTCGCTCGAGCTGCGCGGCTTCGACCGGCCGATCGCCGCCCAGCGCGTCGTCTGCGCCGTCGAGCCCGGCGCCCGGCCGCTGCGCTCGCTCGCAGCGCCGCTCGTCGGCCGCACCGCCGAGATCGAGCTGCTCGAGAACACGTACGAGCGGACCGTCCGCGACCGGCGCGCTTCGCTCGTCACGATCTACGGCGACCCCGGCGTCGGCAAGAGCCGGCTCGCGCGCGAGTTCGCCGCGGGCCTGGAGCGCGCGACCGTCCTCTCCGGCCGCTGCCTGCCGTACGGGGAGGGCGTGACGTACTGGCCGCTCGCCGAGATGGTGAAGGCGTCGGCCGGCATCACAGACGACGACCCGCTCGACGAGGCGCAGCGGAAGATCCGCGAGTGCTGCGAGGACGAAGCCGTCGCCGACCTGCTCGGGCTCGCCGTCGGCGTGCTCGAAGCGGTCGAGGGCGAGCGCAGCCAGCAGGAGATCACGTGGGCGGCGCGCGCGTGGGTGGAGCAGCTCGCGGCCGACAACCCGCTCGTGCTCGTCTTCGAGGACGTGCACTGGGGCGAGGAGCCGCTGCTCCAGCTCATCGAGCACCTGGCGGCCTGGGTGCGCGAGCAGCCGCTGCTCATCCTCTGCATGGCGCGGCCGGAGCTCCTCGACGTCCGGCCGACGTGGGGCGGCGGCCGCATCCGCTCGACGACGCTCGAGCTCGAGCCGCTGCAGGCGGAGGAGAGCCTCGAGCTGCTCGAGGCGCTCACGGCCGAGCTGGGACTGTCGGTGGACACGCAGATGGTGCTTGCGAAGACGGAGGGCAACCCACTCTTCGTCGAGGAGACGATCCGGATGCTCGCGGAGCGCCCGCGCGACGGCGTGGAGCGCATCCCCGACACGCTGCAGGCGCTCATCGCGGCGCGCATCGACCGCCTGCCCGGCACCGAGCGCGTGCTGCTGCAGCGCGCTGCCGCGATGGGCCGCATCTTCATGGCCGGCGCGCTCAAGGAGCTCTCGCCGGAGCTCGCCGACGTCAGCGACGCGCTCGACGGCCTGCTGCTGCGCGACCTCATCGTGCGCGAGCCGCGCGCGACGATCAGCGGCGAGCAGGCGTACAAGTTCCGCCATGTGCTCATCCGCGAGGTGGCGTACGCCGGCCTCTCGAAGACGTCGCGCGCCGAGCTCCACCGCGCGTTCGCGTGGTGGCTGAAGGAGCGCGCCGGTGACGAGCTCGTCGAGATCCGCGCCTTCCACCTGGACCAGGCCGCCCGCCTGCTCGCCGAGCTCGACGGGTCGGTCCCGCCGGAGCTGAACGAGGAGGCCGCGGCCGCGCTCACGCACGCCGGCCGCCGCGCCCTCTCGCGCGAGGCGTTCCGCAGCGCCCGCAAGCTGCTCCTTCGCGCCTCGGAGCTCGCGCCGACGCTCGACCGCCGCTACTTCGCCGGCCGCGCCGCCTGGCGTCTCGGCGACATGACCGCGGTGATCGTCGAGATGGAGGAGGTCGCCTCCGTCGCCGCCGCGCACGGCGAGCGGCGCATCCAGGGCCGCGCGCTCACCGCGCTCGCCGAGGCGGTGCTGAACCAGCGCGCCGACGCGATCACGGCGCGCGAGCTCGCGGTGCAGGCGATCGAGGTGCTCGAAGGCGAGCCGCCGGACATCCGGTTCGAGGCATTCCGCGCCGCGACGTCGGTCGCCGCGTGGCTCGGCGACGGCGAGTCCTTCGAGCGGTGGGCGAAGCTCGCGCTCGAGGCGGCGCGCGCCGCCGAGCGCAAGGACCAGGAGGCCGCGATCACGATCGGCCTCGCGCAGGCGTACATCCTGCGCCTCGAGTTCGCCGAGGCCGAGCCGCTCGTCGAGCGCGTCGCAGAGCTCGCGGAGGAGAGCGGCAGCGTCGTCGGCCGCGCGGACGCGCTGCTCGCGCGCGGCTCATTCGAGAACTGGCGCGGGAACGAGATCGAGGCGGAGGCGGCCTTCACCGGCGCGCGCGAGCTCTACCGCGAGGTCGGCAACACCGCCGCCGAGGCGAGTATGTCGATGATGATCGGTCGCTGTGCGGCCGCGCGCGGCGAGCTCGTGCGCGCGGAGAAGCTCCTCGCCGACGCCGTGCGGACGATGAAGGGCTTGAACGACCGCGCGAGGCTGTGCGAGGCGCAGCGCTCACTCGCGGAGGTGTACGTGCACCTCGGACGGCTCGAGGAGGCGGAGCGGTACGCGCTCGAGGCGCGCGCGTCGGTCGGCCCCGAGGACCGCGTCTCCATCTCGACGACGAAGGTCTCGCTCGCCGCCGTCCGCGCCGCGCAGGGACGGGACGACGAAGCCGAGGCGCTCCTGCGCGAGGCCGTCGACGAGCTGGAGCGCCACCAGATGCGCGCGATCGAGCGCTGGGCCTTGCGGCGCCTCGTCGCCTTCTACGCCGAGCGCGGGCGCGAGGACGAGGCCACCGGCTACGAGGCGCGGCTCGCCGAGCTCTCGCCGAGCAGTATCGCGCCGATGGCCTGAGTCGATTCGACGTCGGGCGACTCGCTGATCACCGTCGCCGGCCGGTCGAAGCGCGCGAGCGCGTCGCGCAACGGCTCGGCGCGCAACGTGCCCTCGCCGTAGGGAAGGTGCTTCGTCTCGTTGCGGTTCGCGTACGCGATGTCGCTGAAGTGGATGTGGAACGGCGCGCCCGGCTCGAGCACGTCGTCCGTCGCCTCGAGGGCGGCCGCGAACGGATCGACACCGACGAAGCCGCCGTCGCTCGTCGCGTGCATGTGCGCGAAGTCGAGCACGGGGCGGACCCAGCCGAGCCGCGACGAGATGAGGAGCACGTCGTCGAGCGAGCCGATCTCGCGTACGCGTCCCATCACCTCGACGCCGAACGGGACTGCGCGCCCCTTCGCCTCGAGCCGCTCGCGCAGCTCGCCGAGCTGCTCGCACACGGACTCGAGCGCCTCCTCGCGCGTCCGCCCGAGCAGGAAGCCGGGATGGAAGACGACCACCTCGGCGCCGCAGGCGGCGGCGATGCCCGCGGAGTGGTCGAGCATCCCGATCGCCATGTTCAGCTTCTTGCCGCGCTCGGCGTGCCCCATGAAACCGGCGAGCGGTGCGTGGATGGAGAGCACGACGCCGTTCGCGCGGGCGAGCTCGCCGAGGCGCGCCGCGAAGTCGTAGTCCATCCAGAACTTGCCCTCGAAGTCGATCTCGCAGGCGGTCAGCCCGCGTGCCTGCAGCGCCTCGATCGCGGCCTCCGGGCTCTCCCGCGAGGGCATTCGTGCCGGTCCGAACTTGATCGCTCCCATAGTCCGTCCGATGCAGTTTCTACGTTTTCGGCATGGCCAAGCACCCGTCGCGGATCGATCTGCTGGAGCTCGACATCGACCTTCGCCTCGCCGACCTCTGGCGTGAGGCGGGCGAGATCTCCGAGTGGAACCTCGACGTGGTGGCGGCGTTCCTGCGCGCCGCCTACGGCAAGGGCTACTGCGACGCGCTCACCGAGGAGGATCCTGGCTCGCTGTGCCACGACCACGGCTACCGGATCCCCGGCCGGCGGACGACGCAGAACGCGTAAGTAGCGAGCGGAGCTACGATCCCGGGGTGAAGCGGAGCCCAGCCCGCCTGGTGATCGCGCTCTCGGTCGCCGCCGTGCTCGCGGTCTTCATCCTGTACACGTCGATCGCGGGCGCGGGCACGCCGCAGATCGAGCCGAGCAGCCTCGGGCAGCACGTAGGCCAGGACGTCCTGCTCGTCGGCACCGTGGTGAACAAGCCGACCGGAGACGCGCAGGCCGGCGGCATGCGCTTCGTCCTGAAGGACGACAACGGCACGAGCGCCGCGCGGACGCCGGTGCGGTACACGGGCAGCGTCCCGGACCTCTTCCGGCAGGGCCGGCAGATCGTGGTCGAGGGAACGCTCCGCAACGGCACCTTCGTCGCGAAGCCGGGATCGCTCATCACGAAGTGCCCGTCGAAGTACACGCCGGCGAAGTCGAACACGTAGCTTGGCTGCGCTAGGCCGCGCAGCTCTCCTCCTCAGCTTCGGGCTCGTCCTGTACGCGCTCGTCGGCGGCTCGCTGGCCGCGTGGCGCCGCCGGCGCCGGCTGGCTCTCTCCGCCCGGAACGCGCTCCTCGCCGCGTTCGGCACGACGCTCGTCGCGTCGGCCGTGCTCATGGCCGCGCTCGCGCGGCGCGACCTGTCGTTCGTCTACGTCGCGCAGCACACGAGCCGTTCGCTCCCGCTCGGATACGCGCTGTCGGCGTTCTGGGGCGGACAGGAGGGGTCGCTCCTGCTGTGGCTGCTCGTCCTCACCGGCTACTCGTCGCTGGCGGTGTGGCTGAACCGCCGCTCGGGCGAGCTGCTCGCGTGGACGGTGCCCGTGCTCGGCGGCGTCGCCGTCTTCTTCACGTTCATGCTCTGCTTCGTCTCGAGCCCGTTCGCGACATCGGCCGCGCCGGCCGACGGGGCCGGGATGGACCCGAGCCTGCAGAACCCGTACATGCTCGCGCACCCGCCGATGCTCTATCTCGGCTACGTCGGGCTGACGATCCCGTTCGCGTTCGCGATGGGCGCGCTGCTGTCGGGCCGCACCGACGAGCGCTGGATCGTCATCACGCGCAAGTGGACGCTTGCCGCGTGGACGTTCCTCGGCGTCGGCCAGCTCCTCGGCGCGCACTGGGCGTACGTCGAGATCGGGTGGGGCGGCTACTACGCGTGGGACCCCGTCGAGAACGCCGCGCTGATGCCGTGGCTCGCGGCGACCGCGTTCCTGCACTCGGTGATGATCCAGGAGAAGCGCGGCATGCTGAAGGTCTGGAACATGGCGCTCGTCGCGCTCGCATTCTGCCTATCGATCTTCGGCACGTTCCTCACGCGCTCCGGCGTCGTCAGCTCGATCCATTCGTTCTCGCAGAGCCCGATCGGCGGCTGGTTCCTCGGGTTCATCGTCGTCTGTGTCGTCTTCTCCGTCGGTCTCATCTACATCCGGCTCCCGCTCTTGCGCGCGCGCACGAAGCTCGAGTCGCTCGTCTCGCGCGAGGCGACGTTCCTCTACAACAACCTCCTGCTAGTCGCGCTCGCGCTGACGATCCTGTGGGGCGTCGTCTATCCGCTGCTGACGCAGGCGGTCAACGGCGAGACGCGGTCGGTGTCGAAGCCGTACTACGACTTCTTCCTGCACAGCTTCGGCCTGCCGCTGCTGCTGCTCATGGGCATCGGCCCGCTCGTCGCGTGGCGGCGCGCGTCGCTGCGTGCGCTCGGCAAGACGTTCATCGTGCCGGCGGTCGTGGCGGTCGTCACCGGCGGGGCGCTGATCGGGGCCGGCTTCGGCAGTTCGACGCCAGGGCTGCTCGCGTACACGTTCTCCGCGTTCGTCGCCGCGTCGATCGTGCTCGAGTTCGTGCGCGGCCGCCGGGCCGCCGGGTCGCTGCGGAAGCTCGTCGGGCGCAACCGCCGCCGCTACGGCGGCTACATCGTCCACGCGGCGATCGTCTCGCTCGCGATCGGCATCGCGGGCTCGAGCGCGTACCAGACGATCCGCGAGCGCAGCCTGCAGCCGGGGCAGTCGATGGAGGTGGCGGGCTACACGCTCACGTACAAGTCGCTCTCGACGCGGCAGCTGCAGAACGCGCAGGAGACGAGCGCGACGATCGACGTCTCGCGCGGCGGGTCGCACGTCACGACGCTGCACCCGGGCAAAAGCTTCTACCCGGTGGAGCAGTCGCTCTCGAACGACGTGTCGATCTACCACGACCCGCGCAGCCTGGGCGACCTGTACACGATCGCAGACGGCATCTCGACGAACGGGACACTCGACCTGAAGGTGCTCGTGAAGCCGCTCGTCAATCTCGTGTGGTTCGCGGGCGTCATCTTCGTGTTCGGCTCGCTCGTCGCCATGTGGCCGGACGCGGTGGAGCAGAGGCGCCTTGCAGAGCGGTACGCGGCGGTACCGGCGTGACCTCGCTCGCGCTCGCTCTGGGCGCGGTCCTCGCGGTGCTCGTCGTGCTCGCGGTGGCGAGGCCGTTCCTCCGGGAGCCGGCGCCGGCGAGCGACGTGCTCGCGGCGCCGAGCGAGCTCGAACGGCGCACGCTCACGCTCGTCGAGGAGCGCGACCGCGCCCTCGCCGCGCTGAAGGAGCTGGAGTTCGACCATCGCACGGGCAAGATCTCGGACGAGGACTACCGCAGCCTCGTGGGGCCGCTCCGGCGGGCTGCCGCGGACGCGTTACGTGCGCTCGAGCCCCGGGCAGAAGCCCGGCATGCACCCGTCGCGCGACCCGGCTGACGACACCCGCGGCATCCGGCTGCCTCCGGTGTACGCGGAGGACGGCGCCGGGGCAGGGACGCGGGTCGTCCCGACGAAACCTCTTCGAGATGGCCAGACGCCTCATGGTCCCACTCGTCCTCGTGTGCGCGTTCGCCGTGTCGCCGGCCCTCGCCGGCGACAACCCGCAGCATCAGAAGCAGGCGCTCGACTCGAAGCTCGCGGCCGTGCAGGCGAAGATCGCGCGAGAGCGCGCGCAGGAGTCGCACCTCACGACGCAGATCGGCGGCCTGACGAACCAGATCCAGTCGCTCGAGACCCGCGTCACCGACGTGGCGGGCAAGCTGTCGGCGCTGCACGCGGACCTCGATCTCCGGCACAAGCGCCTCGACGTGCTGAACGCCCTCTACCGGCTGCAGACCGAGCGCGTGCGGGCTCTGAAGCGCGAGTACGTGCTCGACGCGTCGCGTCTCGACCAGCGTCTCGTCGGGATCTACGAGCAGCCCAATCCGGGCACGCTCGATCTCGTTCTGCAGGCGAAGAGCTTCCAGGACGTCATCGACGAGCTGAACTATCTCGGGCTCATCGCGCAGCAGGACGAGGACATCGCTGCGCAGGTGGCGGCGGCGAAGCACAACGTCGTCGTCGCGAGGAAGCGGACGGTGAAGGTTCGCCAGAGCGTCGCGAACGAGGCGAACATCATCAACGCGCGGCTCCAGCAGGTGGCGATCATCCACAACGAGCTGCTGACGAGCCAGTCGCACTTGTCGAAGGCTCGCACGGGCAAGTCGCTCGCGCTCACGCTCGCGCGCGCGCAGGAGCAGTCGGCGGTGCAGGAGTCGCAGGCGATCCAGGCGGCGAGCGCGGCGATCGAGGCGAAGATCCGCGCCTCCGAGGCGGCTTCCGACGGCGGGACCACGGGCTCCACGACGGCGGCGACGCCGAGCGCGGCCGGCCTCATCTGGCCGGTGACCGGGCCGATCACGAGCCCGTTCGGCCCGCGCTGGGGCGGTTTCCACCCGGGCATCGACATCGGCGTGCCGGAGGGGACGCCCATTCACGCCGCGGCGGCGGGAACGGTGATCTATTGCGGCTGGGAGACGGGCTACGGCAACTTCACCGTCATCGACCACCACAACGGCATCGCGACCGCGTACGCGCACCAGTCGAAGATCGCGGTGAGCTGCGGCGAGAACGTCGACCAGGGCCAGGTGATCGGCTATACCGGCTGTACCGGCTTCTGCACAGGCCCGCACCTGCACTTCGAGGTGCGCGTCAACGGCGTCCCGGTCGATCCGCTCGGCTACCTGCCGTAGTCGGCGCGACGCGCGCGCGTCGACCTCGAACCGACGCGACGGCTCAGGGGAGGAGGTAACGCGATGCGTTACCTCCTCCCGAACGAAGCGTGCGGTTCTGCCGGAGGCACGACCGCGCGCGCAGAACGCAGCCGTCGCCAAGACCTATAGGAGCTCGCCGGCTTTGCCGGCGAGCGTTCCCGCGAAGCGGGACCCCCATTGCGTGGAAGTGCGCAGCACTTTCACGCAACGCAAGCTAGCCGACGAACTGCCGGTAGAGCAGGAAGACGTTGAGGGCGGCGATCAGCCCCGAGATGGCGATTGCGGCCGCGCTCGTGAGCCGGCGGTTGACGTGGGCGCCCATGATGTCGCGGCGCCGTGTCAGGAGGACGAGCGGCACCAGCGCGAAGGGGATCCCGAACGAGAGGACGACCTGGCTGAGCACGAGCGCGCTGGTCGGACTGACACCGATCGCCAGCACGACGAGCGCCGGGATCATCGTGACGGTTCGGCGAAGCATCAGCGAGACGCGAAGGTTCACGAAACCTGCCATGACGACCTGCCCCGCGTAGGTGCCGACGCTCGACGACGACGCCCCCGATGCGAGCAGCGCGACCGCGAACGCGAGGGCGGCCGTGCCGCCGACGAGGCGGCCGAACTCCATGTGCGCCTGTTGGATCGTGCTGAGGCCGGAGAGCGCAGGCGTGTGGAAGAGCTTTGCGGCGACTGCGAGCATCGCCATGTTGATGATCCCGGCCAGGCTGAGCGCGATGAGCACGTCGAGCCGCTCGAAGCGGAGCACGCGCGTGCGCTCGGCGTCGTTGCGGACGGCCATGCGCCCCTGCGTGAGGGCCGAGTGCAGGTAGATGGCGTGCGGCATCACCGTCGCGCCGATGATCCCGACCGCGAGATAGAGCGAGCTGCCGCCGGCGAGGCGGGGGATGAACGTGCCGCGCAAAGACCCGGAGGCGGACGGGCCGATCTTCAGCGTTTCGTACAGGAAGCCGAGGAAGATGATCCCGAGGAGCCCGGTGATCGCGAGCTCGAAGCGGCGGAAGCCGTGGCGCTGGAGCTCGAGGATGCCGAAGGCGATGAAGCCCGTCATCACGCCCGCGACGACGAGCGGGACGTGGAAGAGGAGATTGAGGCCGAGCGCGGCGCCGAGGAACTCGGCGATGTCGGTGGACATCGCCATCACCTCCGCCTGCACCCACAGTCCCCGGCTGACCCAGCGCGGAAAGTGGTCGCGGCAGAGCTCGGGCAGGTTGCGGTCGGTGATGATGCCGAGCTTCGCCGACAGGTACTGGATGAGCATCGCCATGAGGTTCGCGGCGAGCACGACCCAGAGGAGCAGGTAGCCGAACTTCGCGCCGCCCTGGACGTTCGTCGCGAAGTTGCCGGGGTCGACGTAGGCGATGGCGGCGACGAACGCGGGGCCGAGCATGATCAACGTCGCGCGCAGCGGTCCCTTGGCGAGCACGATCTCGAGCGGGCTCCGCGTATAGGCGAGCGTGCCGCCGTCGGTGACGGGCGAGGAGACTGGCTCCGGACCGCGCTGCGCGGGTGTCACTTGACGCGCATCGCCCGTGCGAGGACTGCGCCCAGAACGTGCACCTGGTCGGTCACGCGCACATACACCGGACCGTCGAACGGCTGCCGGTCGATCACCTCGATCTCGACGCCCGGCGCGATCCCGCGCTCGGCGAGGAAGCGCAGCATGGCCGGGTCGGCGTCCGAGACGCGGACGAACGTGCCCTGCTCGCCGGGCTCGAGCCCGTA
>Ga0209415_10019955_pt1 | contig 10460 bp, 16 predicted proteins | sample PeaSoiSIISIP2007_FD_187696 | JGI IMG/M metagenome (GOLD analysis project Ga0209415, IMG submission 187696) | Peat soil microbial communities from Weissenstadt, Germany - SII-SIP-2007 (SPAdes) (version 2) | ecosystem: Environmental > Terrestrial > Soil > Wetlands > Peat | place: Germany...
CTATGTCCTTTGTTTGACGTTTGTCAGCGGATTCGAATCCCACTCTCTCCGCCAGATTTCAAAATCACAGCCAAACATGCGGGTTCCGTGATCCGGTTACTATTTTTTTCGGGTTGCGGTTACTAAATCGTGGAACTCCCACTCCGACGCGGTATTTAAGAGTGTGGAGATTTCATGGCAAACCGTGCTGTAACCCTATATCTTCGGATCAAAACCACTGACGGCAAGAAGCCCTTCTGCAAGCCTGTCTACCTCGCCAAAGGGCGTCTCAAGCCCCTCTGCGCCTTCGTTGATGGCGAACCTGAGCATCGCCCGGAGGGCGTCTATTACATGCGCTTTGGTGCCGACAGCGGCAAACAACAGATGGTGCCGATTGGGAATGACCCCTATTTGGCATTGGATAAAGTCGCCGAAAAAGAGCGTTGGCTGCGGGATCGGGAAAGGGGCGTAGTGACTCCTATCCCGGAAAACCCAAAGCAGGAGAATAGTCGCCCGACGTTTGACTCGGCGGTCGAGCAGTATTTCAAGAACCTTGACTCGCAAGGCAAGGATCGGAAGACCATACGGGCGTATCGGGTCGCTCTCACGGAGTTCCGCCAGTCTTGTTCCAAGCAGTTCTTAGACGAGATTGGCAAACAAGATTTGCTGGACTTCATGGGATGGCTCCGCACTCAGCCTCCCAAACTGCGGAAGGACGGTAACCCCCGAAAGGCTCGGAGGTCTGGCGATCCGAATCGGACATACTTCAACAAAGTGAACGATGTTGTCATTTTCTTGAGTGCGCACGGAATCAACCGCCTGCTCAAGAAGTGTCAGTATCCGAAGTTCGCTGAAAAGCCAGTTGTTTTCTACGATTCCGAGCAGGTCAAGATTCTCTACACCGCCGCAATCGACGACGAGGAGCGGTTCACGTTGAACTATTTTCTCAAGTCTGGTATTCGCGATGGTGAGGCAGCCCATGCTGAGTACACGGACGTGAAAGATGAGTTCCTGAATATCGTGGACAAGCCGCGCCTGAACTGGCACCCGAAACACTGGCACATTCGCCGCATCCCAATCCCTCAAGACCTCGTTGCAGCGATTGCCGAACGCCAGAAGAAAAATCCCGGCTGTAAGCTGATTTTTCCGAATGGAGTGGGGAGGCCGAACCAGCACCTGCTTAGGGTAGTGCAACGCATCGCAGAACGGGCGGGGAACACGTTCCATGCCGATCTCCACACGTTCAGGTGTACGCAATGCTCGGCGACTACTCGGAGAAATCCAAGAAGGCCGGGCAACCCTCGGACAAGAAGAAGAGTACGCCACAGCAGGCTGCCGGACACCAGACGCTGGCTCTCGCAGAAGAGGATGTCGAGCGTATGCGCACCGGCTGCAACGCCGCTGTACGCTACTTCGACGCAGAGGCGAAGGGTCACAAAGAGGAAGCTGAAAAGGCCAAGCAAGAATTCTTGGCTATCAGCAAAGCCGAGGCGCTGAAATCCAAAATCTTTGGCGACCAGCCCAACTACAAGATGCTTCTAATCGACCTTCTTTCCGATGTCGAGAAGGTCGGCGACAAGTTACCCGTTGCGCTCACACGCAAGTGCCAAGCGATTCGTACGCGTCTGGGTATCGACGATGCTTCCTTTGGTCTGAGTCCGGAACATTGCCCTCAGACGAAGCAACAGCCTGAGCAGGTGCAAGCTGCTCAGGCTGCGTAAACCACGACCGGGCTGGAAAAGCGAACCGGGCAGTGCCCGCGAGCAACCTACCAGCCTACAGCCTTCAATCAGGAATACGGTATGTCAAATCTCACACGAACACAACGAGGCAGCCATGGAGAAATCTAACATCTCATGGACGCACAACACGCAAAACTTCTGGGTCGGATGCGACAAGGTAGCTCCTGAGTGCGCACATTGCTACATTGATCGGGAAATCCGCAAGCAGAAGGACTGGGAGTCATCGGAGAACCCGACTCCGTTCCGAGCGATGGAGATAACCGACGAAATGTTGAATTAACGAAAGGAATGAGACTCTGAACCTCGCTAAAGTTTCCAGAGTCTCAACTACATGATGAAGAATGCCGGACAACGCAACAAAACCCGCCATTGCCCCTATCGCAAGTACGGGCCTGACGGCAAACTGAAAAAGTTGTGCATCGACTCCCTCGACGAGCTATACCAGCCGGACGATGTATTCCACGGCTTTGCGTCGGGCTCTGGGCAGTGCGAAACGTGCGGAACTAGGACGTATGGGGAAGCGAATCTCTGTTTTATTCACTTGGTCAACGCCATGGATAACTGGGAGGGCGGAACCGGGTCGAACGACCCGTATCTCGTGATGGCCGTGGCTGCCAGATGCCTCTTGCGCATTGACGGATGGGTAGCGCCGAACCGAACGCATTCATCAATTCATGACCAAGGTGCCGATATCTCCGGCAGAGATGCTCCGGGCTCATTCTCCCGGATCGCGCCACCGCCGCCATCGTCGGTTGGTGTCCTGTGTCATTCAATTTTGTAATCTCCCACGTGGTCTTTTCGGAAGAAAAACGAGCTAGAGGCAGTATTGATAGAAAAGAGGTCGAATCTCATGGCAAACAAGAAGTATCAGGTCATTTATGCCGACCCACCTTGGAGGTATCGGGTCGTCATTTCCAAGAATCGCCGGGTCGAGAATCACTATCCCACCATGGCGATAGAGGATATTTGCGCGTTGAAAGTGCCGAGCGCAGATGACAGCATTCTTTTCCTGTGGTCTACGGCCCCGTTGATGGAGGAAGCGGTCCAAGTGATGAAGGCGTGGGGCTTTGAATACCAAACCTGTGCTGTGTGGGACAAGGTTCTCATGGGGATGGGCTACTGGGTGAGGGGTCAGTTCGAGAACTTGCTGATTGGCACACGTGGGCACTTCCCACCACCACCCGAAGAACGTTCAGTTTCCAGCTACTACAGAGAAAAGCGCACCAAACACTCTAAGAAGCCTGCATATTTTAGAAACTTAATTGCATCGTGGTATCCGAACGAGGCGAAGCTTGAAATGTTTGCACGGGAGACCTCACCCGGCTGGGACGTGTGGGGAAATGAGGTTGATAGCTCGGTGCAAATCGTTTAGTTCCAAATTTGCCGGGATGCTTGCTGTGTTAAGCCATCTACCAGTTACTTCATGATGCGGCGGGCTGTAAGCCCATTCTGAGAAATATCATGCTCGTCGCAGCAGGGCTGGCTTTCCTTGCTACGATTCGCTCATGCCCAGACTCTTGCCACTCACCGATTTTCGAGCTAGGCGGCGTGTTCTCACGCGCCGAGATTTCGGCTACGCTCCGAAGCCAGCGCCACGTCCGCAGCATGTATTATCCGCCATTGGTTCGGATCGGTGCCGCGCATTCCTGCGAGATACCAACCTCTGCCAAATCGAAATTCCATGGGTTTGCCGCCCAGACTGAGTATTTACCCAATATGAGGGACTTGGAGCGGTCAAGGCGCATGGCAAGTGGCAACGCTTGCGGAGAGACCGTAGGCTCCGCGCTAGAAACGCCGTCCCAGATTGAGCAAGGAAGTGAAACATGAAAAGGAAAATGCAGAAGGCAGACTTGAAGCTCACCGTGGACGGCAACGAGGTAGTTTTTGGGCCGCTAACAGCCAAAGGTATGCACTGGATCAAGGAAGAGCGTGGTGTTGATTGCAGCGATGATACGGAATACGCTGCCTACTGGAAGGGCACAGACAAATGGTCACGCGAACGTGCCGCTGAGTTCCCAGACACAGTTACTGAAATGTTGGGCGATGGACTTGTACTTGATTGGTCAGAAGTTCCAGCCGACGTACAGGTGCAGGTATGGGATTCACCGACATTCCAATTCTTTTTACATTTGGGTATTTTTGGTCAGGTCACGAACGTAATCTAGTGCACCCCGTTGCTTACGTGGAACCATGGCGACAGCGGGACAGAACAGAAAGATACCAGACTGACAACTCTCCTGCTTGCGGGGGTCAACCGTGAACGGAACGGCCACTTCGATGGGCATGATTGGCGCTGTCCTTTCTTCTCTCCAAAGTGTTAGCGTTTTCGTACCAAAAGCAGATTCGGAGGCTGTTCAGAAACTGCGAGTCGCCCTAGGAACTCCAAGGTCTGCGGTTTTGGTGAGAGTGGTGTGTTAGGCACGGGATTTGGAGATGAAAGGTTCACACAGCCTGTAAAATCTTCGCGGGCAATTAGAAATTCAATAGCGGACAGGAAATCGGCGTCATGAATCCACGAAATGAATTGCTTGCCGCTGCCTGCCGTACCTCCGAGACCAAACCGAACAAGACGAAGCAATGTGTCAAAGATGCCGCCACGATCAGGGCTCATAGTCATGGCGCTGCGCAGCGCAACTTGGCGGGTATTCGGAGTCACTGCGTCGAAGAAAGTTGCTTCCCAGCTAGTCGCCACATCGATGCTGAACTTCCATTTGGCAGGTGCATCCGGTTCGTTGCCACCGACCTCCCCTGTCCGCTCATCCATTGCTCGGTCGTAGACATGACGGTAAATCGTCGCGGTGCTTGCGTTCATCCACAAGCGCGGCGGATGCGCCAACTGACCAATCGCTCTGCCCAGCAAGCGCGTCGTCTCGGTTCGGGAATCCATGATTGCCTTACGGTTTGCCGCCGTGTAACGGCAATTCACGCTTCTACCCGCAAGATTGATGACCACATCCGAATTTTCGAGTTCGGATGTCCAGCCGCCCAGATGCTCTCCATCCCAATTCACAACACGCCACGGCGCTGGGACGGCCTTGCGAGCGAGCACTACGACCTCGTGTCCTTCAGCGTGGAAATGTCGCGACAGCACGGTGCCCACCTGTCCGTTGCCACCGGGAATAGCGATACGTAGACGAGTCTTCATTGCATTCAAGCGCCCACAACATTCCCAGATAGAGGAGTCACCTGCCTATGACGTACTTCGCGATAAGTGCCAAACCAACAAGGCAATATAGCTGCCCGCGAGCACGACGAACAAAAGGGTCAGGAGGATATGTCCAAGCACAAACCCTCTTCCCTTCGGCCAATCGGCGTGCGAGAAGTAGAGCGCATCGACAAGAATCCGCGCAGTCCAGTACACCCCGATAAAGCAGGCGAGCCCCAAGGCAGCACGGTCGCCTCGCAGCATTTCATTGTGCAGAGCTAACGTCAGAGTGCCAAAAGCGATGATCGTCAATACCGTGAACCCACTCTGCACCCAGAGCAGCTTACGGTTGAAGGGCATTAGCTGTTGCAAGTCGGCTTTCCACCGGAGTCGATATGGCACCTGAAAACTCGCGCACAAGATCACAAAATGTGCAGCCCCTACCACCCACAGGTCGATATCGAAGAACCTCTCAGCGAGTGAATTTGTCATAGGGCGTGAATCGCGTGCATAAAAGGAAGTATCACACGCAACACAAACCACGGGTGGAAAAGCCAAAAGACTGGCCCCGCAACGAACAGCACCGTGAACAACCAACCGACCCACCCGTGCCCAAGTCCAATCCGCTTTCCCGACGTTGAACGCTCAATCGTTATACCCACTCCCTGAAGCACAAAGTATGCGGTTGGGAGTCCATAACCCCCGCGAGCGGGCAGCGAGATGACCAAGTCGTGTATCAGACCTGAGACAACGAAAACAGAAAATCCGGCCAACCCTGCACCCAGTGTTCGATACAGAGGACGAAAGACTAACTCATGGGCAAGCTGACGGAATCCAAGGTTCCACCGCCTGCCCCAGAATTCGCCAAGGGACACCGAGCGCAGCGGAGCCATCATGATGGGAACTGCTTTGACCCCAATGCTCTGCCACATGAGACTGACCATTTGAAAAGTGCCGAAGTGTAGCAGCAGGATCAAACCCACCATGCCGAGCCACCCGCGCAGAAGGGGTTCAGCTTGTGGAATGGATCGCGCCACAACCCAGAGCAGAGCCGCGCCGAGAGCCGTTTCAAGGGTCGTCCATAGCCACATTCTTGCTGGAGGCGATGGTATATGCTGACGCACGTCCAAGAACGCCTCCGCATCCATTCCCGGCCAAGCCAGAAGATAGGCTGTCGAACGCCAAGCCGGATGTTCGACCAGCACTCGCGCCTTCCACCAAGTCAGCCATTTCAGGCCGTAGAAGATGGCAAAAGCAAGAATCCACATGAATGCCCAAGCTGGCAGGAAGTTGCGACAAACAATTACGGCGAGGGGCAAGACGGAGATCGGAAGCCAACCAATCCACGAGGAGTCCTGCACAAGCTCAGCCGATTCGATCTGGTCTGCTTCAGTCGGCGACAACGAGGTTCACACTCCTCCAGACAGGCGAATCTCATAGACGGTGGGAAGCGCGTCTGCATTTGTGCGCACAAAGCTCCGAATGAGTTCAGTGCGCGAGAAATGACCGAGGCTGAGAAGCCTGATGCATTCGTCCGTGGCACAACTCTCCCATGACGTGCGCCTTCCCCAAGGAAAGCAGCTTGCCTCGATGACACGAACCGGAAGCTGTTCTCGAAACCCAGTTTCAATCTGCTCGCGAAGCCATCGCATATAGTCGAGCTTCTGAGAAATTGCGAGCTTGGGGTCTTCCCGGACGACAACGCCGGGAAAATCAGGGATGTCAGCCCGCAATGTGTGAATGTGCCCGTGTCCTTCGACGAGAATCTCGATATCGAGTTCCATCAGGCGTTCAAGGCTGACGAGCCATTTTCGGCTGTCCACGTCCGGGTTGGGAGTAGCGAAGTAGCTGCCCATGAATGCATCGCCCGCCAGCAGCAGTTTCTCTTTGGGATCGTACAGAACGATGTGGTCATCACAATGGCCGGGTGTCGCGATTACCTTCAACTGTTTGGTGTCGGTATCAACAGTTTCGCCTATCAACCGATACGGTTCCGTCAGGTCGGGAGGTTGTCCGATAATCGTAGCCCGAACCCACGGGAGCTTCTTAAACGGCGTCAGGAATCGGGCGGTCATTTCCGACAAGTGGACGGGAGCACCAGTCAGTTCTGACAGCCAATTCAGGTTGCCGACGTGCTCTTCGTGAGCGTGTGTGGCGATGACTTTTGTGATCCTTGGTTTTATTCGGCGAAGGTGCCTCTGAAGCGACCTGCGCATCTTGGGCGAGCCGGGATCGACCGCCACTCCATCGTAGAGTACTGTTGTGAACAATTCGCCGAACAGCAACGGAACCGCATTGGGGAAGAACCCGTTCAGGAACAAAATGGTCAGTTTGCCGTCGAGCAGGTCGAGCCGCTGATGATAAGTCCGGAAGAATATGCTGAGCCTTTGGATCGCCGCCCTTATACCTGCCCACAACACAAGCGGGAACCGAATGAAGAACCCCAGCGTGTAGCATGACCAGAACGCTCCGAGTCGAGCTTGGCGTCGTACTACGTGTGGTTTAGCGACTCGGCAGGCACCGCCCCGGCACTTGCTGAGCGAATATCGGTTCGTCGCTACAAAGCCATAGAGCAGCCGCCCGATATTCCGAAACGGAAACCACTGCCCCAGCGTGCCAATGATCCACGTGGACGGGAACAAGCGAGCGAGACTCGCGACGGCATCCCAGCCGACGAGGATTTCGCCTTCAGGAGTGACGACGTGCAACTGCCGCAGGCATTCATCCATCTTGAGGCGGGAGTCTACCGTCTGTAGAATTTCTGCGCTAATTGGCAGCGGGAGGGTTTTGTTCTCGCGGTCGAGAGTCTTCAGCCACGCCACACAAGCCTGACAAATCTCGCACTGTCCGTCGTAAAGGACGTGATACACGGGTGCCATTACCCGCTCGGTCTCCGGCTTTGCGGCGATATCTGCAATCAATTCTTCGGCCATACCAATTGGATTATGCACTCGTGGCCGACTTGTTCCAAGTTACGGAAACGGGAACTTCTTGATCGTCAGTTGTGACGAGTAGACTTCAGTCATGCTCGCCATTTCATCTTCCGACCGTGTTTTCATTCTCGCCGGAGCAGGAGTAAGCGCCGAAAGCGGCATTCCAACTTTCCGTGGCGTGGGTGGCCTCTGGCAGAATTACCGGATCGAGGAGGTCGCTTCGCCCGAGGCTTGGCATCGAGATCCCCGGCTGGTGTGGGAGTTCTATTCCATGCGTCGGCGAGTTGCTTCGGCAGCCAAACCGAATCCGGCCCACTTCGCTCTCGCGAAGCTTGAAGAAGCGCTGCAAGATCGCCTCTTTGTTTGCACCCAGAATGTGGACAACCTTCACGAGCAGGCGGGTTCGAGGAACGTCGTCCCCATGCACGGGGAGCTTTTCAAGAGCCGCTGCGACACTTGCAGCCGCTCGCCTTTTGACGACACGAATCTCTACGAGCCGCCAGCCGAAGTCCCACGATGCGAATGCGACGGCCAGATTCGCCCGCACATCTGCTGGTTCGGCGAAGTGCCGTTCCAATTGGATCGAATCTATCGCGCACTAGATCAATGCACTCTGTTTATGGCGATAGGAACCTCAGGCGTGGTCGAGCCCGCTGCCAGCTTTGTTGCTCATGTCCGTGGTCGTGCGCGGACAATCTACGTCGGGCCGGAGAATCCTGCGAACGCACCCTCGTTCACGGAATGTTATTTGGGCAAAGCAGGGGAGATTCTGCCTCGACTACTGAGCGAATAGAAGAAATCCTGAATGGCTACTGCACAGCAACTACCGATGCTCGCTCTCCCAGCGGCTTTGCCGGAGCCAGCGCGATCAAGGCTATGCCGATGATGATGAGCACACCTTTGCGGCGACCTGCATCACCGTCATACGAACAAACCCGGCGACTGCGTAGAGCATTGCCACGTAGCAAGCGTCTCGTGGGGAACTGTCCAGCCATACGAAAGCGCCTGACGCCAATGCGAACGCTGCACCCGGATACTAGCGGCAACAGCCTCTTACTGGTGGCGCTCTCCACCTTTACTGCAAGGAACCTCATCGGCACAGCCAGAATGATAAAGAGTGCAAGATAGCCGATTGTAAAGGCCAGTGAGAATACCATGAACGTAGCAGTTGGACCGATTTCTGGTGCGAAGTTAGGTCCGTGCGGGAGAATAAAAACCCGAAAGGCTTCTGTGGCTTCGAGTGCAGCCCACCCGGCCCGTGTAAATGCCCGATTAACGAGAATGGAACCGACACTGCATTCTTCAGATGCGATTGGAGGAGATGCGCTTCATGGAACGGAGATTTGGTGACTCGACTCGGGCACTTGTCGCGGCATTGATACTGTTGGCCAGTGCGGCTTTCATCCTTTTTTCATTCATCCCGGAGGATTTGAGGGGCAGGTTGGATGGTTCTTGGCGTTGATGCCGGGCGCGATTGTCGGCCTGCAGATTGCAGACCGCGTTTACAAGATCGCGCCGAGCGCCGAGCCATTTGCTCTTTGGGGGATAATCATTCCTATCTCTCTTCTCTGGTACTTCGCTATCAGTTACGCGGCAATAAAAGCGTACCGCTTCATCATTCGCAAGTCGCAGTGATTGACCTTGACTCAGGAGTCGAAAAGCCAAGATTTGGCGCAAGACATGCCTGATTACGTCAGTCATGTTTGGAACTGCCAGCGCCCAGCTAGAATTGTGGTTGTTGAGAAATCTCTCTCGTTATCGCTCGTTGACCAAAACGTGTAATAGCCAGCGAACGACAACTGGATGCGAAGGTAGTCTTGGCGGACGCGAGCGACTATGCAAATAATCTACGCTGCTCCCTTTATCCTGCTCTCATTAGTCGCTTTCGTACTGTCGGTTGCCATTCCTCGATTGCGGCCATACGCATTTCGCGCTCTAGTAGCTCCGGTCGCCTTTGGATTCTGTTCAATAGTGGCCATGGTGCTTATTTTGGTCGCATCACATGGATTAAACCTTGAATTCGCGAATGCTCCGCTCACCGGAGCTAGAGGACTTTTTGAGGGGATTGCAATCTACTTTGTTCCGGGTTTAGTCGGGGCTTGGATCGCGGTTGAGATCGTCAGGCAGGTCGAAGTCAGAGCCCTGAAGACGCGAGCCAGACGAGAGTTTGCAAGTCGAACCATTATCGCGCTGATCGTTTTTGGCACCGTCTTCATTGTGTGTACGGGCGTTCAGTTCAATATTTTCTCCAGAGCCGACGCGTGGTGGCCTGCATTTTTGGCGGTTTCATTCAGTGCTGCCGTGTTCGCTTCAGCATTGACGTATCTCCTCGTACGGACCTTACAGCAGCGCACTCATGCCGAACCGCGCTGAGTGGCACCTCAATTGGCGAGAAATCTCTATTTCACTTTCACTACAACCCCGACTTGGATGCCTTACAAGCGGCCTATTCTGTAGTCGGGGGTTGGATTTGCGCTAGCGTCTTTCTGCGCGATTGAATTTCCTTAAGCGTTACCGGGGCCAATACAATCAAGCCGAAAAGGACGAAAACAAGACCAGCTTGCCACTGCTCAGGCCACAATCGCCACAAATAGATTCCTACTGCGCAAACTGCGGCACCAAGAAGGCAGACGATGGACAACAGAAGTCGTTGTATCCACA
>Ga0209415_10019956_pt1 | contig 10459 bp, 7 predicted proteins | sample PeaSoiSIISIP2007_FD_187696 | JGI IMG/M metagenome (GOLD analysis project Ga0209415, IMG submission 187696) | Peat soil microbial communities from Weissenstadt, Germany - SII-SIP-2007 (SPAdes) (version 2) | ecosystem: Environmental > Terrestrial > Soil > Wetlands > Peat | place: Germany...
GCCGTCTTCTCCTTTATGCTGTCGAGGGCGTCGTAGACGATCCTCTCGGCGACGCTCCGCTTACCCCGGGACAGGATCTTGTTGACCAGCTGGGTCACCAAGACGGAGCGGTAGATCGGGTCGGGCAATAGTTCCCGGCGCGGAGCAGGTCCTTTGCGCGGCATTTCTGATCTTGACCTTTCTAACCCTTCTTGGCGCCGTAGCGGCTGCGTGCTTGCTTGCGGTCCCGCACACCGGCGGTGTCCAGGGTGCCCCGGATGACCTTGTACCGCACCCCGGGGAGGTCCTTGACACGGCCTCCGCGGACGAGCACGATCGAATGCTCCTGGAGGTTGTGGCCAACGCCAGGGATGTAGGCGGTCACTTCGAACCCGCTCGAGAGCCTGACACGGGCAACCTTGCGGAGAGCCGAGTTCGGCTTCTTGGGCGTGTTTGTATACACACGCGTGCAGACGCCACGCCGCTGTGGCGCGCCTTTGAGAGCGGGCGTCTTGGTCTTCTTGGCGTTCTGCTGGCGGCCCTTGCGAACCAATTGAGCGATTGTGGGCACTGGACCTCTAGAGAGAAGGGTTTTACTAGGACGGAGGCGCGTACAACCTAGGCGCTGCCCCGTGGGACGAGGGGCCATGTTAGCACGAGAACCGACTTTCCCAAGTCGCCCGGAGGCAAGATGGAGACCGACAACACTGGCTTGGGAGGAAGTGTCTCAGTGGCTAACGCCGACGGTGCCAACTATGCCCCGAAGGGCAGGCCAGCGCCTGTCTGTGACGAAGGCGAGTTCGTTTTCGCGGCGATCGGGTTGGACCACGGTCACATCTACGGGATGTGCAACGGGATAACAGAGGCCGGCGGCCAGCTCAAATGGGTATACGACCCCGACCTGGCCAAGGTGGCCAGCTTTGTGGACCGGTTCCCCGAAGTGGAGGTGGCGGCCAGCGAAGCTCAGGTGCTCGACGACCCCGATGTCCAGATGGTCGCCGGCGCCACCGTCCCTTCCGATCACCTCAGCCTGGGGGCCCGGGCCATGTTGGCCGGCAAGGACTACTTCACGGACAAGCCCGCCCTCACGACTCTGGAACAGCTGGCGGAGGCGCGGCGGTTGGTAGGACAGACAGGAAAGAAGTACGCCGTGTACTACAGCGAGCGCGTGCACGTCGAGAGCGCTGTTTTCGCGGGCCAGCTTGTCCAAGAGGGGGCGATCGGGCGCGTCGTGCAGGTGCTCGGCATGGGCCCGCACCGGGCCAACCTGGGTTCGCGGCCTGCGTGGTTCTACGAGCGCGAACGCTACGGGGGCATCCTGTGCGACATCGGGAGCCACCAGGCTGAACAGTTCCTGTACTTCACCGGCAACGCCGATGCTCGCGTCCTGTCGAGCCGGGTGGCCAACTACGCCCACAAGGACCACCCCGGCCTCGACGATTTCGGCGACTGCAACCTCTTAGGAGGCAACGGCGCCTCGGGCTACTTCCGGGTCGACTGGTTCACCCCGCAAGGGCTCGGCGCATGGGGGGACGGGAGGGTTTTCATACTCGGCACCGAGGGCTACATGGAGCTACGCAAGTACCTCGACGTGGCCAGGGAAAACGAGGGTGACCACGTCTACCTGGTCGACGGCCACGGCGAACATCACCTAGCAGTCCATGGGAAAGTGGGCTACCCGTACTTTGGGGAGCTGCTCCGCGACTGCCTGGAACGCACGGAACGTGCCATGACGCAGGCCCACGCGTTCAAGGCAGCCGAGCTGTGCATAGTCGCGCAGCAGCAAGCCGAACGCGTGGAGCAGGCGTAGCCGCTCGCCAGGAAGCCGAACCACGGGAGGAGGTGACGCGCCCTACGATGCGCCGCCCACAACCGCTGTCTTTGCGCTCGAACGCGACCCCTGCGCCCCGGCGTCACCAAAGCCAGCCGCTGTGCCGTTGGCGCTTATCACCCAGTAGCCATCGCCGTCCGACGTTGGCACTATCGCCTTGACCGGCTTGGGCGACAGTCTGGCGCCAGAACCGAAGAAGGTGGCAGCACGCCCGAAGCCGAACACGCCTCCGTCGGAAGCAACGAGCCAATAGCCCGCGCCGCCGGGAGCTGCGGCGATGCCCACAATGGGCTTCTTGAGGTGCAAGCTGCCCGTCGAACCGTGGAAAGCAGCGTCACCGTAGTTGAATATGCCCCCATCGGACGCCACAAGCCAGTAGCCCTTCCCGTCGGGCGTGGCGGCGATGCCGACGATCGGCTTGGTCAGGTGGAGCTTGGAGGGGGGCCCATAGTTGACGGCGTCCCCGTAACTGAAGACCTGCCCGTTCGAAGCGACCAGCCAGTAACCCTTGCCATCAGCGGTCGAGGCGATGCCGACGATCGGCTTGGTCAGGTGGAGCTTGGCCTTCGGGCCGTAGGAGACGGCGCCGCCGAAGGGGTAGACGTCCCCGTTCGAAGCGACGAGCCAGTAACCCCCGCCGTTGCGCATGGCGGCCATCCCGACAATAGGCGCCGAGAGCTTCTTGGTCACCCCACCGTAGTTCGCTGCGGCCCCAGACCGCAGGACCTGGCCGGTGCTGGTCGCAAGCCAGTACGTGCCTGGAGGGCCGGTCACGCTCGCGCTCGTCCGGGAGGTATTTACGAGGGCAAAGGTCGCCTCGCTGGACAAGCCGGCAACGGTAGCCGTGACGATGTAGCCGCCTGCTACCTGGTTGGCAGAAAAGTTGGGGGCGGTGGCAACACCCGACGAGTCGGTCAAGACCACAGCAGTCGCCCCGTAACCAGCAAATACGCCGCTCGGGCCACTGCTTGGAGCCCTGAATGTGACGCTAGCGCCGACAATGTCATTGCCGTTGGTGTCGGTCACCGTCACGGCGAGCGGGATCGCGAATGAGGTACCCAGCTCGGTGTTCTGGGAAGAACCCGCCCCGACAGTAATGGTGGTGGGTGCGGAAGCAACGTTCGTGAGCGTGAACGTGACCGGCGCGCTTACCCCGCTTACGGTCGCTGTCACCGTGAACGTCCCGACAGTCGAGCCGGCAACGAGCTGCGGGCTCGTGGCGGTCCCAGCGGTGCCGGTTTGGACGGCGGCACTGGCGCCGCCACCGACAAAGGTTGCACCCGCCCCGCTCGTAGTGACCACCGTGAAGTTGACCGTGGCCCCGGGGACCGCGGCACCGTAGGCGTCCGTCACCGAAACTTCCAGAGGGGCGTTGTACTGGACGCCAACGCCTGCTGACTGGTTGTTACCCGAGACGGCGGTAACCGTGCTCGCAACCCCGGTGGTCGTGTTGGTCAGGTCGTAGCTGACTGCGTACAACGTGTTCTGGATCTGCGCCGTGACGGTGTAGGACCCGCTGATGTCGTTGGCGGTGAGCGCGGGGGCCGTCGCTATGCCCTGCGTGTTGGTGGTCACCGTGTCGGCGGTCAGGCCTCCCTCGAAGCTGGCACTCGGCCCGGTGCCGGGCGCAGTGAACACGACGTCCTCGTTCGCCAACGGGCAGCCTCCGGTGTCAATGACCGTAGCTTCCAGGGGACCGGCAAAAGCCGTGCCGACCTTGGCCAACTGTGGCGTCCCCGCGGTCACCTGGAGGCCCGCGAGCGTGCCCGTACAGCCGGGGTTAGCCGAAGCAACAGCGGCGAAAGGAAGGGAAGCAGCCGTAACACCTAAACCTGCGACAGGGAGGGCTGCAAGCAAGGCGAGCGCCGGTACCCAGCGGGCGGAGCCACGCGCCGGCCCGTTCATGCCGCACCTCCACCGGCACCGCCAGCCCCGCCGCCGCCCCTACCGAAACCGCCGCCTCTACCGAAGCCGCCGAAGCCGCCGAAGCCGGCAGTGCAGCCGGTGGACGTGGGTTGGGTAATCGTAAGGGCCCTGGCCGTCACGACCCCGATGGTGTTGGTGGAGCCAATTGCGGTTGCGCATTCGCCCACAGTCAGTTGGGCGACAGTGGCTTTTCCTGACTTCAGGTACTTGGTCGCCGTGCTAACCGTCACGACCTCGGGCCCCGGGCTGACAGTCGTCGTTGTGCTGAGCGCCCCAGTCGTTGTGGGTGTACGGCCACCGGCAAAAGCGAAGCGCGTGCCCTGCACCGTAATGGTCGACCCCGACACCGCTGTTACCTTGCCGGTTGCAAAAGCCACGGTCGCGGCCGGCCCTGTAACCGTCGTGCGGGGTCGGGTGCCGGCGCCAGGGAAGGTGCCGCCGGTGCGACCCGCAAAACCGCCGCCGCCGAACGCAGCGCCACCGCCACCAAAGCCACGGTTGCAGGTCCCGCTCGTCGACGAGAAGATGGTCACGTTCGTGGCTTTCACCGCTCCAGCCGAGCCTTTCGAGCCGGTGGCTGTGATGCATGCGCCGACTTTTACATCGCTGAGGCTCGCCGTCAGGCTGGCGGTGATGGTAGTCGAGGCCGTCAGGTCAACGGTCGTCTGGCCTGTCTGGGTGTTCTGCACCTCGAGGGTGTTGCCGGTGATGCTGGCGATTTTGCCTGTAGCGGCCGGCCCAAAAGCTGACGACCCCGCCGCCGCGCCGGGGCCTCCCGCCGCGCCGGCGCCGCCCGGGTTGGTAGCGGCAGCAGCCGTAGTCGTCGTGGTAGCGGGTGGGGCCGTAGTAGCTGGCGCTTTGGCAGCGCTCGGGCCTCCCCCGCCGCAGGCCGCCGCCAGCAAGGACATGACTGCCAACAGGCCAACGGCAGACGCAAAGCGCGTCCTGCCGGAAGGCATCTCGAAAATTGTCACCTGGTTGTTCCTCCTATATCCATGAGCTGAGAATTATTCGCTGCGCAGGGCCTCTATTGGCGTGAGGCGGGCTGCACGAGTGGCTGGGTAAACGCCGAAGATCACGCCGATACCCATAGCTACGACAATGGCCCCGGCCGTTGCCGGCCAGGAGATAGCGATCTGGTTGCTCACGAAGTCCGGTATCACGAGAGCACCAACGAGCCCCAAACCGGCGCCAGCCACACCGCCCGCGAGGCCTAGAGCAGAGGCCTCCACGAGGAACTGGCGCCGGATCATTGCGGGGGTCGCGCCGAGCGCCTTGCGGAGCCCGATCTCTTTGATCCGCTCTGTGACCGCAACGAGCATTATGTTCATCACGCCGATGCCGCCCACCAGGAGCGAGATCGCCGCGATCCCGCCTAGCAGGATCGTAAGGGTCTTGTCGACCGAGGTGAAGGTGGCCTCGATCGTGGTCTGACTTGTGATCGTGAAGTCGGCGCTGGCGGGGTCGGTAATGCCGTGCAGCGCCAGTAGTTCGCTGGTCGCCTCAGCGTCGGCAGCACCCATGGTCGACTGCGAGGATGCCTCGAGGTAAATGGTCGACACAGTGGAAGTACCGAGGAACTCACTTTGGGCCGTCGTTATTGGGATTACCGCGAGGTCGTCCTCGTTGGTCGACGATGAGCTCCCCGCGCTGTTGAGGACCCCGATGATCGTAAAGGGGATATTGCCAATGTCCACCGTGCCGCCAACGGGGGAAAATAGGCCCAGCTCTTCGGCGGTCGTTTGGCCGAGGACGACCACGTTGTCATCGTGGGTCATCTCCTGCTGGGTGAAAAAGGAGCCCTCCGCCATCGAACGGCCGCGCACCGACAGCCACGCGGGAGTCGAGCCGTTGATGCTCGTGGTCCAGTTCGCATTACCAGCCACCAATGTCGTCTCACTCGAGACCTGGGGGGCCACCGCAGAAATGTCGGGGCAATCGATCTTGTTGGCCAAGTCAACGGCGTTCTGGTAGGTCAAGGTGGACGACGAGCCGAACCCGCCCCGCACCAACCCGGTTGTGCTGCTCCCCGGGGTAACTATCAACAAATTGGTACCGAGCGCGCTGATGGCGGAGTTCACCGAAGAAGTCGCACCTTCGCCGAACCCGACGGTGAGGATCACAGCCGCGATACCGATGAGGATCCCGAGAACTGTCAGCGAGGAACGCAGCCTGTGGCTCACTATCGATTGCATCCCCGAACGGAACGTCTCCCACCAGCTCATACCACGGCCTCTTCTCGGCCGGGTACACCACTGCCGGGGAGGAACTTGCCGTCACGGAAACGCATTATGCGCTCGGCGGCTTCCGCTACGTCCTGCTCGTGGGTGATCAAGACGATCGTGCGCCCCTGCTTATGCAACGCGTCCATCATCCCGAGCACATCGGCGCTCGAGCGAGAGTCGAGGTTGCCCGTCGGTTCGTCGGCAAGCAGGAGGTCGGGTTCTGTCACCAGAGCGCGCGCCACGGCGACCCTTTGCTGCTGGCCACCCGACAGCTGGTTCGGGAGGTGGTCGACCCGGTCGGCCAACCCGACCTGTTCGAGCGCCGCGAGCGCTTTCAGCCGCCTGCTCTTGCGGTCCACTCCCGCGTAGATAAGCGGCAGTTCCACGTTACGCCAGGCATTGAGGGTGGGCAGCAAGTGGAACTGCTGGAAGATAAACCCGATCCGGCGGTTGCGTACCTTGGCCAGGTGCTCCTCGTCCATCTGGCTCACGTCCGTGCCGGCGAGGTAGTACTGGCCCGATGTCGGGACATCGAGGCAGCCCAGGATGTGCATGAAGGTGGACTTCCCGGAGCCCGAAGGCCCGATAATCGAGATGTACTCTCCTGGGAAGACCGAGATCGACACGCCTCGAAGAGCATGCACTGGCACTGAGGTGGGTGTGTAGGTTTTCCACACGTTCACGAGCTGCACCAGCGGTCTTCGGGCTACGGCCGGCTGGCCCTGGTTCATCGGGACCATCACCCTCCGCGGCCGCCGAAGCCGCCGGCGCCTCCGAAGCCGCCGCCTCCGAGACCGCCGCCTCCGAGACCGCCACCTCCGAAGACCGCTCTGCCGGTGCCGGTGGTCCCGCTACCGGTGGAGAGGCTTGCGGAGGAGAGCGAGGCGATAACAACCTCCTGGCCGCTTTTCAGGCCGGAGGTTATCTGGGTATAAGGGCTTCCCACGGCGCCAACGGTCACGGTCTGCTCGACCTCTTTCCCGCTCTTCAGGAGGTAGACGTAAGAGGACGTCCCCAATGTGTGCACCGCCGTGGTCGGCACCACTAGGACGTTGGTGGCTTGGCGCACGATGATCTCGACGGCAGCCGAGGCACCCGCGTAAAGCCCTGCGGGGCTCCCGGTAACCGTGATCGTTACTGGGAAGGTTGTCACCCCGCTGGTCGTGGTCCCCACGCTGCTGATGGTCGTGACGATGCCGTAGGCGATCGTGCTGGTGCCCGTCGGGGTGATCTCCGCCTGCTCCTGGTCCTGGATGTCGGCTATCTGGGACGTCGTCGCGTCCACGCTCACGATGAACGAGTCGAGCGGTTCGATCACGAACTGCCCGGAACTCGAGCTGGAGCTGCTGGAGCCGGTCGAGCTGGAGCCTGTGGAGCTGGAGCCGGTGGAGGCGGTGCCGCTGCTCCCGGAACTGGCCTTTGCCGAGCCACTGCTACTGCTGCCCGAGCTACCGGTGCCCGAGCTACCGCTGCCCGAGCTGCCAGTGGAACCGCTTGAGCCGCTCGACGAGGTGGCGCCGGTCACGGTCGTGCTGCCGGCCGAGACTGTCTGGCCGGCCGAGAGGTCGGTTGAAACGACTGTGCCTCCCACCGGAGCCGTGAGGGTGGCATCTGCCAGGTTGTTCTTGGCCTCGGTGAGCGCCACTTCGTCGGCAGCTATGGTCGCCTGGTCTGAGGTGACCTGGGCAGGCTGACCGACCTTGTCCGCCGCCAAAGTAGCCTGCGCCTGGCTGAGCTGCGAGGTCGCCGAGATGACCGCGTCCTGCGCCTGCAGGAGGGACTGGGCGTCCTTCTGTTGAGTCGACGCAAGGCTTTCCTGAGCGGCAATGATCGCCTGCTCGTCTTTTTGCTCGGTGGTAGCCAGGTTCTCCTGGGCAGCCTTTATCGCCTGGTTGTCCTTCTGTTGGGTGGTAGCCACGCTCTCTTGGGCGGTCTTTATAGCCAGCTCGTCTTTTTGTTCAGCAGTGGTGAGGCTCTCCTGGGCGGTCTTTATCGCCTGGTTGTCCTTCTGCTCGGTGGTGGCCAGGCTCTCCTGGGCAGTCTTTATCGCCTGGTTGTCCTTTTGTTCGGTGGTTGCCAAGCTCAGCTGGGCGCTCTTTATCGCCTGGTTGTCCTTCTGTTCGGTGGTGGCCAGGCTCAGCTGGGCGGACTTGACCGCCTGGTTGTCCTTCTGTTCGGTGGTGGCCAGGCTCTGCTGGGCGCTCTTCAGAGCCACGTTGTCCTTCTGCTCGGTCGTCGCCAGGCTCTGCTCGGCGCTCTTCAGGGCGTCGGTATCCTTCCCCTCGGTCGTCGCCAGGCTCTGTTCGGCGCTCTTCAGGGCGTCGGTGTCCTTCTGCTCGGTGGTTGTCGCGCTCTGTTCGGCCGTCGCGATCCCCTGCTCGTCTTTCGTTACGGCCTGATTGTCAGAAGTGACCTTCTGCTGGTCCGACGTCACGGTTTGCTGGGCAGCGGTCACCGCGCTCTCGTCGGCGCTGCATGCCGAAGCAGTTGAGCTCCCCGTCCCACCCGAGGTCCCTGAGCCCCCCGAGCCGCTCGTGGAGGACGGTAAAGCCCTCGCGCTGGAGTTGGCGTTGACACCGCCCGCTGCCCCGTTGCCCTTGCAGTCGGCCGCTTCCTTTTCCTGGTCAGCGGACAACGAGGACCGGTCCAAGGCCATTGTCGCCTTGTCCGTAGTCAAAGTGCCCTGGTCGGTCGCAAGCTGGGACTTGGCCTCGTTGACCGATTGTTCGCCCTGGGCCTTGTCGGTCGCCAGCTGAGCCTGAGCTTCGTTGACCGATTGCTGGCCCGTGGACTTGTCGGTCGCCAGCTGGCTTTGCGCTTCGCTAACGGATTGCTGACCCGTGGACTTGTCATTTGCGAGCTGGGTTTGAGCTTCGCTGACGGATTGCTCGCCTGTGGACTTGTCATTTGTGAGCTGGGTCTGAGCGGCGATGACGTTCGGCTCGCCCTGGGCCTTGTCGGTTGCCAGCTGGTTTTCGGCGGCGGTGACGTTCGGCTCGCCCTGGGCCTTGTCGGTTGCCAGCTGGGTTTGAGCGGCGGCGATGTTCGGCTCGCCCTGGGCCGTGTCGTTCGCCAGCTGGGATTGAGCTTGGCTGATGGATTGCTGGCCGGTGGTCTTGTCGTCGGCCAACTGCGTCTCGGCTTGGCTCACCGATTGCTGGCCCTGGGTCTTGTCGTCGGCCAACTGCGTCTCGGCTTGGCTCACCGATTGCTCGCCGGTGGACTTGTCGTTGGCCAACTGCGACTGCGCTTGGCTGACGGCCTGCTTGGCTTGGGTCAGGGCCATCGCGTTGGAGCTCTGTGTGTTCGTGACGCTTTCCTGGTCCTGGGAGACGGTGAGCTGCGCGTTGGCGACGCTGTCCTGAGCCTGCATAACCGTCTGGTCCATCTGGTCGGAAGCCAGTTTCGCCTCGGCCGTGCCCAGGGTGGCCTGGGCTTGCTCGACATCGCTTTGCAAGGTGGGAGTCTGGACCGTCGCCAACACCGCCCCGGCCTTCACGACTTGCCCGACGCTGACCTTGACGGAATTGACCGTGCCGGCCACCGCGAAGTTGACGGTGGCCTGGGTTGCAGGCTCGATAGTGCCCGTAGCAGAGGTGGTCTCTCGCACGTCGCCGATGGTCGCCGCCTCGGTCCGGTAGGTAGTCGAGCTCGAGCCGCCCCCCAGGAAGTAGATGCCCGCTCCAACGGCAAGGGCGACAACGACCAAAAGGGCGACGATGGTCTTCCAGCGCCGCCTCAACCACGGCTTGCGCGGCAGGACCTGCTCGAACTCGTCTTGGTCTTGAGGTTCAGGCCCGGCCCAGCCATCGGGACCGGGGCTCCCGCCGTTGTCTTGAGCAAAGGGCAACGGCTGGGACCCGAGCGCTGTGCGCTCCTCAGGTGCCATGGTCATTGGCAGACCTCCAGGACATGATGTCAAAACCATAAGCCGACCAGCACAGCCCGCGCTGAGAGCCGGCTTAATGTTGACTAAGCACCCGCCGAAGAACTTTGCCTCCTCAACCAGGAGGTTGTTCTCCGACGTTCGCCAAATCCTGGTTTACTGGCAGCGCCCGCCGCAGGACAACGTCCTACGGCGGTCGCTGGGCGAGGTTGCTCAGCCGGTCGGGGCCGCCTCGTCCCCACTGTCGTAAGGGACATCGGGGACCTGGTCGTAGTTGGCCCCGTACACGTACGGATCCTGATAGTCACCGCCCGGGTCGAAACTTGCCCCTCCGTCGGTACCCGTACCGCTCCCAATGCTCGCCAACCAGGCGGCAAGGTCCTCGGTGCCGGGCTCCTCGTCGGAAGTCCAGAACGTCATGCGCTGCACCTCGGGCGCATCGACCACGACGTCGCGATAGCGCGGCATGCCGGTGCCGGCAGGGATGAGCTTGCCGATGATGATGTTCTCTTTCAAACCGAAGAGCAGGTCGGACTTGCCTTCGATGGCGGCTTCGGTCAGCACCCGGGTCGTTTCCTGGAACGAGGCGGCCGACAGCCAGCTGTCGGTGGC
>Ga0209415_10019957_pt1 | contig 10459 bp, 9 predicted proteins | sample PeaSoiSIISIP2007_FD_187696 | JGI IMG/M metagenome (GOLD analysis project Ga0209415, IMG submission 187696) | Peat soil microbial communities from Weissenstadt, Germany - SII-SIP-2007 (SPAdes) (version 2) | ecosystem: Environmental > Terrestrial > Soil > Wetlands > Peat | place: Germany...
GTCGTCCACCACCGTATCCCAAACAAGCCACTTTCCGTCTTGCTGCCTGACTTCGTATCGCATCTTGCCTCCACATTTGAGCGCAAGTTTGCTTCGCCGCTGCCATGCATGGCAGCCGTGTTCGGGCGTTGGAAAATCATGATACATTGAAACTGACCCACTACCGGGTCCGCAACTTCGTTGACTTCGGGGAGGGGTTCTAGTACTCTGATCGATTGTCTCTACAGGGAAAGGTGTGACTGAGCGATGCGGACGTACATTCCCTCGGGCGAGAAGGCCGAGGCGCTAAGCAAGGGCGACAACTGGTTCGTGGTGGATGCCGACGGAAAGGTCCTGGGACGGCTGGCCACGCGCGTGGCTCGCGTGTTGATCGGCAAGGATAAGCCGGAATTCACGCCGCACATCGACTGCGGCGACCATGTGGTGGTGATCAACGCCGCCAAGATCGTTCTGACCGGCCGGAAGATCGAGCAGAAGGTTTATCACCGGCACAGCGGGTATCCCGGCGGGCTGAAGACCACCGGCGTGAAAAAGTTGCTGGCCGAGCGGCCCGAAGAGGTGATCCGCGAGGCCGTTCTGGGCATGCTGCCCAAGAACAAGCTGCGCGCGCACCGCGCAAAGAAACTGCGAATCTACGTGGACGAGAAGGGTCTGGCCCGGCACTCCGCGCAGAAGCCCCAGCCGCTCGCGGTGTAGCGCCAGGCTTCCCGGAAATTCGGGGGCCTGCGCATTTCGGTTTTTTCGAGCTCTGAAGATGGCAGCGTAGAGCCGCCTCTACAGAGCGCCGGGATATCGGTTTTCGGAGGAAAGATTTTGAGCACACAGCCGATCACAGTCATCGTGCCCGCGCCGGGCGCTTCGCCCGCGCCTGCGCCGCAAACGCCGCGCGATCCCAATCGTCCGACCTACGGCACGGGCCGCCGCAAGGAAGCGATTGCCCGAGTGTTTCTGCGCCCCGGCTCCGGCAAGTTCACCATCAACGGCCGCGTGCTGGAGGATTTTTTCAAGAACGCGGTGTGGCGCCTGATCGCCACCGAGCCGCTGCGATTCACCGAACTGGAAGGCAAGGTGGACATCACCTGCACGGCGCGCGGCGGCGGCGCGCACGGCCAGGCCGACGCGGTTCGCATGGGGCTCTCTCGCGCCATCTCGCTGCACGACCCCGAACTGCGGCCGCGGCTGCGGAAAAACGGATTCCTGACGCGCGACTCGCGCATGAAAGAGCGCAAGAAGTACGGCCAGAAGGGCGCTCGTAAGCGCTTCCAGTACAGCAAGCGCTAGGCAACGATCTCTGTCCATCCCGGCCCGTCCCGAAGCATCGGGACCGGGACGGGGCGGGCAAATCCACGGCCGGCAAGGCGCCGGCAAACGGGCTTCGCGGCCCGGCTCTCGCGCATCGTCGCGAGAGGGCCGCCGCGGTGTCCCGTCGAATACGGAGGTCCCTTGGCAGTTGAAATTTCCATGAAGGAGTTGCTGGAGGCCGGCGTTCACTTCGGCCACCAGACCCGTCGCTGGAATCCGAAGATGAAGGAGTACATCTTCGGCGAGCGCAACGGCATTCACATCGTGGACCTGCAGAAGACGCTCAAGATGTTTCGCGACGCTGCGCGCTACGTGAGCGAGCTGGCGGCCCAGGGCCGCGCGGTGCTCTTCGTGGGCACCAAGCGGCAGGCGCAGGAAGCGGTGGCCGAAGAGGCCAAGCGTTCCAGCATGTACTACGTCAACAACCGCTGGCTCGGCGGTACGCTCACGAATTTCGCCACGGTGCAGAAATCCATCAAGCGCCTCCGCGAGCTAAAGGCCATGAAGGAAGACGGCCGCATGGCGCAGCTTTCCAAGAAAGAGGCCGCGCGCCTGGAACGCGAGTTGAAGCACCTGCAGGCAAACCTGTCGGGCATCGAGTCCATGGCGGCGCTGCCCGATGCGCTGTTCGTGGTGGATTCGGGCTGCGAGGAGATCGCCGTTCGCGAGGCGCGCCGCATGGGCATTCCGGTGGTCGCCATCGTGGACACCAACTCCGACCCGGACCTGGTGGACGTGGTGATTCCCGGCAACGACGACGCGCTCCGCGCCATCAAGCTGTTCACCTCGAAGATCGCCGACGCCGTCAAAGAGGGACGCGAACAGTTCGAGCGCTCCCAGCTCGAATCGCAAAAGGCTTCCGAACAGCCGGCCGCGGGCGCGGCTGCCCCGGCGGAGACACCCGCCTTCGTCGAGGCCAGCGCTTACGAGGACTACGAAAAGCAGGAAGGCTACTTCGTGGACCGCGCCTTCGAGACGCCCGTAGTCGATGAGGTCCCGGTCGCTCCCGAGAAAGACAGCGCAGCAGAAGAAATCCTGACTCCTTCCGAGAAAGACAGTAAGGAGTAATTCCCCCGCGCTCTCGTACTCGTCCCGATTCGGAATCCTAAAGGATCGGGGTCGGGTTCCGGGAGCGTGCGGGAGCGGGGCAGACCGCAATACCCGGGCCGCGGACTTTCGAACCGCCAGCGCTGCGCCGCGGCGGGCTCCCGGCGCCGGCGCGAAGGACATGGTGAGGCCATGAGCACCCAGCCAGGCAAGGATGGACAACCCAAGATTTCCGCGGAGCTCGTCAAGAAACTGCGCGAGCGCACCAACGCGGGATTCAGCGATTGCCGCAACGCGCTCGTCGAAGCCGCCGGCGATTTGAACGCCGCGGAAGTCATCCTGCGCAAGAAGGGCCAGGCGGCGGCGGAAAAGAAGGCCCAGCGCGAGGCCAACCAGGGCGCCGTGGGCGCCTACACGCACGCCGGCGGGAAGATCGCCGTGCTCGTGGAAGTGAATTGCGAGAGCGACTTCGTGGCGCGCACCGAGGTATTCCAGACGCTGTGCCACGACCTGGCCATGCACGTGGCCGCGCTCGACCCGCGGTACGTGCGCCGCGAAGACGTTCCGCCGGACGTCGTGGAGCGTGAGCGTGCAATTTACATGGAGCAGGCTCGCACCTCCGGCAAGCCGGAAAATCTGCTCGATCGCATCGCGGAGGGCAAGCTCGAAAAGTTTCTGTCCGAGAGCTGTCTCTACGAGCAGCATTTTATCAAGGACGAACAGATCACCATCCGTGACCTGATCCAGCAGATCATCGCCAAGGTCGGAGAAAACATCGGCGTGCGCCGCTTTGCGCGATTCAAGGTCGGCGAGCACGCCGCGCCGCCCGACATCACCCCGGCCCCGGCGGACGAAACCAACACCCCTGCCTGACGGCCCGCGGCCGGCTGCGGCTGCGCGCATTCCTCTGCTAGAATGGCCGGGAGGCCCCGCCGACCCTTGTACGAGAGCCGGCGGGACCGGACGGGAAGATTCGCAGGGCCGGGGAAAGCGAGGCCCGGGCGCTGTTCGCGCTCGTGCTTCTTCCCGCTCCGGCGCAATCCGTGGAGCCGTCTCGCATGGCCGTGGCACAAGGGAGTTCCGTGGCGCCAGCTTCGCACGCACACATCCTCTATCACCGCATTCTGCTCAAGCTCTCCGGCGAGTCCTTGCAGGGGCCGCAGGGATTCGGCATCCACGGCGAGACCATTGCGAAACTGGCCAAGGAAATCCAGAGCGTGCAGGAGCTGGGCGTCGAGGTGGCTGTGGTGGTGGGGGGCGGTAACATCTTTCGCGGTGCGCGACAGGGCGGGCTGGGGATCGAGCGCGTCACCGGCGACTACATGGGCATGCTCGCCACGGTCATCAATTCCCTGGCGCTGCAGGATGCTCTGGAGAAAAACGGCTGCCACACGCGCGTAATGAGCGCCATCGAGATGCACCAGGTGGCCGAGCCGTTCATCCGCCGCCGCGCCACACGCCACCTGGAGAAGGGCCGCATCGTGATCCTGGCCGCCGGCACCGGCAACCCCTATTTCTCCACAGACACGGCCGCGGCCCTGCGCGCCGTCGAAATCAAGGCCGGGGCAATCCTGAAAGCGACGCGCGTAGACGGCATCTACGACGCGGACCCGGAAAAGGTGCCCAACGCGAAGCGCTTCGAGAAGATTGACTACCTCGAAGTGATCCAGCGCGGCCTTCAGGTGATGGACACCACCGCCATCTCCCTTTGCATGGACAACAGCCTGCCCATCGTCATTTTCAACATGGGCAAGCCGGGCAACGTGCAGCGCATCGTGCGGGGAGAGAAGGTAGGGTCGGTGGTGTGTTCGGCGAAATAGTAGAGCAGCCAGTTCTGGCTGCTCAGCCGGGCTCGATCGGGGAGCGAGTGCGAGCGGTCTTTGCCGCAAGCCCGGGAGACGAGTTCTTTCCGTGACCGGTGGAGCAGAACAGGGCTGACCGCATCAACGCTCGGGGAAACGCATCGCAGCCAGGAGTGGCTGCGCCACATGCGGAGGTGGATCGCATGAGTGTGATTGCCAACACCAAGGACGCCATGACCCAGGCGCGCACGCGCATGGAAAAGGCCGTCGAAGATTTTCGCAAGGAACTGGCCGGCGTGCGCACCGGCCGCGCCAATGTGTCGCTGCTCGATCACATCCGCGTGGACTATCACGGCACGCCCATGCCCATCAACCAGCTCGGCACCATGACCGTGCCGGACCCCACCATGATATTGATTTCTCCGTGGGATCCCAGCGTGGTCCCGCTGTTGGACAAGGCCATCCGCACCTCCGACCTGGGCCTGAATCCCGCCACCGACGGCAAAGTCGTGCGCGTCCCCATCCCCCCGCTCACTGAAGAGCGGCGCAAGGAACTGGTGAAGCACCTGCACAAGGCGCTCGAAAACCATCGCACCGCCGTGCGCAACGTGCGCCGCGACGTGAAAGAGGCCATCGAAAAACTCGAGAAGGAAAAGAAGATCAGCGAGGACGAGAAGAAGCGCTCGCTCGACGAGCTGGAAAAGCTCACCCACTCGGAAACCAAGAAGCTGGAAGACTTCTCGGCCACCAAAGAAAAAGAAGTCATGGAAATCAAGTAGCACAGGCAAGCCTGCCTGTGCTCCCTGCGCCCGCACCGCGAACCAGCAAGAGAGGCAGGCTACCGCCCGGACCGCAATCCGAATGTATCGTGTGGTCCTTGGAAAAAAGGACAGGCAGCAATGCCTGTCCTACTTCAGCACCTGCTCCGCAGGCGCCAGCTTAAACGTGCAGCTCTTCTCGCCTTCCGCGCAGGCCAGCGTCCCCCGCCGAACCAGCTTCACCGCTGAATCGTCGGGGAACATGCGGCCGTAATCCATCGCGCGCAGCTTTTCCCCCGCGTCGCGCAGCGCTGCATCTCCGCTGATGAACTTCACCGCCTCCGCATGCGAGCCCGCGCCGATCAGGACGAAGAATTCCGCCGTGCCTGAAGCCGCGGCGGGCAGCAGCCGCCCGGCTTTGTATTCCCCGATCCCCGATATCTCGGCGCGCGCTCGTTCGATCCGCGCGTCCGCCTGCTCCGCGCCGCCGGCAAGTTTTTCCAGCCGCCCGCGCGTTTCCGCCATCGGGTTCGACGCGGCGAGCGCGAGCGCGTAGGCGCGCATCGCCTCCTCCGCGCGGCCCTGCTTCTCGTAAATCTGCGCCAGGTGATCGCCGGACTCCCCGCGAACGCTCAGAAGCCACGAGGCTTCGACGAACCGCTCGGCGCGCTTGCGGTCTCCTCGCTCGAAGCACACCCAGCCGAGCGTGTCCCAGGAACGGGCAAGCGACGCGACGCGGGCCAGGTCGCGGGGCGTGATTCGCTCCAGCGTCACGTTGCGCAAATCAGCGGCGGTCGCCGCGATGGCCGATTCCGCGTATTGCTGCGCGCGCTCCAGGTTCGCGCCGTGCAAGCTCAATTCGTACGCGATGGCGTTCCACATCGCCGGCGAAGGGGCGGATTCCAGGGCCTTGTCGAACGCGGCCTGCGCTTTTTCCACGTGTCCCAGATTCAGTTCCGCGCGGCCCAGGTTCACGTACAGCCGCACGTCCTCGGGCGCGAGCACGATGGCCTTTTCGAGTTCCGCGACCGCTTCGGGCCAGCGGTGCGCTTCGCCCAGTGTGGCCCCCAGGCTAGCCTGGGCCATGGGGTCGAGCGGCTTGATCTCGAGCTGCTTGCGGAACGAGGCGATGGCATCGTCGTATTGTTGCAGCCCGGCCTGCGCCAGGCCCAGGCCTTCGTAGGCGAACTCATCGCGTGGCTCGAGTTCGATTACCTTGCGGAAGGCTTCCACGGCTTTTGCGTTTTCCTGCTGCGCCAGCCGCACCGCGCCCAGCAGCTTCCAGGCGGTTTTATGCTTGGGCTCGAGAGTCACCGCGCGCTCGAACATTTGTTCCGCCAGGGCAAACTGCCGGCTGGAATAGGCGCGCGTGGCGGCCTCCACGAGTTCGTCGGCGGAGGCGTGTTGCGGGATCGCCGCCGCTCCCGCCGCCAGGAGAAACGTTCGAGCCTCGTCGCCGCGCACGGCCGGGCGGAAAAACAGCGCGTAATCCACTGCATGCTCGGCCGGAATCTCGCGCTGGTGGATGTTCAGAGCGCGCGACGCCGTGAGCACGCCCGCCGCGGCGGAATAGGCCGAATGGTATTCGCCAAAGTCGCGCGCCACGTTGATCGCTGCCGGAGCGTTCGCCGTGTAACGAGCCGGCACCGCCAGCTTCAGCTCCAGGGTAATCTCTGCTGGCGAGCCCAGTTCGATCGGCTTCGCCGCCCCGGCGGCTCCCGGGGCCGGCTCCGGAAGCGCGAGCGGAGGAAGCGGAAGCGCGAGCTCCACGCGGCGGCTGGTCCAATCGAGAAAGCCCGGCTGGACAAAGTGGTAGTCGAGCGTGAAGGGATGATGCGTGTCCGCCGGGTCGCTGGGATTTACCTGATCCACCTCGCCGCGCAAGCCGTCGGAGGCCGCGATGGCTTGGCCCAACTCCTTCCATTTCGCTTGCGGCGACCGGCGGAAGGCCAGACGCAGCAGGAGATCGTTGTCGCCTCCCAGCACGTAATGGACGCGCGCGTCCAGCTTCCCCAGGTCGCTCACCGTACCCTCGATGCGCCAGATCTGGTGGACGGCGAAGGGAGGATCGGCGGGTGTTTCCACCAGCGTTGCCGGGCCATCCGGCGGAACGTCGAGCGCCTGTTTGTGCCGCACGGAAGAAGCCAGAAAACGGAATGGCGCGACCTCCGTGCTGGTGTCCAGCCAGATTGCCTCGCTGCCCACTGTGACTCGCGTGAGCACGTGGTCGAAGCTGGCCGGGCTCGGCATCTCCGAATCCAGTTTCTGCTGCAAGTGCACCAGAACCGCCTCCGCCTTCAGTCCCTCCGCGGCGGCCAGAGCGGCGAGCAGCGTATGCTTGTCCTTCGAGTCTCCGTATCCGTTTTTGAGCACCGCTATGGGCGCGTTCGGCGCGTACCCTCCGGCTCCCAGGCCGAGATTCACGGACCGGAAGTCTTTGGCCACGTAATCGTACAGGGCCTCGAGCTTCTCGAGGGGCGTGGCCCGGCCCTGCGTCACCTCGTCCGCCTTCTTCTGAATTTCCGGTGTGACCCCCAGGGCGGCGCGCTCGAGCCGTCCGTACCACGCGCCGAGTTCTTCCCAGCTTGCGAATGTGGACGCGCGAACGTCCGGCCCCGCGGCTTGCTCCGCACGCTGTTTTGAGCTCGCTTCCTCCTGCCCGGTGTGCGCGGAGCTGAAGTGATAGACGCGGCGGTCTCCGGCCTCTTCGATTTTCCCGTCGACGCCAGACCGCGTTTCCAGCTTCAGCGCGCGGCCGGCGGGGAGATTGAGTTCCAGCGTCTGGCTGAGGGTGATCGCGTTTTTCTCGAACTCAAATTGATACCAGAACTGGCCGGGAGCCATCGGCTGGAAGATCACTTCGGCTATCTGGTATTCGAGCGTGTCTCCCGGATGCATCGCCGGAACCGTGACGTGCTTCTCGCGGGCATCGTTGTAGAGAGGCGCGTCGCGCGCCACCTGTGTCACCAGGTCCTGCACGTCGCCGGGGGCGGCCTCCCGCCGGCTTTCCGGCGTGCCGCCGTCCGCGCGGCCCACGCGCACGTAAGGGATATCGAGCTTTTCGGTCGCGCTGTTGTAAGGAAACACGAGTTCGCTGAGCGCGCGAACGCCCTCGTCACTCTGCACGCGGATGCGCGCATTGGTTTCCAGCCGCCCGGTGCCGTCGTTCTCGAACCGCGCATGAGTCGCGAGCGATTCCACGACAAAGGCCGCCTGCGAGGCGTCAGGCTTGGTCTGTGGCGCGGGCGCAGCCGGTGTTTGGGGTGCGGAGTGAGCCGGGGCAGCAGCGGCCTGTGATGGAGGAGCCTGCGGCGCGGCCACGCCCGACGGAAGCAGGAGAAGAGAAGCCAACAGCGGTGCCAGTGGGCGAAGCCCGATTCGTTCCATTCGCGACCGTCGTCTCATTCTCGCCGCGTCATCTCCCGGAATCAGCATAGGCAGTGAAATAGGGCGTGACAAATGTTTTCTCTGTGGAGAGACGCACGCGCCGCATGGTCGTCGGACGGGGAGAGAGCTTGCAACACGGGTGAGGCGAGAACGACCGGGGCAATGAATGATAAATGCAACGTGCCGCCCCGAAATGATCGAGTCAGCCGTTCGTTTGGCCCTCGAAGAGCGATGGATGAAGAACAGATGCTTCACTGCACAACCTCAGACCGGCTGTGCATACGCAGGAGCGTACAGTTGAGAGGACCGGAAAGTCATTCCCCGGCTGGCCTCTTCTGCCTTGGCCCCATGAACCGATATCCTGTTCATGGCTAAAGGGTTAGGGGCGCGAACCGATGGCCATAGAGAACGCATTTCCGGGGATGTATTTTCACCCCCGTTATCCACAGCAGGCGCAGGTCTTTTGATTTGACAGGTTTGCGGATGTTCCGTATACTCGTCCGGTTTGGTAGAGGGGTGTTCCTCTGCCTGTGGTGGTTGGAAGGTCTCCTGTTCTTGTCCCGCTCACGCGGGAGGGGGGAGCAGGGGAGCGGCCGAAATGGGGCGCCAGCCCCGCAAAGCCGAATAAGCCTCTCCGCACGTGACCTGAAGAGAACGCTGAAGGTCTCGCCAGTAGCGGGGTTTCTTGCTTGTCCTCCGTTGTGGCTGCGAGTCGTTGCTCGCAAGTCCGCTGATCACCAGTTAGATGCGCGCGCGTGATTCACGCGCGGCGCGACGCGTGATGAGAATTGTCGCTGGGTGACGCCGCGACGCTGCGGCGAATTGGAAGTGAGGGAGTAACTGAGAGACGGGCGGTCCCGATCCCGAGGCTTTGGGATTCGGGATGCCGGTCGGAGCAGGGAGCAATCGTGCCGACGTTTTCACAACTGGTGCGTTACGGGCGGGAGCAGGTCCAGTCCAAGACGAAGTCGCCCGCGCTGGACGGCAGCCCGTCCAAGCGCGGCGTGTGCATCCGCGTGTACACGCAGACGCCCAAGAAGCCGAACTCGGCACTGCGCAAGGTGGCGCGCGTGCGCCTGACGAACGCGTCGGAAGTGACCACGTACATCCCCGGCATCGGCCACAACCTCCAGGAGCACTCCATCGTGCTCGTGCGCGGCGGCCGCGTGAAGGACCTGCCGGGTGTCCGCTATCACATCATCCGCGGCACGCTAGACGCCGCGGGCGTGGAGAACCGCAAGCAAGGGCGTTCGAAGTACGGCGCCAAGCGGCCCAAGGCCGCGCAGAAATAGGAGGAGCCAGGAGATGCCGCGCAAAGGAGCAGTCCCACGACGCGCCGTCACGGTGGACCCGGTCCACCAGAGCGACTTGGTGCGGAAGTTTATCAACTGCATGATGTGGGACGGCAAGCTGGCCACCGCCCAGCAGATTTTCTACACCGCGATGACGACGATCCAGGAGAAGACCAACGACGACCCGGTGAAGACGTTCAAGAAGGCCGTGGAAAACGTGAAACCGCTCGTCGAGGTGAAAACAAGGCGCGTTGGCGGAGCGAACTATCAGGTGCCGGTGGAGGTGAATAACTTCCGCCGCCAGTCACTGGCCATCCGCTGGCTCATCGATTACGCCCGGTCGCGCGCCGGAAAGACCATGGACAACAAGCTGGCCGAAGAGCTGCTCGACGCGGCCAACAATCGCGGCGGCGCCATCAAGAAGAAAGAGGACGTGCACCGCATGGCCGAGGCCAACAAGGCCTTTGCCCATTATCGCTGGTAGGAGCGCGAAGAGACGGCATGTCCCCGGCAACCCAAGAGATCGAAATGGCACGGCAAACACAACTCGAGCACACCCGGAACATCGGGATCATGGCGCACATCGACGCCGGGAAAACCACCGTCACCGAGCGCATCCTGTTCTATACGGGCGTCACCTACAAGATCGGCGAGGTGCACGACGGCACGGCGACGATGGACTGGATGGAGCAGGAACGCGAGCGAGGGATCACCATCACCTCCGCGGCCACCACGGCGTTCTGGAAGCGCAACAACATCGAGTACCGCGTGAACATCATCGACACGCCCGGCCACGTGGATTTTACCGTCGAGGTGGAGCGTTCGCTGCGCGTCCTGGACGGCGCGGTGGCGGTGTTCGACGGCGTGGCGG
>Ga0209415_10019958_pt1 | contig 10459 bp, 14 predicted proteins | sample PeaSoiSIISIP2007_FD_187696 | JGI IMG/M metagenome (GOLD analysis project Ga0209415, IMG submission 187696) | Peat soil microbial communities from Weissenstadt, Germany - SII-SIP-2007 (SPAdes) (version 2) | ecosystem: Environmental > Terrestrial > Soil > Wetlands > Peat | place: Germany...
CGCCATAGGCGGGATCGGGGGCCGGTCGTGCGGGTCGAAGCACATTGGTCAAACGCTCCTCTGCGGTGGATCGGACGACGGTGGAGTGGTGGAACGACGAAGAATGCCGGGTCGATGCCGGTGCCCGTGTTACGTCAAGCCAGCTGTCTGCGGCGCGCGCATCATGGGGGATGGATGAGCACACCCGCCGTCCCCGAGTTCCGCCTGCGCTTCCCGGTCGGGGACGTGCCCAGGTGGGCGGCTGCCTACCCCTCCATCGATGACCTGGAGATCGAGGCCGTCGGTCGAAGAGCGCGCATGCGCGGACGGTACACGCGCGACGAGTTCCTCGCCGCCGTCCGCTGGAAGGCGCCACGCCGCGAGAGCCGGTGTGCGCGCAACAGCGAGGCGCTGATCGAGGAAGCCACCGCCACCGCGCTCCGCGCCTCGGACGAGCGACTCCGCGTGGGCGTGCTGACGCTGCTGGACGGCGTCGAGATGCCGACCGCGTCGGTGCTCCTCCATCTGGCCCACCCCGACCCGTACCCCGTCCTCGATGCCGGCGCGCTGTGGTCGGTTGGGGTCGACACGCCGCCGGCGTCGTATTCGTTCGCGTTCTGGCAGGCGTACACGCGGGCATGCCGGTCCCTGGCCCGCCAGGCCGGCGTGTCGATACGGCTGCTCGACCGGGCGCTCAGGCAACATGCGACGGAGTGCCAGCAGGGCAAACGGAGCGCGGCGCGCTGATCGTGCGGATCGCGCTTGCCGGTCTGCCGGGCAGCGGCAAGGGCGCCGTCGCAGCTGCGGCCGCCCTGGGCTGTCCGCTACAGGCTGTCCGCCCTGGGCTGGACTTTCCTTCGCACGAGGAGTACAAGCAGCCGGGGCCGCCGGTCGGTCGGCGCGAGCGGGGCCGTCGGCATCCGGAGGATGGACGATGGACGATCGCTCGAGATTCATCGAGGGGATGCCCAAGGCGGAGCTGCACGTCCACCTCGAAGGGACGCTGGAGGCCGAGCTGAAGGTCGAGCTCGCCGCACGTAACGGCGTCCGGCTCCCGTACGGCTCGGTCGACGAGGTGCGGGCCGCCTACGAGTTCGACGACCTGTCGTCGTTCCTCGGCGTGTACTACGAAGGCATGAGCGTTCTGCTGACCGAGCAGGACTTCTACGATCTCGCGATGGCGTACTTCCGAAAAGCCCGCTCGCAGAACGTGGTGTACGCGGAGGTCTTCTTCGATCCCCAGGCCCATGCGAGCCGCGGCATCGGCTTCGATACGGTCGTGGACGGACTCCTGCGAGCCCGGCGGGACGCCGAGGCCTCCCTCGGCCTGCGCAGCCAGCTGATCATGTGTTTCCTGCGGGACATGAGCGCCTCGTCGGCCGGCGAAACCCTCGAACGGTCGCTGCCGTACCGGGACGGGATCGTCGGGGTGGGCCTGGACTCGGACGAGAGGGGCAACCCGCCGACCAAGTTCAGGGACGTGTTTGCGCGTGCCCGAGCCGAGGGCTTCCACCTCACGATGCACTGCGACGTGGACCAGGAGAACTCGGTCGAGCACATCTGGCAATGCCTGAACGACATCGGCGTGGAACGCATCGACCACGGCGTCAACGCGGTGGAGGACGCGGTGCTGGTCGATGAGATCATCCGGCGAGGGCTCGGCCTGACCGTGTGCCCGATCTCCAACAGCCACGTCACCGACGGCCTGAAGGCGGACGAGATCGGGCGCCTCCTCGCCCTGGGCGTGCGGGTGACCGTGAACTCCGACGATCCCGCCTACTTCCCGGGTTACATGAACGAGAACCTGCTCGCGCTGCAGGATGCGGCCAGCCTGACGCGGGCCGAGGTCATTAGGATCATGAAGAACGCCTTCTCGATCAGCTGGCTTCCCGAGGACGACAGGGAGCGGTACCTACGCGCCGTGGATGCGTACGCCGCAGGCTGACCCCTGGCCGGGGCGGGGACGCGTCCGGCGAGCGCCCGCTCAGCGGCGGTAGCGTGCGGCGTGCTCCTCGAGCCGCGCCCTGACTCCGTTGTGTCTGATCGCCGGCATCTGGTAGCTGATCGTGTCGGTGGCATCGGGGGCGATGGCCTTGACGATCGCCCGGAGGTTCTCAAGTGCGACGCGCGAGTCCTCCGGGCATGCGGCCAGGTACTCCTCGACGGTTGCTGGACCAGCCATCGCTCAGTCCACAGGTCTGCTCGATTGGAGCGCCGCGATGGCCGCGTTGACAGCCCTCACGGTCGCCACCGGGTCCGCGACCTCGACGATGAGCGCGGCATAGTGTTCGTGGTCGAGGTCGATCTTCACCGCTTCCTCGGGGTGGTGGACGTCCAGGAACCACCACTGCCCGTCGAAGAACGTACCCGCCGCGACGACGCCGGGGAGTGAGGTGCCCCCGAGGCGCAGTCCGTGCCGCTCGCGGAGGGCGTCCGGATCCTGCGAGGCGCCTCGCACGTGGGTCAGGGGCACCTCCACGACGCTCTTGAGGGCGAGCACTTTGTCGAAGCCCTCCACCGTCACGCGCAGGTGACCGTCAACGATCTCGACCTCGGTCATGGTGCTCCTTCGCTCGGTGTGCAGGGGCGGGTGGCGCTGTCTCGCCGACTGTACCGCCGCCGAGAAACGGCCGGGCCCGCCCAGGCGCCGAACGCGTCTCGCGCCAGCCCTGCAGCGCAGCGCGCCGAGCGTCCCCGGATGATGACAGCTTGTCGGCGAGGTTCCAGGCGCGTGCGGCGCTGAGCGGCAGCCGGACGACGAACCCCGGCGGACGACGGGCGAGGTCGGCGTAGGCGCGCCCGTCCTCCGGACCGAGGTAGCGCGACGCGATCGCCAGACGGGTCCTCGCCCCTTCGTCGGGCTCGATGGTCGCCCGGCCCCGGACCTGGACTCCCCGAAACGGACGGACGGCCTCGAAGATCAGCAGGACGCAGCGGGGATCGCGGCGCAGGTGCTCGAGCTTGTGGTCGGTGGAGGCGACGACGACCTCCAGGGCGTCGTCGTGCACCCGGAACCAGACCGGCGACGTGATCGCCTCGCCGTCCTCGCGGTGGAGCGTGAGGGTGGCCGGAGACGGTGCATCGAGGAGCGACCGCAGCTCGGCCGCTGCGAGATCCAGCCTCATGAGGACAAACTACTCGACTGGCCGGCCTGTCCGCGGGACCAACGCTCTTCTCGAACCTTGGTGCTTTCGACATCCCGGACCGGGCGTCATGCGAACGGGCTCGCCAGCAGCAGCGCGAGTCCCGCGGCGATGGCCAGCAGTGAGGCGCCCCAGACCGGTGCGACGTCCGCGCACGGCCCGGCCCAGGATCCAGAGCCGGACGATCTGGGGCCGCCGCCGCTGGAGCACAGGTCGTGCGCCTGCCAGACGCTGATCGCCGTGCTCGACGGGCCAAGGGGCACGAACACGATGATCCCGCCGTTGGCCGCGCCCGACGGACTCAGCGGCACGAACAGGGAAGTCCCGCCCAGCAGGGCGAGCAGCAGCCCGAACGCGACGAGGACCACGCGACGTCCGCCCGGCTCGCGCCGACCGCCGCTGCCCGATTCAGAACCGTCGGTCCTGGTCACCTGCGCAGCCTCCCGTTGCATCCACCTCGCGTCCCAGTCCCTGACAGCGGTCCGCAGGTCAAGGAGCGCGGACCCCTTCCGGGCGCGGGAGCAGCTCGAAGACGGGATGGCGTCGAGCCTCGGCGATGTACTCGTCGACCGTCTGATCGATGCGGACCCCGAAGTAGTGCAGGATGCCGACCGGCGGGCGGGTCGTTGGCCCGACCACGCGGCGCAGGAGCCGCGAGCGCGCATACGGCGCGAGGGCCTCGTGCATGATGGCTCCGGCGGTCTCCGGATCCGGCTCGACGGCGTCAACGACGTCGGTGCGGCGGCCCTTCCTCACCACCGCCTGACCGGCGGCGCGGAGGTTGCGGACCCAGCCGACCTCCCCGAAGGACGCCTGCACGAACCACCGATCACGAATCTGCAGCATCGCCACCGGCGTGCGGCGCGACCGGCCGCTGGAGCGGCCACGCACGGTGAGCAGCACGTTCGGCCCTCCCGGGAGACCGACCCCGAGGTACCTGCTGAAGACGGGGTTGAGAAGCCGGATGGCCCACGCGCCGTGCAGGAAGACCATCGCGAAGAGGGAGACGACGACAGCGCTGATGGCATGGCGCATCGACATATCCTAGGCGGGTCGTGTCCCGCCGGGGCGCGGCTCGCCGGGCAACTGGCGCGCACGCTAGTGTCATCCGAGACGGCCGGGGATCGACTTGGCGACGAGGTCCACTGGAGGGACGAGGCGTGACTGACGAGACGCTGACGGCGTGGCAGTGCCCCAAGGATGGGACGGCGATGCAGCCGCTGGGTCGGCGCGGGCGCGGCGGGGTGTGGCGCTGTCCGACCTGCCGGGGCATCTTCATCGACACCGAGGTCATGCGAGGCGGGAGGGGCGGGCGACCTCCCGCGTGGGTGCCGCTGGTGTCGAGCGTGGCATGGAGCCTGCTGGCGGTGGCCGTCGTCCGGCGGCTGCGCCGGCGCACGAGCCGGAAGTCCGCCACGTAGGACATGCCGCTGCGTCGCCGATCACGACGCGATAGCGGACGGGAGGCTGGGGTGCTGGTCGTCCTGTCAGGCCTGCCCGGGACCGGCAAGAGTGCCGTGGCCGATGGGGTTGCCCGGGGGCTGCGGCTCCCTGTCCTCTCAGTCGATCCGCTGGAGTCGGCGATCCTGCGCGCGGGCATCGCTCAAGGCTTCGCGACTGGGCTCGCCGCCTACCTCGTGGCGGAGACGCTGGCCGACCGGTTCATGACAGATGGCTTTGATCCGGTGATCGACGCCGTGAACTCCGTCGAGCAGGCCCGCGACATGTGGCGGGCGCTGGCCAGCAAGCATCACGCCCGCCTTCGAATCATCGAGTGCCTGGTGTCGGACTCCACCGTCCATGCTGCCCGCGTGGCATCCCGTGATCGAGGTCTGGCACTTCCCGAGCCGACCCGAGAGGACGTGGAGCGCCGCCGGTCCGAATGGACGCCCTGGCCCGAACCGCACTTGACGCTCGACGCGCTCGGCGGCATCGAGGTGAACATCGCCGCCGCGCTCGCCTACCTCTCGAGAGCGTCCATGGGTGACTGACACATCGGCCCGTGCACCCAGATCGGTGCGAGGTCGCTCATGGGGCAGCGACACTGCTCTCTCGCGAAACCCCCGGGTCGTCGGTCATCGACGACCTGCGCTGACGTGCGGTCGGGCGAGCCGCTGGACCGGCGACTACCTTGGACAGTGGCTACATCATCATCGGGCTGAGGAGCTGGAAGTAGTTGTCGTCGGGATCGGCGAACGTGGCGATCCATGCGACGCCCGTCTCATCCGGCTGGTAGGGCTCGCGGATCACCGTTGCACCGGCGGCCTTGAGCCGCTCGAAGTCGGCCTTCACGTCGGGGCTCTCGATGTTCCAGATCAGCCGTCCCGGCTGTGGGTTGCTGCCCGTGACCTGATCGTGCGGCCCGACGGTCACGAAGCCTGTGCCGATCTGCCAACCGCTGTAGCCGCCTTCGTTCCAGCCGGGCGCACCGAAGAGCTTCGAGTAGTAGTCCTTCAGGCGCTGCGGATCCGCCGATCCGATCAGAATGCTGTTCAGGTTCACGCCGTCTCCTTCTCGATCCGGTGACTGGCGGGGACGCCGCCTGCAGGACGACGAGTCTCAACGAGACCCTGGCCGGCGTCAAGACTTCGTCGCTCGTCCCGTGAACGTCGTCGCTCGTTCCCTTGCTGGTCCCGAGGGCGGCAGCCCGTCGGCCATCTCAACGCCTGAGGCGTGTGAGCGAGCCACTACCGTCACCTGGCCTGCCACGCGGTCCTGCCCGTGTCGGACCGTCGGCGTACCCTCCCTGGGATGGCGGACCGTGCCCTGACCGACTGGCTGCTCGACTCCGACCCCGCGCTGCGCTGGCAGGTCGAGCGGGACTTGCTCGGCGCCTCGGAGGAGGTCTGGGCGGCGACCCGCGCTCGCGTCGCGACCGAGGGGTTCGGCGCCCGGCTGCTGGCCCTGCAGGACCCGGACGGCCAGTGGGCCGGCGGGGCGTTCTTCCCCGGCGGCTTCGACTTTCGGGGGCCGGAGGCCGCGGAGGGCGCGGGCCAGCCGTGGACGGCGACGACGTGGTCGCTCAATTCGCTCCGCGAGTGGGGGGTCGAAGCGTCCGCGCTGACGGATACGGCGGAGCGCCTCGCCGCGAACAGCCAGTGGGAATACGACGGCCTGCCGTACTGGGGAGGCGAGGTCGACTGCTGCATCAACGCGTGGACGCTCGCGAACGGCGTCTGGCTCGGCGCCGATGTCGAGGGGCTTGCCGCGTGGTTCGTCGAGCACCGGATGGCCGACAGCGGCTGGAACTGCGAGTGGGTCAACGGGTCGACCCGGTCGTCGTTCCACTCCACGCTGAACGCGCTCAAGGGCCTGCTCGCCTGTGAGGCGGCGACCGGCGGGACCGACGAGACGCGAGCCGCGCGCCGCTCCGGCGAGGAGTACCTGCTCGAGCGGGGGCTCATGCTTCGCCGCTCGACCGGAGAGGCGGTTGCGCCGTGGGTGACACGGTTCGCCTACCCGTTCCGCTGGTTCTACAGCGCGCTGAACGCGGCCGACTACTTCCGCGCCGCGTCCCGCCTGGGCGGCACGCCGCCCGACCCGCGGATGGTTGCCGCGATCGATGCGATCCGCGCGCAGCGGCAGCCGGACGGCACCTGGCTCCAGGCGCGACGGCACCCCGGTCGAGTGTGGTTCGAGGTCGACGTGCCGGCGGGGGAGCCGTCGAAGTGGCTCACCCTGTCCGGCACGCGCGTCCTGGAGTGGTGGGACGCGGCGCAGGCGCCCGCGGCCGTCACGCCCTGAAGTCGGACGAAGCCGGTTCCGTTCATCGGCTACGTCGCGCCTGCGCCGCCCGAGGGAATACACTCGAGCAGGCTCTCGATGCCGCTACGCTTGCGGTGATGATGCCCGACGGTGACATGCGGCTACCCGGTGACATGCGGCTGCCCCTTGCTGCCGACAAGTCGCCAGCGTTGTCGGTTAGCCACCTGTCGAAGCGGTTCGGCGATCGCCTCGCGCTCGACGATGTCTCCTTCGACGTGGGTCGTGGTGAGGTCTTCGGCGTCCTCGGTCCCAACGGCGCCGGCAAGACGACCGCCGTGCGGACCCTCGGCACGCTCATCGCGCCGACGTCGGGCTCGGCCACGGTTGCCGGGCTGGCGCTTACGTCGGAGAACGGCGTGGAGATCCGGCGGCGGATAGCGATCATGCCGGAGTCTCCGGGCCTCTACCTTCGCCTCAGCGTCCTCGAGAACCTCGAGTGCTTCGCCGACCTCTACGAGGTGCCCGAGGCGCGAGACCGGATCGAGCACGCCCTGCGACTCATGGGCCTGACCGACCGGGCACGCGATGCGAGCGGCAGCCTCTCGAAGGGACTCCGCCAGCGGGTTGCCCTCGCCCGGGCGCTTCTCAGCGAGCCGGAAGTGCTGTTCCTCGACGAGCCGACCGCCGGCCTCGACCCGGTTGCCGTCCGCGAGGTCCACGAGCTGATCGTCGGGCTCCGAGAGCGTGGAGTGACGACCTTCCTTACGACCCATCGGCTCGAGGAGGCAGAGCGCCTCTGCGACCGCGTCGCCATCCTGAACACGACCCTGCGGACCATCGGTCGTCCCGATGAACTGCGCGACAAGCTGTTCACCAGGACGCTAACGGTTAGAACTCTCGAGGGGCTCCCCGAGCCGGACCGTGTGTTCGGCGGTCTGTCGGCGGTCGATGGGTGGCGTCGGGATGGCAGCGCCGGCTACATCCTGACGGTATCCGACCCGGAGGTCGCCGCACCAGACGTCACGCGAGCGCTTGTGGCTGCCGGCGCCGACGTGCTCTCGATCAGCGAGTCGCGCCACTCGCTCGAGGACGTCTACCTCGAGCTGATCGACGAGGAGAAGGAGGCAGCTCCAGCATGAGGATCAGCTGGCGACGGGTCCGCGCCATCGTCCGTAAGGAGCTTCGCGAGTACCGCCGCCACGGCTCCGTCCTCGTCGCGACGGCGATCTTCCCCGTCATCTTCCTGATCCAGCCACTGTTCGTGGTCTTCATGGTCCACAGTGCGACAGCGGCCCTCCTCGAGCAGTGGCACCTGCTGCTGTACATGCTCGGCATCCCAGTGCTCACGCCGGCGATCCTCGCCGCGTACGCGGTGGCCGGCGAGCGGCAGCAGGGCAGTCTCGAGCCGGTCCTCACGACGCCGATCCGCCGCGAGGAGTTCTTGCTCGCCAAGGCGCTGGCCGCGCTCGTCCCATCGGTGGTGATCGCCTACGGGGTGTACGCGGTCTTCCTCGCCTGCGTCGCGCTGTTCGCCCAGCCCGACGTCGCGGTGGCCGTCCTCCGACCCCCGGACATCGTCGCCCAGCTCCTCCTGACGCCGCTGCTCGCCGGTTGGTCGATCTGGGTGGGCATCGCAATCTCGGCCCGATCGAGCGACGTCCGCGTCGCGCAGCAGCTCAGCCTCCTCGCGGACCTCCCGGTGCTCCTCGTGACTTCGCTCATCGCCTTCAACGCGATCCACCTGACACTGGCCCTCGCGGTCGCACTCACGGCGGTTCTGCTCATTGCCGACACCCTCGGCTGGCGGATCGTCTCCCCGATGTTCAACCGCGAGCGACTCATCTCCAGCACGAGGTGATCGGGCTTCGGGGGCACGAGCCGCCTGCGTCGAACGTGGATCTCACGTCAGTTCCCCAAAGATGAACCGGAGGAGCGCAGCGCGCAGCATGGATGTCCAGACACTCGCGAAGAGCAGGTACATTTCGCTGACGACCTTCCGGCGCGACGGCACGCCGGTTGCCACACCGGTCTGGGTGGCGCAGCAGGGGGACGAACTGCGGGTCTTCACCTACAGATCGTCCGGCAAGGCCAAGCGACTGGGGCACACCAGCCGGGTCCTGCTCGCCCCCTGTGACATGCGCGGTCGCGTCACGGGCGACGTCGTCGAAGGGACGGCCCGCTTGCAGGATGACGCCGAGACGGCGGTCACGCTCGAGCTGATCCGACGGCGCTATGGCCTGCAGGCTCGGCTCCTGTACTGGTGGGAGGGTCGCCACGCCGGAGGCGCGGTCGGTCGTCGGGTCGGGATCGCCATCCGGCTAGCTGGCTCGAGCGCGGGCTGACGTCCGACGAGCTGGAGGCGCGACACCGGGCACTCCCGGCGATCTCGCGGAACCGGGGGATGCAGCATAAGCCAGATCGAGGTCACCGCTGCGCTCGCTGGCGACGGCTGAGACTGCACTGTCACGGTCCGCAACGGCATTGCGACACACCACCGGGTCCAGGTGTCCTGCGCCGACCTCACCCGCCTCGCATCCGGGGCAGCCGATCTCGAACGTCAGCCTCACATCCTCCATCTGAGCAAGAGCAATGCCCAACCATCCGCGATTACCGCGCTGTCCAAGAGGTCGCTCAGAAGGTCGTGGTCGACAGGTACTGCAGCAACCACTGCAGCAACCGAAACGCCATTCCGTGCCGCTCGGTGCCGTCCAGTGCCGCCAGTTGATCGGGGAGTTGGGGTGGCCTAGGGGACTTGAACCCCTAACCATCGGATCCACAATCCGATGCTCTGCCGATTGAGCTAAGGCCACCGCGGCGAACGCACGCCGGAGTCGGGTGCGCGGCAGGCGGCAGTATCGCACGAACCATGGCCACACGTGGGTTCGGCATGGCTCCACTGGGTTCGGCGTGACCCGGCATGCCGCGAACCGGCAGTGGCCATCGGACTGGGTCGTCCGACCCGGCCTGCGCGTGGCCAGCGCCGACTGGTACGCACGGCTGCACTGTTACCGGGACGTCCGGGCGATTGGGGCGCGGCGACGCGATCCCTAGCCTGCGCTCGTGGTCACCAGCGGCGGGCTCGCCGGTCATCCTCGCCCGTCCTTGCTGCGGAGGAGGCTGGCGAGGCTCGCGGTCGTCGTGCTCGTCGCCTGCGCGGCGGTCGGGCTGACGCCCGCGATCCCGGGAGCGCAGGTCGTGCGTGCTTGGGACGCAGGGTCGTTCAGCTCGACGGATGAAAGCCTGCTCTTCACCCTGACCAACCAGGCGCGCGCCTCGGCAGGTTTGGCGCCGTTGCGCAACGACAGCCAGCTGCACTCGCTCGCCGAGTGGCGGGCGCAGGACATGTCGGTCCGCGATTACTTCTCGCACGAAATCCCGCCGCAGGGATTCATGGTGTTCCACTACATGGACCAGCGTGGGATCCAGTACGTGCTGGCCGGCGAGAACATCGGCTGGGACAACGCCTCGGACGACGAAGCAACGCCCATGATCCAGCAGATGTTCATGAACTCGCCCGAGCATCGGTCGAACATCCTCGGCGCGTTGTGGGACTCCATGGGCGTGGGTGCCTACAAAGGCACGGACGGAAAGCTGATGTACTGCGTCCTGTTCATGGAGTCGAAGCTGGCGGC
>Ga0209415_10019959_pt1 | contig 10458 bp, 11 predicted proteins | sample PeaSoiSIISIP2007_FD_187696 | JGI IMG/M metagenome (GOLD analysis project Ga0209415, IMG submission 187696) | Peat soil microbial communities from Weissenstadt, Germany - SII-SIP-2007 (SPAdes) (version 2) | ecosystem: Environmental > Terrestrial > Soil > Wetlands > Peat | place: Germany...
AACGTCGCCTCGATGCGGATCAACTGGTTGTACTTCGCCAGCCGATCGCTGCGCGACAGGCTGCCGGTCTTGATCTGCCCTGCGTTGGTCGCCACGACCAGATCGGCAATCGTCGAATCCTCGGTCTCGCCGGAGCGGTGGCTGATCACCACGCGCCAGCCGGCACGTTGTGCGAGTTCCACTGTTTCCAGCGTTTCGCTCAACGTGCCGATCTGGTTGACCTTCACCAGGATGGCGTTCGCCGAGCCGGCGTCGATGCCGCGCCGCAGCCGTTCTGGATTGGTGACGAAGATGTCGTCGCCGACGATCTGGATTTTTCCGCCCAACTCGCTTGTCATGTGCCGCCAGCCGTCCCAGTCGTCTTCGGCGCAGCCGTCCTCGATCGATGCGATCGGATACCGCCCGATCAAGTCCTCGTAATAGTGCACGATGCCGGCCGCATCGAGCGTCTTGCCCTCGCCGGCCAGCACGTATTTGCCGTCATGGTAGAACTCGCTGGACGCCGGATCGAGCGCGAACATCACGTCCTCGCCGGGACGATACCCGGCACGCTCGCACGCCTTGGCAATGAACCCGAGCGCCTCGTCGGCCGATTTCAGGTTGGGGGCGAAGCCGCCCTCGTCACCGACATTGGTGCTGTGGCCGGCATCGTGCAGACCCTTCCGCAGGCTGTGGAAGATTTCCGAGCCCATGCGCACACCGTCCGCCACCGTGCCGGCGGCAACCGGCATGATCATGAACTCCTGGATGTCTATCGGATTGTCGGCGTGCTTGCCGCCATTGAGGATGTTCATCTGCGGCACCGGCAGCGTGCGCGCGTACACGCCGCCGATATAGCGGTACAGCGGCACGCCCAGTTCAGCCGCCGCCGCCTTCGCCACCGCGAGCGATACCCCGAGGATGGCATTGGCGCCGAGCCGCGACTTGTTCGCGGTGCCGTCCAGATCGATCATGATGTCGTCGATCTTCACCTGTTCCGTCGGATCCATGCCGCTGATGGCATCGAAGATCTCGCCCTCGACGTTGGCGACCGCCTGCAGCACGCCCTTGCCGTCGAACCGTGACTTGTCGCCGTCGCGCAACTCCACGGCTTCATGCGCGCCGGTGGAGGCGCCGGACGGTATGGCGGCGCGGCCCATGGTGCCGCTTTCCAGCACCACATCGACTTCGATGGTGGGATTGCCGCGGCTGTCGAGGATCTCGCGGGCGATGATATCGGTGATCGAGGACATGCCTGCCTCCGGTTTGCTGCGCGCTGTCCGTACCACCTTGACCGCGGCGGTGCCAGACCCGGCAATTAAGTAGCATCAGGTCATCACAATTGCGAACATATTAAGAACAAACCCGATCGCTCCCTCGCATCGCCTGAATGCTCGAACCTGGACCCGGTTCCTTGCTATCCGGTTTACGCAGGCGCGTCCGCGGCACATCACCAGGATGTGCACCGCAGATGCCGACGTTTGATCTCGCAATCGTGCCGGTTATGCATACAAACGATGCGTTGCATTCCGCCGCAGGAGGAAAAGAATGCGCCCTCGCCAACCCTTGCTCGCCGCCGCCCTGGCGGCATGCCTCGCAGCGCCCGCCCGGGCCAATGTCAACATCTACTACCATGTCGGAGGTTGGGATGCGTTCGATGGCGAGGGCGACGACGGCCAGCCGCTCTGCGGCATCGGCAGCCATAATCCGGCCGACGGTCGGGCCTTTTCCTTGCGCTTCCGGATCGGCGGCGACGACGTGACCTTCATCGCCACCAAGCCGAATTGGAACATCCCGAACGGCACGCAAATCCCGGTGGTGATGCAGATCGGGCTGGAGCGGCCCTGGTCCGAACCGGCGGTCGGCACCGGTCAGCGCGTGCAATGGACGCTGGATCGCGCGGATGTGCGGGCCTTCGACGCGCAGTTCCGCCGCGCCTCGTCGATGACGGTTACGTTCCCGGCGGGAAACGAGACGCCGTGGATCATCTCGCTCGCCGGCTCGACCGCGGCGAGCAATGCGATGGGTCGCTGTGTGACCGACCTGACGCAGCGTGCTGCGGCCACCCAGCCGGCCGCGACGCCGGTGCCGGCGGCGCAGAATGCGACGCAGCCGTTCGGAACTCCTTCGGCCACACCAGGCGACCAAGCCCCCGCGCAACCGGCAGCGTCCGGTCAGCCGACCCAGCCCAACGCCCCGTCCAACCCCTCGCATTAGCCGACGGCTGGCGCATGGGCCGCGGTTGTGCGGTAATCGAGCTGCTGGCAGCGGAGGGGGAAGAAAAATGAGCGGGATTGCGGACCGTCCCATGGCGCGCCGGGGACTCGCCTGGTTCGAGCTCAAGCAGGATATCGAAGACTTCCTCTACCACGAAGCCGATTTGCTCGATCAGCGGCGCTTCAAGGAGTGGCTGGACCTATTGGCGGAAGACCTGGTGTATTTCATGCCGATCCGCCGCAATGTGAAGTTCGGTCAGCAGGCGGAGCGCGAAAACACCCGCCAGGGCGAAGGCATAAGCTGGTTCGACGAGGACAAGTGGACGCTGACCAAGCGTGTGGAACAGATCCTCACGGGCGTGCACTACGCCGAAGAACCATTGTCGCGCGTCACCCACATGGTCAGCAACCTGCGGCTGCTGGAGGTGTCGCCCTCGGTGGACGACCCGCGCGACGTCACGGTGGGGTGCCGGTTCCTGGTCTATCAGAATCGCGTCGAATACGAGACTACCATGTTCGTCGGCCGCCGCACCGACCAACTGCGCCGCGTTGGCGAGTCATGGCGGATCGCGCGGCGGGAACTGATCCTGGAACAGAACGTGCTGCTGGCGAAAAATTTGAGTGTGTTCTTCTGAAACGGGGTGGCGGATGATCGAGCTCATTGGCATCGAACCTGGCGCCAGATTGCGCGTCGTCGGCGGCATCACCGCCGAGGTTATAGAAGCGCTCAACGACGAATGGGTGCGCGTACGCCTGGTCGAGGTGCCGGACGGACGCGGCACGGTCGGCGCTGAGGAATTGTGCCACGCCACGGATGTGATCGAGATTCTGTAGACACCACGCACAAGAGATCGGCCGTCGGCCTATTCCGACTCGGGCGCGGCTGGCGCCGCCGTTAGCCGTTCGCCTCCCTCCAGGGGTTCGCCCGCTCCCAGGCGTACCGCGAGCGCGGCGAGGCGCTCGGCGAGAACTTCCAGCCCTCGCTTCGCCTCGGGCGTGCGTGCGGTTCGGGCCATCCGGCTATAGGTTTCCGCTTGCGCCCAGACTTCCTGTGACGAACGCTGGCTCAGTGGGACATAGGTCATTGCACCATGTCTGCCAGTAATGGGTTGACCTGTGCAAGTCGGCTCCCCGCCGGGTCACACGCTGCGCGGCTCGCGATTGCCGCGCCAGCGCGGCAATCGCAGGTCGGCACTATACGATACGGAATAGTCGTCTTTGATATGGATCAAAGACAACGAATAAAAATCGTCAATAATTCCACTGCCGCCTGAAGTACCTTAAGGAGGTGCAGTGATGGCCAACGATATCGATCTGGCGGAACTGGCCCGCACCATAGCAGAAATCGCCAGCACGACATCAGACCCTGGGACCGCGATCCGCCTGCTCGAATTGGCACGAGAGCTGTTGGAAGCAGGCGGCTTGGGGGGTGGCCCACACGAGGTGGACTTGCCTTGTGAAGCGGAGTGAGTCTACGGCGATCTCGACGATGCTTGCCAAGAGCCGCCGCGGAGCCGACAGTGATGGGCGCAGTCTGATCGACCGTACGACCTATCCGCCCGGCGCGGCTTGCCCGGCGTCTCGGCCACCGACCGGGAGACATGGATGCGCCACAAGCGACAACACCTGCCGGGCGAGCCCGCAGAGGCCGCGGGGGAGTACCAACAACTCCGTGTGCTTGGATCAGCGACCGGCGTGCGGGTCGCCATGCTGGCTGGCCAATCACTTCCCGCGGCACCGATCGGCTTCACCTGGGTCCGGGTGGAGAACCACGTCGTTTCGCCGCCGCCGTCCTTGCCCGGACAACACGCCCGACTTAACGCAAGCAGGGTGCGCGCCGAGGCCGCGGTATATCGGCGGTTGGCGGCGACGGCGCGAACTGCAATGGCAAGGAACGAACTCGCGGCGCTGGCGACGCGGCTTGCGGCCGTGGCCGCTCTGCTCGAAGCGAAGGATAGCGGCGGCCCAGACGAACAACCTAACGTGACAGCCACGCTAGACAGGTGCTGAGCCGGCATGTTGCGCATCGGCTTCCTGCCAAGCGATTTCAATCCGATGCTACTGATGCTTGGCGAGCCGGAGGATTTGCGCGCGCTTGGCGGTGCGCTGCGGCAGTTCGCCCGCGATGGCGGCGCGCTGCAACTGGATGAGTTGGCGTTTTGCACAACGCGTGGCACGCGCGTGATGCTGAGCGATGGTCCCGGTCCGGTCGGGCTGCATGCGCTTCCAGATGCGTCCGACGCCTTCGTATGGCGGCTGGAAACGCCGCGTGCGGCAGCGTTTGCCGAGCTGGTCGACGATTTGGCGACGGCATCGCACAAGGCGGGCTCGGAGCTGCTGCAGTGCACGCAGCAGGAGGAAATCCCGGTGAAAGTCTCGCGCGGCGAGTACACCGACGATTTTCTGGCATAGTACACCACGCCCGCCTTCGGCGGGACAGGTCGGCGCACAGCGCCGGACGAGGGTGATCGGGTTACCACGCAACATGGAGTGTTGCGTGCCGCCCCGCTGCACACGCCCTCGTCGCTTCACACCTCGACCTCTCCCGCTTAGCGGGGGAGGCCTACGGGGCTTGTCCAGCCGTGCGGATCCGGCGCCGTGCCGTACTGGATCCCCACGATCGTGTCGTACAGCTTCTGCGTCAGCGCGCCGGTGCGTCCGCCATTGATCACATAGCGCTCGCCCTTGAAACCCAGCTCGCCGACGGGCGAAATAACCGCCGCGGTCCCCGTCCCCCACAGCTCCAGCCGCCCCGCCTGTGCCGCCGCGATCACCTCATCGATCGCCACCGGACGCTCGGCCACGCGCAGCCCCCAGTCGTGCAGCAGCGTCAGCACTGAGTCCCGAGTGATGCCGGCCAGGATCGCACCGTTCAGCGGCGGCGTGATCACCTCGTCGTCGATCTTCAGCATGATGTTCATCGTGCCAACCTCGTCGAGATAACGGTGCTCGACGCCGTCCAGCCACAGCACCTGCGTGTAGCCCGCATGCTGCGCCTCCTCGGCGCCGAACAGGCTGGCGGCGTAATTGCCCGCGGTCTTGGCCGCGCCGAGGCCGCCCTTTACCGCCCGCACATACTTGTCGGATGCAAGAATGCGCACCGGGTTCATCCCCTCCTTGTAGTACGCCCCCACCGGCCCGACGATCACGTAATACAGGTAACTGTTCGATGGATGCACGCCGAGGAACGTCTCCGTCGCAATCACCGTCGGACGGATATAGAGCGACGTGCCCGGCAGCGACGGCACCCAATGCTGGTCGATCTCCACCAGCGCCCGGATCGATTCTTCGACCATTTCCGGATCAAGCTCCGGGATGCACAGGTAATGCGCCGAGCGGTTCAGTCGCCGCGCGTGGTCCGGCAGGCGGAACAGCCGGATGCGGCCGTCACGCCCGCGAAACGCCTTCAGCCCGTCGAAGATCGCCTGACCATAGTGCAGCACGCAGGTCGCCGGATCGAGCGTGAACGGCGCATAGGGAACGATGCGCGGATCGTGCCAGCCCCGGCCTTCATCATACTCCATCAGGAACATGTGGTCGGTGAACACCTTGCCGAAGGCCAGGGTCTCGTCCGCCGGCGGCTGCTTCGGCTGCGTCGTCCGGGTAATGGCGATCTCGGTCACTGCTCTCTCGTGGACGTGGGTTGATCCGTGACAGCCAGATTACGCCAGCGCGGCGCCCAAGGTAATGCCCAGCCGCTATTGCTTCGCCCTGGTGACAATCTGGCTCGGGTTGACGAAACGCAGAGCGATCAGCAGCCACACCAGCGTGGTGATCATGTACACCACCGCCATGGCGTCGACCGACTGCCCGGGCCGCACTCCGGCGGCGAACACTGCGTAGTACAGTGCTACCACCAGCGTCTGGCTGGTCGGCCCGGAGGTCAGGAAGGTCAGCTCGAACATCGCGACCGTGCGCACCAGCACCAGCAGCAACGCCGCCAGGATGCCCGGCGTCAGCAAGGGCACCAGCACCTGCACGAAAAGCCGGCCGATTCCGGCACCAAACACCCGCGCCGCCGCCTCCACACGGGGATCGATTTGCTCGACAAACGGTATCATGATCAGAATGACGAACGGCACCGTCGGCACCAGGTTCGCCAGGATCACGCCGTTGATCGTGCCGGCGAGATGCGCCCGATACAGCACCGTCGCCAGCGGAATGCCATAGGTGATCGGCGGCACCAGCAATGGCAACAGGAACAGCAGCATCACCGCCTGCTTGCCGGGAAAGTTACGTCGCGCCATGGCATAGGCCGCCGGCACGCCGATCAGGCCGGACAGCACCACCACTGCCCCCACCACCTCGACCGTGACCAGCAGAATGTCCGGCAGGCCGAATTCGTTCCATGCCAGGGAATACCACTGACCGGTGTATCCGGCCGGCAGCCAGGTGTTGAACCAGTGCGTGGCAAACGAATTCACCAGCACGCTGCCGATCATCGCCAGCAGGTTGATCACGAAGAACCCAACGAGCGCCCACACGGCAATCGCCCACAGCCGCTCGCCCAGGCTCCGGCGCATGCGGATCAGCCCTTGCCCGTGCTGGCCGGGCCGCGGAACACCAGGGTCCGGGCCGCCAACAGTGCCACGATGATCACCACCTGCACGCCGGCCATCAGCATCGCGATCGCCGAGGCGAGCGGGTAGTCGTATTGCTCGAACGCCGCCTGGTAGGCGACGATCGAGATCACCCGGGTCGGCCCCGCCGGCGCGCCCAGCAGGATAGCCGAGGGAAACACGGTGAAAGCCTGCACGAAGGCCAGCGCCAGGGTGATGGCAAGTCCCGGGGCCAGCAGCGGCAGCAGAATGCGGGTGAAGCGTTGCCGTGCCCGCGCGCCCAGCATCGCGCCGGCCTGTTCCAGCGACTTGTCGATGCCAGTGACGTAGGACAGCGTCAGCAGGAAGGTGAACGGGAAGCCGGTGATCACCAGTGACAGCATCACGCCCCAGTAGTTGTGCACCAGGCGTACCGGGCTGTCGGTCAGGGCGAAGAACAGCAACGTGCGGTTCAGCCAGCCGCGTGGCCCGAGATAGGTGAGCAGCCCCTCCGCCACCATCACCGTACCGAGTGTGATCGGGATCACCAGGATGGTGGTGAGCAAACGCTGACTCCGCATCAACCGCACGCGCAGCGCCACCGGTATGGATAGCACGACGTTCAGCAACGTAGCGGGAATCGCAATCCACAGCGTGATACCGATCGTGTTGTACAGGAACGGATCGGAGAAGAACTTAGCGTAATTCGCCAGGGCGCCGCCCTCTTTCGGTTGGAACGACAGCATCAGGCCGTAAAGGAACGGATAGACGAACAGCGCCAGCACGGTCACCACGGCGGGCAGCACCAGCAGGGTCACCGCGTCGAGTCCGCGCTCGCGCAGCCGACGGCGCAGCGACAGACGAGCGCTCATGATGTGGCCGCGGCGGGATAGACAAGGACGCGCTCTTGCGTGGCGTTGAGGCGCACCGCCTCGCCGGCGCGAACCCTGACGGCGGAGCGGAAGAACAGCTCCGTGCCGCCGGCGCCACGTGCCACGGCGTAGAAGTCGCGGCCGTGGTACTCGGCAATTTCCACCGTCGCTTCGATCGGGCCATCACTGGTTGGGTGCAGATCATCGGGGCGAATCGCCACCACTGCCGACGCGTCGACCGCCGCCATCGGTGTGCCGCTCAGCCGCGCGCCGGCGACACGCACCGCGACCCCGCCGTCGAACGCCTCGGCCGGCGAGGTGACCAGGTTGCGGTAGCCCATGAATTCCGCGACGTCGGGATCGGCCGGACGGGTATAGAGTTCCTCCGGTGTGCCGATTTGCCGCGGCTTACCGTCGATCAGCACGACGATGCGGTCGGCGAGCGACAGCGCTTCCTCCTGGTCGTGCGTCACGTAGATCGTTGCACTGCCAAGCATGGCATGGATGCGGCGGATTTCCGCGCGCATCTCCAGTCGCAGCTTGGCGTCCAGATTGGACAGCGGCTCGTCCATCAGCACCAGCGGTGGCGCGACGACGATGGCGCGGGCAATCGCCACGCGCTGCTGCTGCCCGCCGGACAACTGGCCGGGCAGCTTGTGCCCGTGTTCGGACAGCCGCACCAGGGCCAGCGCCTCTTCCACGCGGCGCGCGATCTCCGGCTTGGGCCGGCGTTGCGTGACCAGGCCAAAGCCGATGTTGCGTCGCACTGTCATGTGCGGAAACAGCGCGTAGTTCTGGAACACCATCCCGAACCCGCGATCCTCCGGCCCAATCCCGTCGATGCGCTGCTCGTCCAACCAGATCTCGCCCCCGGTCGGCTGCAACAGGCCGGCGATGCAGTTCAGCGCGGTGGACTTGCCGCAGCCGGAGGGGCCGAGCAGGGCAACGAACTCGCCTCGCTGCACGGTGAGCGTGACGTCGCGCAAGGCATGCATCTGGCCGAAGTCGTGTCTGACCCGGTCGAGGCGGAGCGCGCGGAAGTCGCGCGACAGGATCGCCATGTGCGGCTACTTGCCGACGCGCGCGCCAACCTGCTGGTCCCAGCGCTGGAACGCGTATACCAGCTTGTCCGCGGGCAACGGCACCTCCGACGGCACCTCGGCGATCAGCTTTTCGTAGAACGGCCTGGTGTACTCCTTGATCACGGCCTGGCTGTCCGGCGGCGCCATCGACAGCGGCACGTCCTTCACCGCCGGGCCGGGATAAAAATAGCCCTTGTCGTAAGTCATCGCCTGAGCCGGCTTGCTGAGCATATAGCGTGTCATGTCAAGCAGGACAGCGAGCCTGTCGTTCGACACGCCCTTCGGGATGGCCCAGTACTGTGCGTCGGTGACCCAGTGGAAGCCTTGCAACACCGCCATCTGCGCCTCTTTCGGCACCACGCCAAGGATGCGCGGATTGAGGTCCCAGCCGAGATGTGAGGCGATCATATCGCGCGAACCTTCGGCCAGCTCCTTCATCGTCGCCCCGGTGCCGGTGGGGTAGTATTCGATGTTCTTACCCAGCTCGACGAGATAGGCCCAGGTGTTGTCCCAGCCATCCTTCGGATCCATCGGGTCCTTGTCGTGCAGCAGGTAGGGCAGGCCCTGCAGGAAGGTGCGGCCGGGGCCAGAGTTGGCCGGGCGGGCATAGAGGAAGCGCTTCGGATGCGCCTTCGTCCAATCCAGCAGCTCCTGCGCGCTCGTCGGCGGCGTCTTCACAGCGTCCGGCATGTATTCCAGGATCGGGCCGGCCGGGCAGAACACCACGCAGACCGCCTGGTTCTGCGCCAGGCCCTGCATCTTCAGCGCCCCCGGCAGATAGATGTTCTTGAGGTCGGGCAGCACCGAACCATAATCGGTCACCACTGGAATCCACAGGTTTTGGTCGATGCCGGCGGACAGCCCGTCGGTGCCGGTCAGCACCAGGTCGATATCGACGCGACCCGCGGACTGCTGCGCCTTGAGCTTGCCGGGCAGTTCGGGTGCCGGCGCCTGGGAGAACGCGATCTTTGACACCAGTTTCGGATTGGCCTTGGCGTATTCCTCCATGGCGCGCTGGGTGAGCTGCAACTGGCCCGCCACGTCGATCACATTGAGAGCAACCGGCGCGGACGGAAGCGGCGGCGCGACGGCAGCGTACGCGCCGCCTGCCCCGAGGGCCGCAAGGCTAGCCGCGCCGCGGAGCACTGTGCGGCGGCTGGTGACGATCCGGTTCATGACGGTTTCCTCCTGTCATGCCGATGCCTTCGGCATCCGCTTGTGACGTGAGCGGACAGGCTACGCGGTTGCCTGTCGCGAAACAACCGGTGACGGGAGATCACATGCGGCGGACCATCCAGCGTCGCAACCCGAAACAGCGCCAGCATGACCGGGCGATCTCGGTCGCCGCTTTCTCGTGGACGTTGGTTGATCCGTGACAATACATTGTGCCGAAGCAGCGCAAGCATAATGGCCCACACCCCACCGCCGCTGTTCCCGCCTCGCAGACGACGCACCTATGCCGATGCTGTACTGTTCTGCCCGTTCACCGCGAAGCAGTTCCAATCGATTTCCGGGCGGCGACCGCAAATCATCGAAGGACTCCGCTGCATCCAGCATATCGAGCTTATGTTTTGCGACGCTCGCTGTCCGCCGGCTAGTGCCCTGAGTCGCTCATAATGCGGGGATGAGCCTGAGCGTCCGAGCGGGCTGCCGTGTCAGGCCGAGTGGGTTTCGGTCGGCACGAATCAGTACGGCGGGGCCGGCCATGCTCTGGCCCCGTTCGTTCAGGCATAACAGAATTGGTGCGCCCAGACAGAGGGCGGCCCGGTCG
>Ga0209415_10019961_pt1 | contig 10458 bp, 9 predicted proteins | sample PeaSoiSIISIP2007_FD_187696 | JGI IMG/M metagenome (GOLD analysis project Ga0209415, IMG submission 187696) | Peat soil microbial communities from Weissenstadt, Germany - SII-SIP-2007 (SPAdes) (version 2) | ecosystem: Environmental > Terrestrial > Soil > Wetlands > Peat | place: Germany...
TTGGAGTTGTCGCTGGGAGCGCCCACCACCATGGTGTCACCCGAGGTGGCCACCGACCAGCCGTACAGGGCGCCACTCGCCCCGTTGATCTCCGCCGTCTGGCTGAAGCCACTCTTGCCGGCTGCCTCCGCCGCGGCCGCCGCCGCCAGGCGGGACGTAGAACGTGACAGGGCCGAAGGGGCGCCCGTCGGCGTTGGTGCGGTCAGCGACAGCGGGGCGTGGGTCGCCCCGTGGGACGGCGCGGCCTGGGCCGCCGGCGTCGCCACCCCCAGGAGCACGGCGCTCATCGTGCTCGCAACCAGGGCCACAACGGCGATGGACCTGCTTTGGCGCGTAGAGAAATGGAAAAGATGACTCAGGCTCATTTGGGCGCCTCGCCCTTCCTTGAATTCGTTGGCCGGCGCGTTCTGGAGAATCCGACACCGAGAGATCCAAGGGATCAGAAAAGGAAAACCATGCCCCGCCGGCAGGTTTATGCATTCGACGGTAACGGCATAACAGTTCGAAGTCAAACGACGCGGCGTCATTTGGCGCCTTTACAGAAGCTTTAGCGCCATTACAGAGGATTGTCGCCTCGACATGTCGCCGTGGCAGACACCACTGACATGCGTGTGTCCGTCGTCAGAGGTGATTCCACCTGGTGCTGCGAAGCCCGACAACCCGATCAGCGTGACGTCGCGGTGAGTGGCGGCCGTCCCACCGACATGCGTTGACGCAATCGGACCTTCCTTTTCCGCGCCATGGGACGCCTCCTAGTGACGGCCACGGGCGGTCGGTCGTGTCATCATGGAAGCTCGGCCACCCCGACCGGGGTCGGCCACCCAGGAGAGCCTTTCCAGAGCGGGGGTGAGTGCTGTGGGTATGCGGAAGCTGGCACGGGTGATGACGGTCGCGGTGCCACTGGTCCTCGTCTTCAGCGCCGGTCCGGTGGCCAGCTCGGCGTCCGCCCGGACAGGCGGGGCCACGCAGTGGTCCGCGGGGGCGGAGGCACTGGCGGCGTCGGGTGCCACCGCCGTACCGGCGGGCTGCGACAGTGGCGGACCGCACACTTCACACTGCTACCTGAAGCTGACCCCGGCACCGGCACCCGCCGGCGGCCCGGGTTGCACGGTGAGCGAGAGCGTCGGCTACCACCCCTGCAATATCCAGAACGCCTACGGACTCACCTCGTTGTCCGCCACCGCCGGGAGGGGGATCACCGTCGCGGTCGTCGATGCCTATGACAACACCAAGGCGGCCAAGGACCTGAAGAAGTTCCGCAAGACCTTTCACCTGCCCAAATGCGCAGCCGGTTGCTTCGAGAAGCTCAACCAGAACGGCCAGACGAGTCCTCTGCCGCCGCCGGACCCGGGTTGGGCGTCGGAGAGCGCCCTCGACATCGAGATGGTCTCGGCCGTCTGCCCCCGCTGCCACATCATGCTCATCGAAGCCAATTCGTCGGGCAACGGCGATCTCTATTCGGCCGTCAACGAGGCGGTGACGCTCGGCGCCAACGTGGTGAGCGACAGCTGGGGAAACAGCGAGTACAACGGAGAGACGGGCTGGGACGGTGACTTCGATCATTCGGGCGTACCGATCACCTTCAGCTCCGGGGACGGCGCCTACCAGGGAGGGGTGCAGTACCCGTCCGCCTCGGTATTCGTGACCTCGGTGGGCGGGACCGAATTGACCCCCGACTCCGGCAACGCACGCGGATGGGACGAGACGGCGTGGGTGAACACCAGCTCCAGTCCCCCTACCCAGGGATCGGGAAGCGGCTGCTCGGCCTACGAGGCGAAACCGGCGTGGCAGACCGACAGCGGGTGCACCATGCGGACCACCGCCGACGTGAGCGCGGTGGCGTCCGACGTCATCGGCTACCACGCCGGAAGCTTCTACTACGAGTTCGGCACCAGCGTGTCATCCCCCATCATCGCCGCCGTCTACGCGCTGGCGGACGACTCGTCGGGGACGCCGACACCGGCGTCGCTCGCCTACGCGCATCCCTCGGACCTCTTCGACATCACGAGCGGTAGCGAGGGCACCTGCTCCCCCACCTACCTGTGCAACGCCGGGACGGGCTACGACGGTCCCACCGGGCTGGGCACACCCGACGGGGCGGGCGCCTTCTGAGCAACGGCCATCTCCGGGTCCACGGCCGTCGGTCACAGTCCAGGTAGCCGCCAGGGGTCGGTCAAGGCGCGTCCACCTGACCGGCGGTATTCTCCATGCCGAACTTCCGAAGGGGAGTCGGGGGACGAGGCGGCGGCGGCCGGTCCTTGACGGGTCGTTCGGAGCCTCACGGCGAGGGGAGATCACGTGCGGCGTGAATCTGGTCTTGGGAGGATGTTCTCGTCTGAAGGGCGCGGTGGACGAATGGCCGGATCATTGCCACCGCTTCCGCGGAGCGCCTCGACCGTTCTCGGCCGGACTGCCGTCATGGTCGGTGTGGCACTGGCTGTCACTGTCGGCACCGGGGGCGGGGCGGGATGGGCGGACACCGGCAGTGGCGTCAACGCCACCGGAACCGTCCAGTGTTCGCTGGCGGCGACGATCACCTACAAGCCTGCCCAGTTCAACGGAGGGACGAGGCGCGACAAGCTCTCCATCAAGGGGACGTTGAGTGCCTGCACCAGTACCGGTACCGTCACCGTGCTATCGGGCAAGGTGACCGGTGGGTCGAAGGGCGGGGTCAACGACTGTGCGAAACCGTGGAACTCGCCGGTCACCTTCACCGTGAAATGGAGGGCCAGCCGGAGGATCAACGCCACCAAGGGGGCACTGACCTCGCTCACCACCTTCAACAACGGGAGCAATGTCAGCTTCAACGCCAACGTGGTCACCTCGAGCGGGTCATACTCCGGGGACACCGGGACCCTGTCGGTCGTGACGACCGAGACGAGCACGCAGATAGCCAATGAATGCACCGGCAGCGGCCTGTCGTCGCTCGATGTGACCGGCTCCGTTTCCCTGTCGTAACCAGGGACCTCCCGCCGGGTTCCACCGGCTGGGCACCGCCTGCTCGTGCAGGAAGGGCTCGGGGGCACCGGGTCGCGGCCCGGATGGCCAAGCCCATCAGATCGGCATCGACCGGGTTTCCGTCGATGATCGGGTACCCCCGTTCGTCGAGGGTCACCCTCTCGGGCCGGATCTCGGCGCCAGGATCCGTAAGCGCACCCACCCCCGACAAGCTCCATGCCGGGAACGCACAGCTGGACATGCCCCGGACGGGCGGCCCCGACCGAATCCGCGAACGGCCGGACCCCCGACACCCGCATCATCGGGCGCCGGGGGTCCGGCCAGATCGACAGAGCAGTAAGGAGAGAAGCGCTACCGCAGACGGGAGCGCGCTAGGCGCAGCCCGGTCCCCTGCCGGAACGCGCTGCGGTCACCATTGGCCCGCGGACTGACCCAGACTCAAGCTCGTCAGTCCGCCCGCCGACGCGCACCCGCCCGTGACGGCTGCCGTCCACCCGGTGTCCGTGAGTGTCGCGTTCGGGGTGGCGAAGGGGGCAAAGGAACCCGTCACCGTGCCGCCGGAGATGGTGATGTTGTTCTTGGCCAGAGCACCGGTGACGACGAACGGCAACGGGTGCTTCCAGTGCGTCGGTGCGCCGGCCGGTGACAGCCACTTCAAGATGAATTTGGACGTGGGGCCGACGGGGGCGGGAAGGGCGGTGCCGGTGAAGATGGCGTTGCAGTCGTTGGCGCCCCCGGACGTCACGAACTTCAGCTTTCCCTTGATGAGCCCGACCACGACACCGGGGTTGGTCGTCGACGTCAGACAAGGGTTCGCCGCGGTGCCCAGCTTGGCGACCACCGTGAACGTCTCAGTGGTCGCCGTCCCACCGTTCTTGAGCGGGGGGCTGAAGCTGATCGAGCCGCTCCAGTTGCCACCGGAGGCGTTGCAGGTCACGTTGCCGGGGAAGACCGGGTTGGCCTGCGCCACGTTCGTTCCCACCGTGACGAGGAGAAGCGACGGCAGTGCGACCGCGGCGACGATGAGGAGAACCTTCCGAACCATTCGAGCCCCCGTTTCGGATCGAGCCTCCCGCCGACCACCAAGGAGGACGCTGGGGCAGTCTTTCCCACCGGGACGGGCAAAGCAAGGGACCTGATCCGCTCGTCGAGAGTTGGGACAGGTGGGGCGGCAGTGACGCAGTCCGGTCATTGCCGCCGGCAAGTCATGACGTGGCGTCGCGATGCTCGCGCGTACCGTGGAGGTCGACGTGATGACGCACCAGTCGCTGCGCGTCGGACTCCGACACGTCGATGAATCTGATCCTGGTCGTCCCGTCACCGATGACCTCGAGCACGTCGCCGACGAGCTCGATCGGTCCGCTGGCCAATTCCAGGTTGATGCGGAGCCGCTGGCCGGCACTGAGCTCGCCCACTGTTCTGAGACGGACGCCCCCGGCCGAGAGATCGCGGGTAGTGGTGGCATGCCAGACCTCGGCACCGGGGGAGCTGTAGGCCGATGTGAGGCGCACCGCCACATTGGTGGGCACCCGGGGGGATCGGCGGGGCTGGAGCTCGCCGGGCACGGTGACAGGGTGCAGCGCGGCCCGCAGCGGTGGTGTGCGCGACAGGATCTCGAGAGAACCCTGCAGCCTGAGAACCTCCGCCCCCGAACGGAAGTCGATGACCACGGCGCGCTGGTCGAAGCCGAGGATCGCCGAGTCGGCCGTCTCGACCCGGAGGATGCCGCTCTCGTAGCCGGCCACCGTCACGTCGATCGTGGCGACGGCGTCCTGCCCGGCGCGGATGACGCGGCGCGACTGCGTCGTGACGACAGGCCGCAGTCCGCCCGACCATCCCGCCAAACGGGCCAGTACATTCGCGTCGAACACCTTGGTACCCCCTCGACGACGGAGCCTACAGACGCAGGCCGCCCGGGGTCGGTGTCGACCCGATGCCGCGCCCTACGGCGGCGGACCCGGCTCGGGACCGACCGCACCCCCGTCGGACCTTCTCGTGAGCGAGATGCGTCAACCCACCCGGACTGACAAGTATCCTGATCCGCGGCACGGGATTGACTTGTGGAACTCCGGAGATCGGTCCAGCGGACGAGGAGGTTCAGTGCTCAACGAAGATCTGCTGAGCTCGTTCATCGGCGAGCAGATCGAATTGCGCCCCGCTGCGGGGCGCGACGCGGTTCGGGACAGAGCCGCCGCGTCCCCCCACGGGGGCACGCGGCTCGTGGCGGCGGCGGTCCTCGGCGTGACGGAACGCTCTCAGCTTCGTCTCGAAACGAACGACCTCAGAATCATCGATTTCAAGGACAGGGCCGTGTACGCCGAAGTGAACTCCAGCGTGGCTCTTCTGCGCGTCCAGGGGATGCTCGAAGTTCTCGTCAAGGATGCTCCGCCCGCCGTGTGTGTCCTGACACCCTTCGACCATCCCGGGGCCATTGAACGACGACAGTCGGTGCGAGTCCGGACCGAGGTGCCCGTCGGGATCGAACGCCCGAGACGCAGCGATGACGAGGCAGATGCCACGCGCTCGGTCTCCATTGACCTGTCAGCCGGCGGGATCAAAATCCGCGCTGGTTCCGTGGGAGAGATCGGATCGCGCCTGCTCTTGGCTCTCGAGCTGCCCTCAGGCCCCATCGAAGTTGAAGCCGAAGTTCTGGAGCTCGGGCGCAACGACGTCAGGTTGCGCTTCTTGAACATATCCGAGTCGTCGCGGAAGCAGATCTTCCGCCACCTCTTCAACGTCCAACGGCGGCTCCGGAGGGGTCCGCCGTAGAGATCCCGTCGTTCCCGGCGTCACGGAACGCCATCCTTTGGAGCCCGAGCCGGGGTCGACTACGGTCCCGGAGATGTCGGACTACGACGCCATCGTCATCGGCGCCGGCCACAACGGCCTCACGGCTGCCGCGGTGATGGCCCGGGGCGGTCTGCGGGTGCTGTGCCTCGAGAAGAACCACTTCATCGGGGGGATGTCGTCCACCACGGAGTTGGTCCGTGGCTACCGCTTCGAACTGGCCGGCTCGGTGCAGTTCCCGCTCCCGAACCAGATCTACGAGGATCTGGGATTCGATGAGTGCCCCATCTACGAGCCCGAGGTCCAGTCGGCCAGCATCGGAGCCTCCGGTGAGCCGCCGATCCTGCTCTACTCCGATCCCGAGAAGCTCCTGGCGCATCTGGGCGAGTCGCTCGGTCTCGACGCGGTGATGGGCATGGCCGAGGTGGCGGCCTGGGCTGACGCCCCGGCCAGGGCCATCGGCCGGTTCGAGGTGCGCACACCACCGAAGTCGCTGGACGAGATGTGGGCATGCGCATCCAACGAAACGGAACGCCAGGCGATCCGCACGGCGATGTTCGGCAGCGTCATGGACGTCGTGGACCGCTTCCTCCCCGACCGCCAGAAGCACGCGCAGGTCCGCAGCATGCTGGCCTTCCTGGCTGTCAACTCCACCTACCGGGGGCCGTATACGCCCGGTAGTGCTCTCTGTCTCGCCTTCGCCCTGGCCTCTCCCGGCGACGCGACGATGTCCAAGGTGCGCGGCGGAATCGGGGCGATGTCCGACCATGTGAGGGGGATGTTCGAGAACCAAGGCGGGGAGCTGCGCCGTCACGTCAAGGTGTCCAAGATCGTGACATCGGGGGGTCGGGTCCAAGGCGTGGCAATCGGCGACGGGGAGGTGGTCACCGCGCCGGTGGTCGTGTCCAACCTCGACCCCACCGCCACTTTCACCCAGCTGCTCGACCGCGACGAGCTCCCGGAGTCCTTCATACGGCGCATCGACGCCATCGATCATCGGGCCGCCTACTTCCAGATGCACTTCGCTCTCAACGGACTGCCCGAATTCACCGAGCCCTACGACGTCCTGAACGAGGGCGGTCTCCGCCGGAACGTGACGCTCTTCGGTACCGCCGAGCAGCTGCAGAGCGACTACGAGGGATGTGTCCGGGGGGCCGTACCGTTGTCGCCATCGTTCAACCTCCAGATCCCGACGCTCGACGAGCCGGAGCTCGCTCCCCCGGGTAAACACGCGGCCAGCAGCTTCGCCTTCTATTTCCCGATCGGCGCCACCCACGCGGAGCAGACACGCCTGCGCGACGAGATGGCCGAGCGCATGGTGGCCAAGGTGGCAGCGGTGGCACCGAACTTTCCCGACCTGATCGAGCGTCAGTTCAACTACCCGGCCTACACCTACGAGCTGATGTTCGGCTGCACCGGTGGCGACTTCACCCACGGGCTGCTGCAGCCGGAGTTCATGGGGCCCTTCCGTCCCGGCCCACGAGGGTGGCCCGACAATCCGATACCGCTCGACGGCTTGTACCTGTGCGGGGCGGGTTGCCACGGCGGCCCCGGCGTCACCTTCATTCCCGGCTACAACTGCGGTTACGCCGTCCTGGACGCGGCCTCCTCGCGTGCGTAGCGGACCTGGCGCTCGACAAAGGCCAGGTACACGGCCATAGAGAAGGCCAGGCTGGTGAAGAGGCTCATCACGAAGAAGATCCACGGCAGCCGCAGCCCCCGCCTCCGCCCGTCGACGATCGTCCACAGGGGCAGCAGGACGACGTTGACGATCGTGTAGTCCTGGGCCGCCGAGTCCGACGCCCAGTTCGTGAAGAGCATCTTCGTGTAGTTGACATAGCTCGCGTGCGCATAGGTGTGGACATAGCGGATGTTGAAATACCAACCGAGACACAGCGAGATGAGTCCGACCACGTAGTACGCACTCTCGAGAGTCGTCATCGGGCCGGCTCCTCTCCCCCCGAAGAGGTGACGATTGGCGATGAACGCCAGGCCTGTGGTCGCCACGCCGAGCAGCGCGGAGACGGTGAGTGAAGTTGTCATGGCCGACCCCCGGTTCCGAGGTGGCAGGCCGCCACCCACCTGGACAGCCATCCTGACAATTGTCACCGTCGATTGCGAGTGTCGGCGACAGCCGCCCTACGGCGGTGGGTCCTCCAGAAAGCGGACGACGGCGTCGATGGCGCCGAAGTCCGAAACCGTGGCGAAGTGATCGACTCCGCGCAGGGCGACGAACTCCCCCCGGGGTAGTGCGACCATCAGCCGGTCGGCTCCCCCGATGAAGTCGCGATCCCCCAGTACCACCAGCACGGGGCACTGCACCACCGAGAGCTCGGGGTCCGTCAGCGGCCGGACGGGACGACGCAGAAAGGCGGCCAACGCCACGGGGTCGTTGCCGGCCGACTCCGCCAGGCGACGGAAGAGCCGGCCTTGCACGTCTTCGGGCCCCGTCCGGCCCTCGAGCGCGTCGACGGTGAGCATCGGCTCCGATCCGCCGAATGCGTTGTCCCCCAGGCCGAGCAGGGCCAGGCGTCGGAAGCGGCCCGGGTGGTCCACGGCCAGCCGCAGCAGGACGCCGGCGCCGGCGGAGAATCCGACGGCGTCGAGAGGGCCACTCGGGAGCTCCCCGGCCACCCTCTCGTCGACCTCGCCGTAATCGACCGGATCGGTGGGCCGGGGTGCCGTGCCATGACCCAGGAGATCCACGGGCACGATCGGTCGGCCGAGGTCCCCCAGGATGTCGACCCAGCCGTTCTTGCGCCAGGTGTGGTCGAACGACGAGGCGAATCCGTGAACGAGGGCGATGGGTGTGGGTTGTTCGGCGATGACGGCACGTTACCTTCCGACCCCACGGTCAAAGTCGGGACACCCCACGTCACCCGCGTCGCCGGGGACGCCCCTGCGGGTGCGGGACCGCCCACGATGCTGGTCCGGTGCTCACTGTGCCCACGGCCGGGACGTCACGATTCGAGAAAGCCCGGGACGTCACGATTCGAGAAAGCGCAGTTCGCTCGCCGCTGCCCTCGTCAGCGGGCCTGGGCCTGCCGCACCACGCAGGCCACGTGGGATCTACCCCGAGCGCCCGTCGCCGACCATGGCGCAGTGACGTTCGGGCCCACTCTCGGGAGATTCACCTCGACGGAGCTGAGCACCGTGGAGCCGGGTTCGGTCACGAAGTCCACGACGATCTGAAACGTCTTCGCCTTCGTGGCCGAGTTCCGCACTGTTCCCGTCAGCACCCATGTCCCCGACGACTGTGTACACACGCCGGTCGTGACCTCGGACCGCGCATTGTCCGCCAGAGTGAACGGAACCACTTCACCCGGCGCGATGGCCGACACACGGGTGACAACCGGGGTCGTGCCGCCCGTCCCCGGCTCAGGCGATGTCGGACCGCGTGATGACGAACACCCGGCGAGGAGAATTGAGTACCCGGCAAGCACGCCAGCGGCCACCACGCCGGAAAACTGGCTCCCTCGGCTCATGTCGTTCTCCCGTCCCGCTGTGCGCCCGCACCAGGAGGTCACCGAAGGGCGGGGTGATATCGGCCTCCTTCGGCACAATTGCCGTTGCAGCGTAGCCCCGGAACGCCTGGCGGCGCTCCGGGGCTACGTCGAACCGGGTTGGTCCGTCGGACCCCCTAGTAGACGATCACCAGCGACAGGAAGGCGGCGTCCTTCTCGTGCCCCTTCTTGGTGCTGTCGGTAACCTCGACGCTGATGGTGTAGGTCCCCGGGACCACCTTCTTGGCCACCGTTCCGGACAACACGCCCTTCTTCGACAGTTTCAGGCCCTTGGGCAGACCCGCCAGTGTCTTCCACGTGTAAGGCGCGACCCCACCGCTCGCCGTCAACTGGTCGCTGTAGGGCGTGCCCTCGGTGAGGGTCGGCAGTGACGTGGTCGTGATCACTACACCGCCGTAGTGCACCGTCACCGATGACGGCGACGAGACGACCGGGGTGCTGTGGGGTGGTGCCGCACCATGGGCCGTCCCCGTGTTGGTCACGTACCCGTTGTCCACGTCCTCCTGGGTCACCGTGTAACTGCCCGTGCAGGTCTCCGACGCCCCGGGGGCGAGGGAGGAGTCCGGGCAGCTGACCGCGGCGATCAATGTGTCGGTGACACTGAGGGCCGACAGTGTGGTGGTCCCGGTGTTGGTCACCTTGTAGCTGTAGGTCAGGACCTGTCCGGCCCGGGTGAAACTGGTGGCAGAGGTCGACTTGACCAGGCTCAGGCTCGAGGTGGCCCCGGACGCGTCCACCGTGACCGAGGACGAGTTCGAGCTGACAGTGTGCGGATCGGGCGCCGTGGCCGTCGCCGTGGCCGTGTTGGTCACCGAGCCGGCGTCCACGTCGACCTGGGTCACGGTGTAGCTGCCCGTGCAGGTCTCCGACGCCCCGGGGGCGAGGGAGGGGTCCGGGCAGCTCACGTGGGCGACACGGTTGTCGGTCACGCCCACGCCCGAGAGTGTGGTCGTGCCCGTGTTGGTCACCGCATAGCTGTAGTGGATGGTGTCACCCGCCTGGCCGTACCCGGTCGACGTGGTCGACTTGACCAGGCCCAGGTACGACGTGGCCTGCGACGCGTCGACCGTGACCGAGGACGACCCCGACGTGACGGGGGCGTCCTGGGGGTTGGTGGCCGTGGCCGTGGCCGTGTTGGTCACCGAGCCGTTGTCCACGTCGGCCTGGGTCGCCGTGTAGGAGCCCGTGC
>Ga0209415_10019962_pt1 | contig 10458 bp, 8 predicted proteins | sample PeaSoiSIISIP2007_FD_187696 | JGI IMG/M metagenome (GOLD analysis project Ga0209415, IMG submission 187696) | Peat soil microbial communities from Weissenstadt, Germany - SII-SIP-2007 (SPAdes) (version 2) | ecosystem: Environmental > Terrestrial > Soil > Wetlands > Peat | place: Germany...
CTACGGCTTTCCTGAACTGGAAATCGCTCATGCCGGACGCACAAGTCCGGTTGGCCAGATAAGGATTGCGTCCAAGCGTGGGCGGCTTCACATCCAGGGAGGCAGCGGCTTGCTGCTTCGCGTCAATGCGCAGTAGTTCGGTTCGGAAGGTGTCGGCCAAAGAGGAAAGACAATGGCAACGGAAACAACGATGAGATTTTCCAAGCAGCTTCTGTTTGTCCTTGTGCTCGTGTTTGCCGCCGCCCTCGAGAGCCGGGCACAGACCCCGCCTTCCGTGAACAGCAGCGGAACCGTGGTGGGCGATTCCGGCACGCAAGCCGCCGTGGCGTCGATTCCGCCGAGCGCGCCAGGGGTCACCCCGGTCATCATCCCGTCATCCCACAGCGCGTCCGACCCGCGCATCTGCAACTGGGCCAACGTCGGCCAGCCGGTTTCTGGCGACGGCTGTTTCAACACCGTGCCCGCGAATGTCCAGATCCAGGACTTTCGCTTCGGCGACTATCAGACGGGCGTGAACGTCCTGGGCTCCCAGCCCAGCACGAACTTCGCTGCCTGGCACCGCTGGGACGCGATCTACACCACCAACAACAGAGTCGCGGGCCAGCACCAGACCAACTTGAACGTAAACGCGCTGTACCTGAATGGCGGCACCAACATCTTCCAAAACGGCTATGTGAATCTGCCGTGGCATGCGGCGCAGGAGAACTTCGTCAATGATTACACGCCGGGGAATGCCTTCCCGCACATCTCCTGGGGCAATAAATACTCGACCGGCGACATCCTGGCTTACTACGGCATTCTGCGCTGCTATGGCGGCTTCTCGGCGGGCTCGGGCGAAGGCTGCGAAGGCATCGACTTGATGGCGTGGGAGGGAACGCAGGAGTACACCGGCACGATCACCAGCTCGACAGCTTCCACCGTCACAGTCAAGGTGACGCAAGGCGACGGCACTCAGGGAGCGGGGCGCTACCTGGTAGATCAGACGCGAGCCATCACCGGCAACGCTACGGCGAGCACCCAACCCACGGGCGGAAACTTGTTTCAAGTGATCGATTCGAGCGCAGCGTTTCCAGTGTCGAGCGTCAACACCACGCTGGGAACGGCGGTCACCGCGCCCGGAACGGCCACGGTCACGCCGGCCAGCATGACTGGGATCTCAACCGGGAATATCTTATGTGTGGCCGGGAACAAGACTGGGTTCGAGCAAGTGCAGGTTTCAGCCACCACCGGCTCGACCTTCACGGCTTCATTTCGTTACCCCCATCTCACCACGGATTTCGTCATCAAGGGCGGACTCTGCGGCTATTACTTCTCCTTTGACGCGGATGATGCCACCCACTCGCTGTACTCGGAGATCTCGGCGTCCAATCCGCTGCACTGGGTGATCCCGGTGCTGCGCTCCACTTCGGGCACGCAGTTCGAAGTTTGGCTGACTCACCCCAACAACGGCATTCAGGGCTATACCGGCCAGTGGAGTTTGACCAGTCCTGGCTATCGTCTGTGGCCGGGCGCGGAAGTCACCAGCGTGATGGCGCCCGGCGGACAAACGCTTTCCAGTACCTTGACCGTGGAGCCTCATTCCGTTGCGTGGGCCAACTCAGATACCGTAAGCGTGCCGCACTACTGGGCGCTGGCGGCGCACCAGGGTCAGATGAGCCGTAGTGGGTACTTCCCGAATACAGCCGGTGAAGCTGGCTTTATGAGCTGGATCGCTAAGGGGCAGATGACGGGCTCGACTTCAATGTTCTGGTTCGAGAACGACACTCCGTCCAGCATCTACACCGGAGACTCGGGCAGCGTCAATTACCACAATTACCCGCGCATGTTCAACATCGGCAGCAACTGGGGGCAGTACTTCCATACCACCGATTACCCGCGAGGCGCATTCTTCATCTCCGACCAGACCGCAACCGCTTTCCATTTTGTACAACAGCCGTATGCCACCGGAACCTGCCTGACCCGCTGCAACGCCTTCATGGACGTTGACCCCGTGAATCACTGGTTCAAAATCTACAAGTTGGGGGCCACTCCCGCGATCACCCTGGACTGGGACACCGGAACAGTCAACGCCACCGCCGTCCAAGTCGGCGGGCTCAACGCCGCTAAGCTCATCGCTTCCGGCGCCGCCACCCTCGGCACCGGCTCCATCTCAGCCACAAGCTGTGCAACTGTAGTGGCCACGAGCGCCCCCGGGGTACTCAGCACCGACACCATCAGTTGGGCCTTCAACGCCGCGCCAGGTACCGGATACACCTCCGGCCTCAGCGTGCTGGCCTATGTGACCGCGAACAATGTGAATTTCCTGGTCTGCAATCCCACGGCGGGCTCACTGACCCCGGCAGCGGCAACGCTCAATTGGCGGGTCATCCGCTAACCGGGAACCCCTGAAGCAGAAACAGCTCCAGAGAGGCTCGCCGGCGCCGTATCTGAGGGCAGACACGCGGACGGGTGCGTAAGAATTATGAGGGAAGAGAAGATCAGGCGGGCGCAGCAGCCATGGGCGGCCAACCGGGTGTAGTTATATCCCGGAAGGCACCTTGCCGCTGCGGGTCAAGCGGGAGATCGAAAGGATGTGGTGGGCTGAACGGCGTGTACCGTCGCCGTATTATCCGGCTGCGTGAGCGTAAGCCTGGGGGCGGTGAGCCTCCACCTGTGACTCAATCCACCAATAGGTCTTCGTTAACCCTTCTTTTAGAGACATGCTTGGCTCCCAGCCCAGTTCGGCGCGAATGACTCGGTTATCCGAGTTACGCCCCCGAACCCCCGTGGGACCAGGCCGGTGCTGGACGCCGAGTTTCTTGCCGGCGATTTGCATGATGATTTCGGCCATCTGATTGATCGTGACCATTTCTTCCGAACCTATATTCACGGGACCGCGGAAGCTTGAATTCATCAATCGGCGTACCGCCTCCACGCACTCATCAATATAGAGGAAGGAGCGGGTTTGCTCGCCATCGCCCCACATTTCGATCGTGCCGCCGTCTTCTTGCTCGGCCACTTTCCGGCAGAGAGCGGCCGGCGCCTTCTCCCGTCCGCCTTGCCAGGTACCTTCGGGACCGAAGATGTTATGGAAACGGGCGACGCGCACGTCCAGTCCGTGATTGCGAAAGAACGCGAAATACAAGCGCTCGCTGAACAGCTTCTCCCACCCGTACTCGCTATCCGGTGCTGCAGGATAGGCCGTGGATTCCGCGCAGTTCGGGTTTTGCGGATCTTCCTGGTTGTAGGCCGGATACATACACGCTGAGGATGAATAAAAGACCTTTCGTACGCGCTTCTGCACGCCGTAATGCGCCATGTGCAGGTTGATCATGGCGGAGTTGTGCATCACGTGGGCGTCGTGGTCGCCGGTGAAAATGTAACCGGCGCCCCCCATGTCGGCGGCCAGTTGATAGGCTTCATCGAACTCGACGTCGAGGGACTTCTCCCAACTCTTCGCGTCTCGTAGGTCGGCAAGGATGAAATCATCGGCGGTGGTGGGGCTAAATTCCGGGTATTTCAAATCGACACCGCGAACCCAGTAGCCCTCGTTCTTCAGGCGGGTTACCAGATGGCTGCCGATGAATCCACCCGCGCCACATACAAGTGCTTTCTTAGTGGACATGTGTCTCATCTCGACTCCTTCGTAACGTCTATCCCGTCATCATTCTTCTTATGGCACATGCGGCTATTAGGGTCGGTAAACGCCCCGCCTCCCATGTCATCCCCGCTTCCCTCAAACTGAAACGGAGTGGTCTCGTTGGCCTTGCGGCCACCTTTGTGGTTATAGACCGCTAGTTCCCGGTTGTACCCGCCGAAACCGTTTTTAGCGCGGTAAGTTACACATAGGATTCCGCCCCACTTGTTAGGCATGATCCAGGCCCGTTCTAGCACGAAGCTATCAGGATCGCGCACCTTGTTACGAAGGTCGTTCACAGCGGCCTTCGGTGAGTTAGGCGGAGTCTCTTGCGCCGTCACTCCTATGGCAACGAGCGCTAAGATGAGCAGCAACACGAGTCTCCGAATCATGAGCTTTAACCGTTTGGATTAGGTGAGATGCTGCCGAGAGCATTCACTTCCGCCGGGAACGCTACCCTGCGGGTTTGAGCCTTGGCGTCCGTGAGAGTATGCAGCGGCAAGGAGTCATTTGGAGCGCTGCAAGCATAGCTGCGCTTGCCGAGCGCGAAGTGGAACACCTCGAGGAAGCGTTGCGTAACCTCCTCAATCTGAAAGGTATTTTCGGCATAGCTGCGCGCGTTGGCAGCATAGCGCTGGCGCAGGGGCTCGCATTGGAGCATTCGTTCTGCAGCCTCGAGCAGCGGTTGGGGATCGGGCGGTACCGACTCCCCGGCCAGGGCGCGCTGCACGATCCGGGCGGCGAGATTACATTCCGGCGCACTCACGAGCTGTGGCCGGCCAGCGCACAGGTAGGCCAGAGTCTTGGAGGGGACGGCAAAGGCGCCGCCGTCGCGGTCCAGCAAGGTAATGAGCACGTCCGAACTCGCCAATACCTCAGACAGCCGGTCATACGGCTGGAAGGGCAAGAGAACCAGTGCTCCGGGACGAACCCGATGCGCGTTCCTTCGCAACCAATCCGCACCCGGGCCCTCGGCGATCACTGCCGTGACCACTTCCTCGCGTGCCTGGAAATGCCTGGCAAGTTGCAGCAGCAGTTCCGGGCTGTGCTTCATGCCCAGGGTGCCCGAGTACATGAAACAGAACTTGCCGGCCAGTCCTTGTTCTTTTGCCCAAGCCGTGTTCCGTGATTGTGGGGTTACTTCGTTAAGCGGCGCCCAATTTTCGATCACAAATGTCTTTGGCGAGTCGATGCGCCACTTTTCCATCACGCTGTGAAACTCGGGAGCGATACATACCACCGCGTCACTTGCGCGAAGTAATCTCTGTTCCAGCCGCCGGTAGAATAGCCCCACGCATCCGGCAAAGGGCACTCGCTTTCTTCTCAGGGCAAATTCGATGCCAACGCTCAGTAAGTCTTGCAGCCAGAACACAAGCCTGGCCTCGACATCGCGGGCGGCTCGCAGCAGCAGCCTCTGCGCGTCCAGGGGCATGTTAGACGACAGCACAACGTCCGGCCGGAATTGCCGCACCCGCGCGCTCGCCACCTTCCCATAAGCAAGGTCGCCGAAGACGCGCGACATGACCGAATGCTTCTTGAACTCCCCCGCTATCTTCAATCCCTCGATCGCGAAGTTGGGCGGGTCGTGCTCGAGGACGGAGGTTGAGCCTTTGGGCGTGTTATTGGCGCTGAAGTAGGTATGCAGCACAGTATGTCCCGCGCGCGCCAATTCGCGGCTCAACTGGATCTGGAACGGATGCCCGGAAAAATCATTGATCAGGATTCTCATTGGGATGAATAATCGGGACCGCGGAGCAAGGCGTTGGCGTCAGTTGCCCAGAGTAGATTCCAAGCGAAGTCGCATGCTGCTTTGAGATCTTCGAGAGATACGGGAACTACTCTTACTCTTGGCTGCCGGAGTGGAGCATTGTTGTCGAAGGTTGCAGTGCGTGTGCTTCTCCCCGCGTTGGCCAGAGGACAAAGACGATCGGAGGGCTCGTTGGACTTCGGGGTGGTGGCGCAACTGCGCGGGCAACTCGGACTCTCGCACCGTAGCAGCGTGAGAATGTAAGCTGGCTAATCCGTTTGGCGAAAGCTGCCGGGCTTGGCGTGTGGCCGACATTGGAGAAGCAAACGGGGATTCGAGCCCCCGGACCGGCTGCGTGGGCTCGAAATGCTTGCCGTAAAGGATGGCGCTATTCGCACTCACAGTGGCTGCCAGCCCGGTCCCGGCGCCGACCGCACCCGAATCATCGGGACGCAGGCGGGAGTTGTCCGTCTGAAAGAGGCTGCGAGTCCCGGAAAGGTCAGGCTGGAAAGCGGTAGCGATTGTTCCAGATCCCGGCCGATCCGGAGCCTGGCCGGGGATTAGCGGAAGCGATGTCTTATCCGCCACGCTCTTGGGACGCATCAAGCCACTCACTGCGGTCGGAGCCGGCTGAGTCATGGCTGATGCTGGATTTATGCCGGCCGAAGTGTTTTGTTCCGTTGCCTTCAACGCCGGCCCAAGGGTCCATGCGCTGGCCGGCGGGGGGAGCTGGTTCAAAGCAGGCGGCGAAGTGGTCGAGAAACCGCGATCCTTGGGATTCGCCCCTGGCGCGAGCGTCCACCTGCTTGCCGTTTGGTTCGCGGCAACTGACTTAGCTCGCGCGGGATCGAAGGGCGCCATTTGCGGTGGTTCGAGGATGTCGGCCGGGATCGGCTGAGTGTGCGTGACAACATCTGGCAACATCTGCTGCGGCTGCGCGAGAACATCCGCGTTCACCTGCCGGTCGATGGGCTCCACCGCGCGTTTCTGCTGCTGCTGGGCCCACGCGAGTTGCGATAACGCGAGTGCCAGTACCAATATGTAGCGATGTGCAGTCATTTCGCTCGCTATTAAGACTGTCTTGAAGCCTTAACGCCCTGTTCCCTTTAAGACGGCAGGAACCGTCTGCAGCGCGATCCGTAGGTCGAGCCAGACATTCCAGTTTTCGATGTATTCCAGATCCAAAGCCACATACTTTTCGAAGGATGGATCTCGGCGTGCACTGACCTGCCACAATCCAGTGATGCCGGGCGTCACGTCCATCCGACGAAGGTGTTCCAGACCGTACTGTTCGTATTCGCTGACTACGGGCGGGCGCGGTCCCACCAGGCTCATATCGCCCTTTAACACGTTCCAAAACTGCGGAAGCTCGTCCAGACTGTATTTGCGTAGGATCTTGCCGACTCGAGTTAGTCGCGGGTCATTGCTGATTTTGAACAATATTCCTTCCCGTTCGTTCAAATGTGCCAGATTGTCTTTCAGCCCTTCGGCATCTTCCACCATGGTTCTGAATTTGTAGCAGGTGAACCTCTTGCCCTTCTTTCCCACTCTCCACGAGCGATACAGGATTGGTCCCGGGGTATCCAGTCTGATGGCAACCGCACAGGCGGCCATTATTGGTCCTGTGACAATTAAGGCGATTGTGGAAATGATGATGTCGGAAACTCTCTTCAGTACCAGGGCGAAGGTCGGGATTGGCTCTTTGTGGACTTCGATGACCGGCACATTGCCAACGTAATCCCAGCGGGTCCTCCTGCCCAGGCCTAGTAGCAGATCCGGCACGATCTTTACGTCGATCCGCTGCTGACGCGCATTCCATACAACTTTGCTAATCGTTTCCCGGTCGAGCGACGCTACGATCAGGACTTCATCGATGAAGTGTGCGCGCGCAATCTGAGGAAAATCCTCGATCTTGCCAAGCCAACGATTTGCCGTATCCTGGTTCGAGTCCAAACAACCTTTGACGACGTATCCGAGATCCTTGTGTTCTTCTAAGTACTGAGCGATCGTTTGTCCTAATTCACCTGCTCCCACAATTAACGTGTTGCGCGATCCTTCGCCGCGTTGCACGCGGCGTTCCACCACCCCACGGAACCACCATCTCCAGAGAATCAACGTCGCCCAGTCCGCGGTTGCGGTGAACACAAACAGGATGCGCGACACTGTGTTCACGCCAGAGAGGTAAATGACGGCAGTCAGTAACAGGGTGGCAAGAAGCACCGACCTGGTAACGGCAAAGCTGTCTTCCAGTACTGAACGTAGCCTGGCCGAGCGGTACATGCCTTCACTTTGCATCGTCAGCAGCAATAGCACCGCGTAGACGGCCAAGAAGCCAATCTGACCGATCAAGGCTGGGTGAAAAACGTTCGCGTACGGAGTCTTTCTTGACAAGTCCACGAAATTGAAGAGAAATCGCGAACTAAAGACGACCGCCGCATTCACAATGATTAGCAGCAGATCAACCAGGACATAGGCCACCCGCTTCGACTCTTTGCTTGTAGGACGACTGTCAGCAGCGCCGTTGCTTCGTGGTAGGGCCCGTCGCCATACTGCCGTCGCCTGCTCTGAGATAAGTGGTTCAACACTCGCCGACATTATCTATTGCTCCCTGTATCGTTGCCGTCTGATCGACTTTCAGCGGGATTCTGTTTGATATGACGCCTGGGGGAGCGACTTCTCCCCATCAAGGGAATTCGGATTTCCTACGCTTGCGAAGCTGGGATGGTTAGCAGAGATCAGTCTTGCAGGGCACAAACCTGCTCGCGATGGCGTGCCTCACGAATGTCATCTCGGGGGGTGAGCCGGGGGCGAATTGGCTTGGCCGGGTATCCAGCGCAAAGCATCATTTCGGGTAAGTCTCTCAGAACGGTGCTCCTCGCACCGACGACGCACCCGCGGCCGATGGTGACGCCAGGGCCGACAAAAATGTCGTTAGGAAGCCACACTTCGTCCTCGATCGTGATGGGAGAAGCTGCGATAGAGAATTGGGGGTCCTCGTAGTCGTGAAGGCCTGTACAGAGATAGACCCGGTGCGCGATCGCAACATCGTTTCCGATGGTGATCTTCCCGAGGTTGTAGAGGATTGAATCATCGCCGACCCAACAATGATCGCCAATTTCCAGATGCCACGGATAGGTGATACGGGCACTCGGACGGATCAGCACACCCTTTCCAATCCGGGCGCCGAAGAGCCTCAACAAGAAGCTTCGAAAACCGTACAGCACCTGGGGCGACAGCCTGAACAGCGTTGCCTGAACGATCCACCACAACTGAACCACGATTACGCTTCGTCCGCGAAATCCGGATGGAACCCGAAAAGAGCTGAGGTCCTGGACTTTAGGCATGTGTCATCCCAATTCACCGTGGCGATGCATCCAATCCACGGTCTCCTTTACACCGTCCTCAAGCGAATATGGCGTCGGACCGGCGATCCGCTGCAGTGGTTCCACGTCATAGACCATCTCCGTCAGCAGATTGTCCAGTCTGAACGACGTCAGAAACGGATTACTCCAGCCCGCCTTCTTTGCGATGTCCCCGAGCAGAGCTATGGGCCGGAGTGCGGAAACTGGTACTGTTCGGATCTTGCTGGTCCGCATCGTTTTCTGGATCAGTTCTGCCCATTCGTGAACATCGAGTGGTTGGTAATCAGCTAGGTAGAAAGTCTTTTTCTCGGTCGCCTCTGCAGGGGCCATCATCGCGCGCTGCAATTGCACAACTACGTTGCCGACGTATCCGTACGATTTCTTGATTGTCCGGTTCCCTGGATGCACGTAATGGCCCTTCGCAATCGCAGTGAAAAATGTTTTGTACGGCACGTCGAACCAGGGGCCCCAAATTGAAGTCGGACGAAAGATCGTCCATGAACACGGAATTCGGTTGTCGGCGTCGCGTATCAATTGCTCCATTGCGATCTTGCTGGCGCCGTAGGTGGTGGTCGGACAATAGTCCGCTTCGGCCTGGGGCACGTAGCCGATTCTGCAAACCAGGCGGGTCGAGGTGAAGAGAATGCGCTTCAACCGCATCAGGCCAGAAATGGCTTCGATTACATTCAAGGTGCCGGTTGTGTTGGCGGCGTAATCGTCGAGGGTCTTTCCATCCAGGTCTGTTCGTGCCGCGAGATGGAAGAGAAAATCCGGGTCGAACTCCCTCGTCACCTTATGGACGAGCTCTTTATTGAGGATGTCGACATTCGTCCAAAAGCGCTGATGAGCCGCATTCCGTGGAGGCTTGCAGTCGATGTTGAGGAGATCGTGTCCTTCGGACCTGTAGCGCTCCAACAGGTTCGTGCCGATGAAACCCGAGCCCCCTGTGATGAGAATTCTTGCCATAAGTGCTATAGGTATTCCTTCTGAGTATTGGTTGCCAATGCTTTCGCCCAGCGGCCACTTAGCTCGGCAGGGTTTCGGCCCAACATCTGATACAGGGCGACATAGCCCGCGATCATGGCTTCGGTGCGGAAGCGCTTCGCGTTCTCCAGACCGGCCTGCCGCATCTCCTGAACCCGGGGCAGGTGCTGGAGAATGGTGTCAGCCGCCGCCGCGGTCTGGGTGGGATCGAAGTATACCGCGGCGTTGCCGCCGACTTCGGTCATGGGCGCGCGGTTGGAGGTAAACACCGGGCAGCCGCAGGCTTGCGCCTCCACAATGGGCCAGCCGAATCCCTCCTGCAGGGAAGGGAACAGCAAAGCCACGGCCGAGGAGTACAGCGCGCCTAAGTCTTCGCTGCCGACTCCCTGCAGCTCGACGACCTTATCGGCCAGGCCGCCGGCATGCACGAAGTCGCGCATCGCGCCCGTCCAGCCCTTGCCGACCATCACCAATTTCAGCTCGGCGGCAGCAGCGTGCTGGATCACCTCGGCAAAAATCTTCAGCACCCCGAGCCGGTTCTTGTACCACTGGTTGCCGCCCACGTGCAGCAGGAACCTTCCGCTGACTCCCAGGCTGCGCAACCGCTCACCGGCCTCCTTTAGACCCATAAGCCTGTAGGGGTAATTCAGTCCGTTCGAGACCCGCGTGGTCGTGCCGGGGTCGCGCCCGGTCAGCCGGAGCAGCTCCTTCTCGGTGTGCGCCGAGACGCAAGCCACGTGTTGCGCCCG
>Ga0209415_10019963_pt1 | contig 10458 bp, 7 predicted proteins | sample PeaSoiSIISIP2007_FD_187696 | JGI IMG/M metagenome (GOLD analysis project Ga0209415, IMG submission 187696) | Peat soil microbial communities from Weissenstadt, Germany - SII-SIP-2007 (SPAdes) (version 2) | ecosystem: Environmental > Terrestrial > Soil > Wetlands > Peat | place: Germany...
CGCGTGACAGTGTGACGCCGTCCCGCGCCGTGGCCCGGCGGGCGGCGTTGACGCCAGCCAATATGCCTTGGGCCGCCGCCTCCTCGTAGCCCGTCGTCCCGTTGATCTGGCCGGCCAGGAACAGCCCGTAGACATCCTTGGCCTCGAGCGTGAGCTGCAACACCCGAGGATCGACAAAGTCGTAGGAGACGGCATATCCGGGCCGCACGATCTCCGCCCGCTCAAGCCCGGGTATCGTCGCGATGAACGCCCGCTGCACATCCTCCGGCAGGCTGGTCGAAATCCCGTTCGGATAGACGAGGTCATCGTCCAACCCTTCCGGCTCAAGGAAGATCTGATGACGCTCGCGGTCCGCGAAGCGCACGATCTTGTCCTCGACCGAGGGACAATATCGTGGGCCGGGGCCGGTCGTGTGCCCCCCGTACACCGCGGAGCGGTGTAGATTCGCTCTGATGATGTCGTGCGTTTGCCGCGTCGTGGCAGTGATCGCACAGGAGATCTGCGGGTTGTCGATCCGCGATGTCATGAAGCTGAACGGCTGCGGCGGATCCTCGCCCTTGTCCTCGGCCAGAGCATGCCAGTCGATGGAATTCCGACGCAGCCTGGCCGGCGTTCCCGTCTTCAGGCGACCCAGCGGCAAGCCCAGACCGGCGAGCGTTCGTGCCAGGCCGATGGACGCACCCTCGCCGATCCGCCCTCCGGGCGTCTGGCGATCGCCGACATGGATAACGCCGCCGAGGAACGTGCCGGTGGTAAGGACCACGGCCGCGCATCGGATGACCCCCGCCGCGCCGACAACCCCGGCGATCCGGCCCGCGCCGTCCAGCGCGAGATCCTCGACCGAACCCGCCTCGATGCTCAGTCCCGGCGTCGCGCGGAGGAGGGACTGCATCGCGCGCCGATAGAGCCGGCGATCCATCTGCGCCCGCGGTCCGCGCACCGCCGGACCTTTGCTGCGATTGAGCACCTTGAAGTGAATACCGGCGAGGTCCGCCGCCCGGCCCATCAGCCCGTCTAGCGCGTCGATCTCACGCACGAGATGCCCCTTGCCGACGCCGCCGATGGAGGGATTGCACGACATCTCGCCGATCACGGACGGATCGCGCGTCAGCAGCAGCGTCTGCGCGCCAACCCGCGCGGCGGCGGCGGCGGCTTCGCAGCCGGCGTGACCTCCGCCAACAACCACGACATCGAAGGCAGACCGCATCACCGGCTACTTCCCGAGACAGAATTCGGCGAAAATCGTGTCGAGCACGTCATCGACCGCCACCGCGCCGGTGATGCGCCCCAGCGCGCGCACGGCCAGACGCAAATCCTCCGCAAGGAGTTCCGGCATCGGCGCGCCGGCCGCCGCCGCGAGACGAGACGCCGCCTCGCTAAGAGCCGCACGATGGCGCGCGCGGGTCAGCGGCGGGGATCCGCCGCCGGCCGTAAGCGCCCGCGCCTCTTCCGCCAGCCGGCGCCGCAGCGCGCCCATTCCATGTTCGGTGAGCACGCTGATCGCCAGATGTCCAGCGCCATCCATGTCGCCGGACAGGTCGGACTTGCTCCGTACATGCAAACGGCGTGGGCCTTGTCCGGCCTCGCACGCGCCGGTCGACGCGCCAACATCGTCAGCGGCGAAGCGGCCCGGATGATCTGCGACCGCGATCACCAGATCAGCCCGCTCGGCCTGTGCGCGGGCCCGGCGCATACCTTCCTGCTCGATCGGATCATGGCTTTCCCGCAAGCCCGCGGTATCGACCAGGGTAACCGGAACCCCGCCGAATTCGCCGCGCGCCTGAACGACATCGCGGGTGGTGCCCGGAACGGGTGACACGATGGCTGCGTCGTATCCGACCAGCGCGTTGAGCAGGCTCGACTTGCCGACATTCGGCGCACCGACGATCGCGAAAACCAGGCCGTCGCGGAGCCGTTCTCCCCGCCGCCCATCCGCCAGATGCGCGCTGATGTCGCGGTGCAAGGCGACGACCTCCGAAGCGATGCCGGCCTCGATGCCGGTCGGCAGATCCTCGTCGGGAAACTCGATCAGGGCCTCCTGATGCGCCAGCAAGCGCCGCAGCCGGGCAGCCCAGCCGTGATAGATCGCGCCGAGCTCGCCGCTCAGCTGCCGTATCGCCTGGCGCCGCTGGGCGGCCGTCTCCGCGGTAACGAGGTCATGCACGGCCTCCGCCTCGACCAGACCGAGACGACCATTGAAGAAGGCGCGCCGGGTGAATTCGCCGGGCTCAGCCGGCCGCAAGCCCCGGTCGAGCAGCTCGCCCATGACGCCATCGACGACGGCGCGTCCGCCGTGGAGATGCAGTTCGCCGCTGTCTTCGCCCGTGTAGCTGCCCGGGCGAGGCAACCAGAGCACGAGCGCCTCGTCCAGCACCTCGCCCGAGCGATTCCGCAGCCGCCGCAGCGACGCCCGCCGCGCCACGGGGCGGGGCCGGCCGATAGCCTCCAACACCAAGCCGCTCGCCGGACCGCTGATCCTGAGCACCGCGACGGCCGCCTGACCGGCGCCGGACGCCACAGCGAAGATGGTGTCGGTATCAGCCACGGTCATTGTCGATCATCAGCGTTGCCGCGCGACCGCCGTCGAGGAGATGCTTCTGAATGATCGCATCGACGTCGGCCTCGTTTTCAAATCGATACCATACGCCTTCAGGGTAGATCACCACGCAGGGACCATGCTCGCAGCGGTCGAGACACAGGCTGGTGTTGATCCGCGTCTCCGCGATCGCCATCTCCTTGCAGCGGGCCTTCATATAATCGCGCAATCGTTCGGATCCCTTGGCCGCGCAGGATCCACGCTGATGCCCGTCGGGACGTCGGTTGCAGCAGACGAACACGTGGTGCCGGAAATACAGCGGCGGATCGCCGGTTGACGTCGGCATCGCCTGATCCCCTGTTCGCGGGCCGCTCGAATCGCCAAATGCCCTTCAATTCAGGCCGGACCGGCCATCGCGGCGCAACCAGGAGCCGGATTGTGGCTGACAACGCGAATCTGCTCGGGGGGCAAAACTCGCCCTACCTGCTCCAGCATGCGGCCAACCCGGTCAACTGGCGGCCATGGGGCCGCGACGCCCTCGAGGAGGCCCGGCAGCGCCACGTGCCAGTCCTGCTGTCGGTCGGATACGCCGCGTGTCATTGGTGTCACGTCATGGCCCATGAGTCGTTCGAGGATCCTGCCACGGCCGAGGTGATGAACCGCCTGTTCGTCAACATCAAGGTCGATCGTGAGGAGCGCCCGGATATCGACCATCTCTACATGTCCGCGCTGCAGGCGATGGGCGAGCAAGGCGGCTGGCCGCTGACGATGTTTCTCGACGCCGACGGCGAGCCGTTTTGGGGCGGCACATATTTTCCCCCCGAGCCCCGCTGGGGCCGTCCGAGCTTCCGTCAGGTCCTGGAAGCCGTCGCCGCCGCGTGGCGAGACCGGCACGACATGGTCCGCCGGAATGCGGCCTCGCTCGCGGCGACCCTGCGCGAGCTCGGCCGGGCGCCGCCGGGCAATGTCCCTGCCCCCGCCGACCTCGACCGGCTGACGCGCGGCTATCTGCGCCTGACCGACCCCGAGCACGGCGGCATGCGGGGCGCGCCGAAATTCCCCAATGCGCCGATCTTCCGTTTCCTCTGGCTCGATTACGCGCGCAGCGGGCGCGCAGCGTCCGGCGACGCGGTGCGTTTGCTGCTCCGCCGCATGGCCCTAGGCGGGATCTACGATCATCTCGGCGGCGGCTTCGCGCGCTACGCCACGGACTCCGTCTGGCTCGTGCCGCATTTCGAGAAAATGCTCTACGACAACGCGCAGCTGCTCGAGCTGATGACCCTGGCCCACGCCGACGCGCCCGACAAGCTGCTGGCCAGCCGCGTCGAGCAAACGATCGACTGGCTTCGCCGCGACATGATCGCGGCCGAAAACGGCGCCTGCCTCGCCGCCTTCGCCGCCTCCGAGGACGCCGACAGCGAGGGCGAGGAAGGTCGCTTCTATGTCTGGAGCGCGGCGGAAATCGAACGCCGTCTCGGCCCCGACGCGGCGGCGTTCATGCGCGCGTACGACGTGTCCGAAGCCGGCAACTGGGAAGGCAACGTCATTCTCCGCCGGCTGTCGTGGCCCCTGTCCGACGCGGAGGAAGCCGCCCTGGCGGCAGCGCGGGCCAGGCTGCTCGCCGCGCGCGCGGCCCGGCACCGCCCGGGGCGCGACGACAAGGTGCTCGCCGATTGGAACGGCCTGACCATCGCCGCTCTCGCCAAGGCGGCCTGCGTGTTCGATCGGGCGGATTGGCTCAACCTCGCCGAACGCGCTTTCGACTTCATCCAAGCCGAGATGATCTCCGAAGACGGCCGCGTCGCACACGCCTGGCGCCTGGGGCGCATTAGCGCCGCCGGCATGTTGGACGACCATGCGGCCATGGCCCGCGCCGCGCTCGCGCTCCACGAGGCGACCGGCGATGCCGCGCGGTTCGGGCAGGCTCGGACCATCGTCGGCGCAGCGCTCGCCGCGTTCGGCGACGCGGACGGGTCCTTGTTCACGACCGCCGAGGATGCGACCGACGTGCCGCTGACGCGGTTGCGTGTCGCCACCGAGAGCGCGACGCCGTCGGGCATCGGGATGATGGCCGAGGTCTTCGCCCGCTTCTGGCACCTCACCGGCGAAGCCGCATGGCGACACCGCGCGACGGCGCTGATCGGCGCCTTCAGCGGTGCCGGCGAGCGGCTCGCGGCGATGCCGACGCTGATGGCCGCGGCCGGCATCCTCGAGGACGGTGGCAGCGTCGTCGTGATCGCCGGCCCCAACCGGGAGCGGGCGCGTCAGCTCAGCGTGGTGGCACGCGCCTCGGCCGACCCGTCGATGTCGGTGATCGCGACGAACGGCGCGGCGGAGCTTCCGCCGGATCATCCGGCGCACGGCAAAACGGCCGGACCGGCGGGCGCCGCCGCCTTCGTCTGTCGCGGCGGGGTGTGCGGCATGCCCGTCAGCGAACCGCACGAACTGGCCGTGCTGTTGCGCCGCAGCGGTGCCGATGGCACATAATCGAACAGGTCGGGGCGCAAGCGATGGCGTCGCCGGTTGATGAGAGGCGGGCCACGTGCCGCAGCTGTCCCTGCATACCCCTGTTGACGACGTGACGCTCTCCGAGGACGATGGCGGGATCGTGGCGCTGGATTGGGGTTGGGGGCGCAATCAGGAGCCGACACCGCTGCTGCGTCGGGCCCGCGACGCCGTAATGGCGTATTTCGACGGCGAGCTTGACACGTTCGACCTGCCGCTGGCGCCTCGCGGCACCGCCTATCAGCGTTCAGTCTGGCAAGCGATCGCGGCAATTCCCCTCGGCAAAACGCGCGGCTACGGCGAGATCGCCCGCGAGATCGGGGGCTCGCCCCGCTCGGTCGGCGCCGCATGCCGGTCCAATCCGATCCCGCTGATCATCCCATGCCACCGTGTCACCGGCGCCCGCAGTCCGGGCGGCTATTCCGGCGGCTCGGGACTTGACACGAAGCGCTGGCTACTCGCCTTCGAGGCGCGGCGCGACCCATCCATGCTCACGTGAACGCTGCCCGGAGAACACAATGACGAAAGCCATTCGCATCCACGCCTATGGTGGTCCCGAGGTTCTGCGGTGGGAGGACGTGCCGACCCCCGAGCCCGGGCCGGGCGAGGCGCTGGTTCATCACTACGCCGTCGGGCTCAACTATATCGACGTCTATTTTCGCAACGGCCTGTACAAGGCGCCGGCGCTGCCGGCGACGATTGGCATGGAAGGCGCGGGGACGGTCGTCGCCGTCGGCCCCGACGTCACCGAGATCAAGCCCGGAGACCGGGTCGCCTATGCCATGGGCCCGATCGGCGCCTACACGACCGAGCGTGTCCTCGCCGCCAACAAGCTCGTCAAACTGCCCGACGCCATCGATTTCCCGACCGCGGCGGCGATGATGCTCCAGGGCATGACGGCGGAATACCTGCTGCGGCGGACCTATCATGTGCGCCCCGGCGATACGATCGTGGTGCATGCCGCCGCTGGCGGCGTCGGGCTGATCATGTGCCAATGGGCCAAGCATCTCGGCGCGATCGTGATCGGCGTCGTCTCCTCGCAGCAGAAGGCCGATCTGGCGCGGGCCAACGGCGCCGCGCATGTCGTGATCGGCCATAATGATCTCGTGGCCGAGGTCAAACGCATCACGGGCGGCGCCATGGTGCCGGTGGTTTACGACAGCGTCGGCAAGGACACGTTTATGACCAGCCTGGATTGCGTTGCCCCGCTCGGCCTGATGGTAGTGTTCGGCAACGCCTCCGGTCCGGTCCCCCCGGTTGAACTCGGGCTGCTGGCCGCGAAAGGCAGTCTGTATCTCACCCGGCCCAGCCTCGCGACTTACAACGCCAAGCGGACGGACCTCGAAGCATCAGCCAACGCGTTGTTCGACGTGGTCGCGAGCGGCGCGGTCAAGATCAACGTCAACCAGACCTATCCGCTGTCCGAGGCCGCCAAGGCGCACGAGGCGCTCGAGGCCCGGCGGACGACCGGAAGCACCGTCCTCATACCCTGAGGCCGATCGCCGGGGCTGCCACGATCCATCCGGGCACAGCGCGGGGCGCGGGGCGAGGGCGAGCGCCAAAGCCGGCATCGGAGCCGGCGCCACGGGCCGAAGCCGTCGAGCGCGGTCGCGCCGCATCGGGGATGCGGCTGACCGCGGTCATCGTGGCGTCGGCGCTGTTCATGCAGAACCTCGACTCGACTGTGGTTTCCACGGCGCTTCCCGCGATGGCGGCCGCGTTCCATGCCGATCCCCTGCGGATGAGCGCGGCGCTGACCTCCTACCTGCTGAGCCTCAGCGTGTTCATCCCCGCCAGCGGGTGGATCGCCGATCGCTATGGGCCGCGCAACGTCTTCCGCGCCGCGATCGTCGTCTTCACCGCCGGTTCCATTCTATGCGGATTGGCGAACAATTTATGGTTCTTCGTCATCGCGCGCGTCGTCCAGGGTCTGGGTGGGGCGATGATGGTGCCGATCGGCCGCCTCGTGCTGCTGCGCTCGGTCGCCAAATCGGAACTCGTCAACGCGATGGCGTGGCTCACCGTCCCGGCGCTCGTCGGGCCGGTCGTCGGCCCTCCGCTCGGCGGTGCCATCGTCACCTACGCCTCATGGCGCTGGATCTTCGGCGTCAATGTGCCGGTAGGCCTGCTGGGCGTCGTGCTCGTCACCCGGTTCGTCGCCGACATCCGCATGCCCCGTCCGGCACGGTTCGACGCCATCGGCCTGGTGCTCTCCGGACTGGCGCTGTGCTCGCTCATGGCCGCCGTGGAAACGGTGGGCCGCCCGTTGCTGCCGTGGCCCGCGAGCCTGGCGCTGGCCGGGCTGGGACTCGCCAGCGGCCTGCTCTATCTGCGCCACGCGCGTCGAACCGCGGCACCGCTGCTGGATCTTGGCCTGCTGCGTCTGCCGACCTTCGGCATCTCGGTCGCAGCAGGCACGCTGTTCCGCATCGGGATCGGCGCCATCCCCTTCCTGCTGCCGCTCATGCTCCAGCTCGGCTTCGGCAAGACCGCGCTCGAGAGCGGCGCGATCACGTTCGCCGCCTCGGCAGGCGCCTTGCTGATGAAGCCCGTCACGTCGCCGCTGCTGCGCCGCATCGGCTTCCGCGACACGCTGATCTGGAACGGCGTGATCTCGGCCGTCCTGCTCGCCGCCATCGGCGCCTTCCGCGCGGACTGGCCGACCATGACAATCTATGGGATTCTGCTCGTCGGCGGGTTCGTCCGCTCGCTGCAATTCACCGCCTACAACACGATCGCCTATGCCGACGTGCCCGGGGAGCGCCTGAGCGCGGCGACCAGCCTCTACAGCACCATCCAGCAGGTTTCGCTGACCCTCGGCATCGCCGCGGGCGCGGCCGCGCTCGAACTCGCGACCGCCCTCTCGCGCCGCTCGGCGCCGGAACTCTCCGATTACGGCGCCGCGTTCCTGGTCGTCGGCCTCGTCTCGCTGCTCGCCGCGCCGGTCGCCACGCGCCTGCCCGCGGACGCCGGCGCCGAACTCACCGGGCCGCGCGGCCGACCTCTGTAGCCCACACCTCTCCTACGCGGATCGCGCCACGGCGAGCCCCCGCCAGCCGATGTCGCGGCGGTAGAAGCCGTCGCGCCACTCGATCCGGCTGAGCGCCACGTAGGCCGCCGAGCGCGCCGCCTCCAGCGAGGCGCCGGTCGCGGAAACCGTCAGCACCCGCCCGCCGACGGCGAGGATCCGCCCGTCATCGGTGGCGCGGGTGCCGCCATGGAAGATTGTCACGCCGGGCACCGAAGCCGCCTCGGCCAAGCCCTTGACCTCGCTGCCGCGCGCGAACTCTCCGGGATAGCCGCGCGCCGCCATCACCACCGCGATCGCGCTGTCGTCGCGCCAGCGCAGATCGAAACGGCCGAGCTCGCCCTCGCACGCGGCGAGCAACCCTGGCAGCAGATCGGAGCGCAGGCGCGGCAGCAGCGTCTGCGCTTCGGGATCGCCGAGCCGGACGTTGAACTCGATCAGCTTCGGCCCGTCGGCCGTCAGCATCAGCCCGGCGAACAGGATGCCGCGAAACGGCGTGCCACGCCGCGCCAGTTCGCCCAGCACCGGGCGGATGATTCGTGCCATGACGTCGTCGGCATACGCATGCGTCAGAGCGGGCGGCGGCGAGTACGCGCCCATGCCGCCGGTGTTCGGACCGACATCGCCCTCGCCGACCCGCTTGTGGTCCTGGGCGGCGCCGAAAGGAATTGCGTTGACGCCATCGCAGAGCGCGAAGAACGACGCCTCCTCGCCGAGGAGGCATTCCTCGATGACGACCGACGCGCCTGCCTCGCCCAACGTCCGGTCGATCATGAAGGCGTCGATCGCCGCCAGGGCCTCGGCCTCACTCGCCGCGACGACGACGCCCTTGCCCGCCGCCAGACCATCCGCCTTGACGACGATCGGCGTCCCGCGCCGGCGCACGAACCCGGCGGCCGCCTCGGCGTCGTCGAAGCGTTCCCACGCCGCGGTCGGGACGCCGGCCGCATCGGCGATCTCCTTCATGAAGCTCTTGCTGCCCTCCAGCCGCGCCGCCGCCGCGGTCGGTCCGCAGCAGGCGATCTTGGCCGCCGCCATCGCGTCGGCGATCCCGGCGACAAGCGGCGCCTCGGGTCCCGGCACGACGAGGTCGACATCGTTCTCGCGCGCGAAAGCGACCAGGGCGGCGATGTCGAGGGCGCCGATCGGCACGTTCTGCGCCACCTGGGCGGTGCCAGGGTTGCCGGGCGCGCACCAGAGCCGGGTCAGCAGCGGGCTGGCCGACAACGCCCAGCACATCGCGTGTTCCCTGCCGCCCGAACCCACCACCAGCACGCGCATCCCGCCGCTCGCTCCCCTGGCTTGCTGGCCGCCGCCCAGGCGGCCCGGCTTCCCGATGCCGACCTTTCCGACCACCGGGCGTCTAGCATACGGTCCCGCCCATGGACGAGCTTTCCGTCACGCCGCCACCCACGCCACCGCCGGGCAACGTGCCCGAATACACGGTGGGCGAGATCTCCTGGGCGGTGAAACGCACGCTGGAAGGGGCGTTCGGGCGCGTGCGCGTGCGCGGCGAGGTGACGGAGCTGAAGCGCTACCCCTCCGGCCACATCTACCTGTCGCTCAAGGACGAGACCGCGAAGCTGAAAGGCGTCGTCTGGCGCACCAGCGTGGCGCGGCTTGGGATGCAGCCGGAAAACGGCGTCGAGGTAATCGTCACCGGCCGCGTCAGCAGCTACGGCGACCGCTCGGAATACCAGCTGATCATCGAGCGGATGGAATACGCCGGCGCCGGAGCGCTGCTGGCGCGCATCGAGATGCTGCGCCAGCGCCTGACGGCCGAGGGGCTGTTCGACGCGGCGCGCCGGCGGGCGTTGCCGGTCCTGCCCGACGTGGTCGGAGTCGTCTCGTCGGAACGTGGAGCGGTGATCCAGGACATCCTGACGACGATCGCGCGCCGCTTCCCGCGCACGGTGCTGCTCTGGCCGGTCCCGGTGCAGGGCGAGGGGGCCGCGGCGCGCATCGCCGCCGCCATCGCCGGCTTCGACGCGCTGGCGGCGGGCGGGCCGGTACCTCGCCCCGACGTGCTGATCGTGGCGCGCGGCGGCGGCAGCCTGGAAGACCTGATGGCGTTCAATGAGGAGGTCGTGGTGCGCGCCGCCGCCGCCTGCTCCATCCCGCTCATCTCGGCGGTCGGCCATGAGACCGACACGACCCTGATCGACTTCGCCGCCGATCGGCGGGCGCCGACGCCGACGGCCGCCGCCGAGATCGCGGTGCCCGCGCGCGCCGATCTCAGCGCCGACCTGCAGCAGCATGCCGCGCGGCTGATCGGCGGCCTCTACCGGCTGACGCAGGAATGCCGGCTCCGCCTCGGAGGGGTGGAGCGCGGCCTGCCCGATCTGCCGGCGCTGATCGGCACGGCACGGCAGCGGCTCGACGACCGGGG
>Ga0209415_10019964_pt1 | contig 10458 bp, 10 predicted proteins | sample PeaSoiSIISIP2007_FD_187696 | JGI IMG/M metagenome (GOLD analysis project Ga0209415, IMG submission 187696) | Peat soil microbial communities from Weissenstadt, Germany - SII-SIP-2007 (SPAdes) (version 2) | ecosystem: Environmental > Terrestrial > Soil > Wetlands > Peat | place: Germany...
CCCAGAACACCGGCGGGCAATTCCTGGGCTTTGAGCAGAGCCAGGTCGAGACGCAGCTTGGACCAGAACTGATCCGCATTTGTGACCGATTTGTTCAGTTCGACGTTGATGACCACCATTCCATTGCGAGTGGTCGAGTAGGTCTTCTCCCGGCGGACTTCTTCGAAGTGAAACAGGTGTTCTTCGATCTTGCGCGTGACCTGGTCTTCAACCTCCTGGCTGGTCGCGCCCGGATACATGGCGGCAACGATGCCGGTTCGGATCGTGATCTTCGGATCCTCGCGGCGCGGCATTCTCACCATGGAATAGACACCTAGGAGGAAGACCACGGCCGACAAGAACAGCGTTACCTGAGGGTAGCGTAATGCAGCGCGGACCGGATTCATCGGCTGCCTCCTTCAATCTTCACAATGGAACCCTCGCGCACATTTTGTTGGCCGTCCACGACCACTTGCTCACTTCCGTTCAGACCAGTTTGTATCTGCACTTCATTTCCGATCATTGAGCCGACTTCGACTCGGCGGCCGTAGACCCGATTCTGACCTGGAGCCAGAATGTAAACCTGCGTTACACCCCGTTCATCGCGGACAATTGCTGAACCAGGAACCGTAATGGCATTCACCTTGGCATCTCCGATCAGACGAGCGTCGCTTACCATGCCTGCACGCAGCAGGAGCGTGGGGTTCGGAACGACGATCTTCGAGACGTAGGTGCGCGAGGCGGGATCGGATGCCGCGGCGATCGCTTCGATGCGCCCTTCAAACTGCTCGCCGTCGGACGAAGGAACGGAAACCACTGCGCGGTCACCTTCGCGTACCTTTCCAACTTCTGCCTCTGGAATTCCGACTCGCACTTTGACAGGGTCCAGATCGACAACAGAGATAACCGGAACACCGGGAGCGACCGTGACTCCCTCATCGATTTGGCGCATTCCGACAAAGCCAGAAATCGGAGCGCGCAACTGGCAATCAGCCAATCGCTTTTTCGCTTCCTGCATTTGCGCGGTTGCGGCGCTCAACTGCGCCGAGGCGGCTTGCTTGTCTTCGGCACGCGTTCCGCTCTGCGCCATGTCGTAGCGTTGCTGCGAGGCAAGATACGCCGCTTCGATCTTGTGGAAGTCGTTGGCTGGCAGACTTTGATGGTCGTAGAGATACTTGAGGCGCTGGTATTCGTCCTGAGTGCGCTCGAAATCGATCCGTGCCTGCTCCAGTTCCTGATGCCTTAGCCCCGCTTTTGCTTTCGCATTCTCGGCGCTGGCTGCGTCTGCTTGGCCAGCAGCAGCATCGAATCCGTTCCGATAATCCGTCGGGTCAAGGTCCGCCAGGATCTGGCCCTTGGTCACCCGTTGGCCCTCCTCGACATAGACGTGTAATACTCGGCCGCCAACCTGGAAGGCTGTTAATGCCGTAACATTTGCTTCAACCGATCCACTGACCGCAACCGACACAGGCTGCTGGACATGGTGGGGAAGTTGGAGCCGCACGGGCACGGGCTGGTCTGCAGCGACCTCCAGCTTGCGATGGCATCCAGCCAGCAGCAGAACTGATGCACAGACAACTGCAATAGCCCGCTTAACGTGCGGAGACACAGTCTCACGAGAGCAGCAGAAAACATTCATCTCAATACCTTTCACAAATTAGGATTGTTCCGATCTTGGTCCGGTCGTGGATGCTAAGCATCCCAACCTTACGCCCGTCTTTTGCACCTTTGCCATCCGGATTAGAGCTGTGTTCCTGTCAGGCTCCGTGCCAAAGCGCTTTCAACCGACAGCGGCCGACACTCTTGCATTTGCAGGTGCAATGCCAAATCCGAATAGACCACTAATTGCCGTAGAATGAGGGGGCACAAAAAGCGGCCTCGGAATGGGAGTTGTCGAAAGTCGCAATTATCGATGCAAGTTCGACATCAAGGAACGACCGCTTATTGAGGTTGCGCCCTTGACGCCCGCGGGTTTAGCACCTACGCTTACATCCAGATAAACCAGTCAGAAGCGGCTGGCACGCGAAAGCGCCAGGCTACGAAGAGATTCGCTGGTCACGTGGCGTTTTCGTAGTCTACCCCACGGAAAGGTCAATGCTTTTCGGCTGGGGTTGCCGATGTGCTGCCGTGTGCGTAACGGAGTCTGACCCAGAATGGTTCTTCGATGGAAAGCCTGACCTCACAACCGGATCTACAACGTCAGAACGAGCGACTTCAGTTGCTCCTGAATCTGACGAGCCGAATCACCTCAACACTGGAACTTCGGGAAGTATTGCGGGCCATATCGTCCAATATTCGGGAAGTCGTGCAGTGCGATCTGGCGGTCATTGCGCTGCTCGACGGGGAGTCAGGGAATCTTCGTTTGTACGCCCTTGATTTTCCGCACAGCAAGGGATTTGTTAAAGAAGGTCTTCTGATCATCCCAAAAGAGAATGACCCGGGGAAACGAGCCCTAGAGACACTAAGACCGGTTATTGTCGACCTAACAGATCCTGTCGCATTTCCTCGCGAGGTACACGAAATGGCTGTCGGTGAGGGTATCAAGAGCCACTGCGTGATACCGCTTGTGAATCGCGGTCGTGCCCTCGGCACTTTGACAATTGCACGGACGACAGAAGGTTCCTACACACCAGAAGATGTCGAGTTCCTCAGCCGGGCGGCGGGACAAATAGCCATCGCAGTCGACAACGCCTTGGCATACCGCGAGATCTCCGAGCTTAGAGACAAGCTCGCCCAGGAGAAGCTCTACCTTGAAGAAGAGATTCGCGCTGAGATGGGTTTCGAGCACATCATTGGCAACAGCGCGGCGTTAAAGCACGTTCTGGAACTGGTGGAAACGGTCGCTCCGATGGATTCGACGGTTCTGCTGCTTGGCGAAACCGGAACGGGAAAGGAGCTGATTGCTCGCGGGATTCACGACCACAGCCGTCGCCAACAGCGTTCATTCGTGAAACTGAACTGCGCTGCTATTCCAACGGGCCTGCTGGAAAGCGAATTGTTTGGGCACGAGAAGGGAGCGTTCACGGGAGCCATCAGCCAGAAGGTCGGGCGACTGGAACTCGCCGATCACGGCACACTGTTTTTGGACGAGGTTGGCGACATACCGATCGAGATTCGGCCGAAATTACTGCGCGCTTTGCAGGAGCGTGAGTTTGAACGGCTGGGCAGCACGCATACCCGAAAAGTGAATGTTCGCCTCAGAGCGGCGACCAATCGCGACCTTGAAAAGATGATCGCTGCCCGCGAATTTCGTAATGATTTGTATTACCGCTTGAACGTTTTTCCGATCCGCATCCCGCCCCTGCGCGATCGCAAAGAAGACATTCCTCTTCTCTTGAGTTATTTCGTCCAGAAGTTTGCAAAACAAATGCAGAAGAAGATTGAAGCCATTTCTCCAGCCGTGATGAAGGGACTCACAGCGTGGGAGTGGCCCGGCAACATTCGCGAGCTGGAAAATTTTCTCGAGAGAGCTGTCATCTTAACGCGCGGCAAGTCGCTTGACGCACCTCTCGCAGAACTGCGCAAGTTGAACACCGACGAAGCAGTTCGCGCTGCAGCGCAACCGGGCCAGGAAGACATCGCCCGAATCGTCAAGGAAACCATCGCCGCCTTAGATGGCAAGAAGGGTTCCGACGACGACCGTGCCAAGAAGCAGCGCGAAGAGATCGTCCGCGCACTCACCGAAAGTAAGGGGCGCGTTGGTGGCGCTGATGGAGCTGCCGCACGCATGGGCATCAATCGCACAACCCTCATTTCCCGAATGAAGAAGTTCGGCATAGATCCCAACCACTACGCCTAAGCGGGAATCGGCTTCTTCTCTGCCCAGTTGCCGCTCGATGAACCTGTAAAAGACAGCTGAACACGTCGCTTCAGCTGTCGAACTGCCTTCGACAGTCTCGACTCTCAACACAACTCCCTTTCACTCTGGCGCTGAAAACTCATCAACTTACAGCTCTCTAGACTTTGGCATTGGCGTTGCGCTTAGTCGTATGCGTAAGGGCAAAGGCTATGTTGAAGATCTCGATTCTCGATACCCCCAGTCAGCGCCGGTTGGTGTTGGAGCGCAAGCTGATCTCCCCGTGGGCCTCTGAGCTGAGGAGAGTGTGTGACAACTCGGCAGCAGACCTGAATGGTCGTGCACTTGTGATCGAACTCAGGAACCTCACCGCCATCAGCGAGGACGGAGAAAACGCACTGCTGGAGTTGATGAACGAAGGTGTCAAATTCCGCTGCTGTGGCGTGTTTACGAAACATGTTTTGAGGCAACTCGGCCGTCGACTTCACAGGAAGGTTCAGGAGGTGAAGAGATGACTTGGCTTGCACAAGATCGCATTCACAGAGACGAAGCAAATCAATACGCAACGGCCAAGGACTTTTGCAGCGTCTTTACTGAGGACCTGAGTGGGCTTTACCAGTTGTCCTTCCTCCTGACGCGCGATCACCAAGAGGCAGAGCATTGCTTTGTTGCCGGGGTCGATGACTGTGTTAAAGCAAGCCGCGTATTCAGGGAGTGGGCTCGTACTTGGGCGAAGCGCACCATAATCCAAAATGCAATTCGTGCATTGCAATCGCATCCGAGCCAAGCCCACCCATCCTTGCTCGCCACTGTATCCGCCCACAGCCGCAAGCCGCCGGATGCTCACGATGCGCATTTCGAAATCGACAGTGTTCTGGCGCTTCAGGATTTCGAGCGATTTGTCTTCGTAATGTTTGTGCTGGAGCACTACACCGAGCACGACTGCTCCCTCCTTCTTGGCTGCTCGCTTCAGGACATTCGGAAAGCTCGTAGTCGGGCTCTTGAGCGGATCGTGAACTCGGGCCGCATGGTTCTGTCGCACGAAAGCAGTTTTGAAGATGTTCAGGAGATGAAAAGATGACCCACGCTGTTCAATATGTGCTGACGCATGGCGCTCTAGCGCTCTTCGCCTGGATCCTGGCCCAGCAAGCTGGCGCCCCGATTTCGAGTGCACTACTGCTGCTTTCCGTTGGATCTCTTGCAAGTGCCGGACGTATAGATATCCGCTCTTTTCTGGCGGCAGGTTTCGGTGCCTGCCTAGCGGCTGATGGATTCTGGTACCAAGTCGGACGCTCGGGCTGGTCAAGATCTTATCTTTCGCCCCGCACCGGCACTTGGACAAGCCGCGTACTCGGCTTCATCAGCCAGCATTCGGCTGGTGCATTGTTGACGGCAAAGTTCGTCTCCTGCTCGAATCTCGCTGCGCTGATGGCGGGGAGAGCAGGCATGGCATTAGGACGGTTCTTGGTTTTTGACAGCATTGCCCCTTTCCTCTGGGCGGGCGGCTACATCGCGATCGGCTACCTTGTCGGTAACCACGTCGAAGCGGCGGTGCGTTACGCTTCAGCTCCACTTTTGGTTCTCCTCGGGTCACTCGCCGTCTGGTCTCTAGCAACATTGATGAGGAGTGCGTGGCGACCGCGTTTGCACGCGGCAGTGTTGGCAACTCTAACGCTCTTCTTCTGCGGTGCAGTGCCCGGAGCGGGTCAATACAGTGACGGCATGGGGGGCACGGCTGCTTATGCGACCAGTCAAAGCTCCGCTGCAGGTCAAGCGAGCGGACTCACCGCAAGCGTCCCAAGCGGTCCCGCAACTGATGATGTCTTGCACTTAACTCTACGCGATGCCATCAGCAGCGGCCTGAAGTACAACTTGAGGTCGATTGAGACAGGAGAGAACACTCGCATAGCACGCGGTCAACGACTGCTTGCTTTGAGCAGGCTATTGCCGGAAGTCAGCGCAGGGGTTTCAGAGAATGTGGAGCAAGTCAACCTTGCAACTTTCGGTCTAAAGATGCCGGGCATTCCGAATGTCATTGGACCCTACAGCTACAGCTCAGCGGATGTAAGCGCGAGCCAAACGCTGTTCAGTTTCGAATCCATCCAGCGTTTTCGTGCAGCACGTACCGCCGAACAGGCAGCCCAACTCAGCTGCCAAGACATCCTGGATGCACTAACCCTGACCGTCGGCAATGCCTATTTGCAGGTGATAGAGGCCAGCTCACGCATTGACGCGCAAGAAGCCCGGGTATGAAATGCGAAAGCTCTTTACGATCGGGCGCTGGATAAGGTCCAGGCGGGTACGGCTCCCCGAATCGACGCCACGCGTACCGAAGTTCAATTGCACACTGAGGAGTACAACCTCAGCATCGCGCGAAACAACTTCGCCATCGCAAAGCTCGCGCTTGGCCGTGCGATCGGCTTGCCGCTTGGACAGCAGTTTGACCTTACGGACAAGCTTCCCTATTCCGACATCACTCCGCTCAGTGTCGAACAGGCGTTGAACATGGCGTACAAGTCGCGCAGCGACTTCCGCGCCGCTTTCGATTCTGAAAAAGCCACTGCGCAGACCCTTTCCGCGACAAAGGGTGAACGCTATCCAGTGGTGGCAGTCAATGGTGACTACGGCGATATCGGTTCAACGTTTGGTCACTCGCATGGGGAATTCAGCTTTCAGGCAGGCGTCAGGATCCCGATCTTCACTGGTGGCCGAATCAAAGGTGACATCACCCAAGCCGGCGCCCAATTTCGGCAGAGAAAAGCAGAAGCGGAAAACATTCGTGGCCAGATCGACTACGACGTGCGCAGAGCCTTCCTGAACCTCAATGCCGGCAAGGAGCAGGTCGAGGTCGCCAAGCAGAATGTTGAACTTGTGAATGAGAGCCTTGCTCGGTCGAAAGATCGCTTCAGTTCCGGCGTGACCGACAGCGTCGAGGTGGTGCAATCCGAGTAAGCTCTCGCCAGCGCCAACGACCAATACATCACCAGCCTGTACAACCACAATCTTGCCAAGCTCTCGCTGGCACGTGCTCTTGGAGTGGCACGTACGAACTACAACCAATATCTCGGAGGAGAGTAATGTCAGACGATTATGCAAACCGCACAGCGTACGCCGATCCGGAGCAACCATCAACGGTTGTGGAACAGGAGTCGGCCAATTCGGCGAAACAATCACGAAAGCAAGGAGGTTGGCAAGGCTCCGATAAGCGCCGGAAGAAGATCGTCCTGATTTGCATCGGCATGCTGATTGCTATCGCAGCCGCCTACTTCATTCGTAACGCGTTTCTCTATGAGGGCACAGATGACGCGCAGGTGGACGGACACATCATGTCACTGAGTGCGCGAATCAATGGGCAGGTGGAGAAGGTGAACGTCATCGAGGGCCAGCTAGTCCGTGCTGGCGATGTACTGGCGGTCATCGATTCCAAGGACTACAAGGTTACGACCGACCAGGCAGTTGCTAATCTGGCAGAGGCCGAAGCCACTGCCGCAAGCTCGCACTACAACGTCCCAATCACCTCCGCCAGCGCCCACAGCAGTCTAGATTCAGCACAAACTGCGGTGGCTAACGCCGAGGCCGGCCTTAGAGCGGCAGAGCAGAATTACGAATCCGCTAAAACCGCGCTCGTCCAGGTCCAGGCTAAGGCGGCAAAGAGTGACGCGGACCTCGAACGCGGCACGCAGCTCGTGGCGAAGGAAGATATTTCTCGCATACAGTACGATCGGGCAGTCGCCACAGCAACAGCAAACCGAGCCGCAGTCGCGTCAGCAGAGGCCAGCCTGCGGGCCTCCCAGCAATCGGTTCAGCAAGCTCAAGGGAAACTCCTGCAGGCAAGGAATGATTTGCGGAGTGCGCAGACTGCGCCCCAGGAAGTTTCTCTGACTCGTGCCAAGGCGGAGGCAGCCGACGCTCACGTGCTGCAACGCAAGGCGCAATTGGAACAAGCCCAATTCAACTTCAGCTACATGATCATTCGCTCCCCTGTACCTGGCATTGTCGGAAAGAAGAGCGTCGAAATCGGTCAGAACGTGAGCGTCGGACAGGAACTTGTGACCGTCGTTCCCCTCGACGACATCTGGGTAACGGCGAATTTCAAAGAGACTCAACTCGCCCAGATGCGGCCCGGGCAGTCCGTCGAGATCAAGGTCGACGCTTACGGCCGCAGGTGGAAGGGACACATTACCAACCTCGGTGGAGGTACGGGCTTGATTTTCGGTTTGCTGCCCCCTGAGAACGCGACAGGCAACTACGTGAAGGTTGTGCAACGGGTGCCCGTTCGCATCGATTTCGACCGCACTCAAGGGCAAGACTTCAATGCCGAGGGTTTGCTGAAGCCAGGATTGTCAGTGGAGCCTGAAGTGAGGGTTCGATGAGTACAGCACAGGCAATTAATGTCGAAGAAGCGGTCTGGAAGCCCGCCGTCAACCCGTGGATCATTGGCGTGGTGGTTTCGCTCGCTGCTTTCACGGAAGTACTCGATACCAGCATCGCCAATGTCGCGCTTCCGCACATTGCGGGCAATTTGGGCGCGAGCAACGATGAGAGCACGTGGGTCCTGACAAGCTATCTTGCAGCAAATGCCATCGTCCTTCCGATTACCGGCTGGTTGACGCAGGTCTTTGGAAGAAAACGCTTCTTCATGCTCTGCATCGCAATGTTCACGGCCAGTTCGTTTTTCTGCGGTATAGCGCCAAGCCTCGGACTTCTACTGTTGTTCCGAGTCCTGCAAGGAGCTTTCGGTGGTGGGCTACAGCCGATGGCGCAGGCGATACTGGCAGACACGTTCCCTCCGAAGCAGCGGGGCTTGCATTCGCATTGTACGGGGGCACCGCCGTGTGTGGTCCGGCGATCGGGCCCACTCTTGGCGGCTGGCTTACGGATAGCTACTCATGGCGCTGGATCTTCTACATCAATGTGCCGGTGGGGATCTTGGCTCTGCTACTCGTATACCAACTGGTGGAGGACCCGCCAAGCTCCGGCGAAGCGGGCTTCAGACCTTTCACGATTTGATTATCTCGGTTTTTCTCTCCTTGCAATCGGCATTGCCGCGTTGCAGATCGTTCTCGACAAAGGGCAAGAGGTCGATTGGTTCGGTTCTCATTTCATCATGGCGCTGAGCATCACCGCAGTTGTTTGCCTGACGGCACTGATCATCTGGCAATGGCGTCAGAATGAGCCCATCGTAGATATTGATATTCGTTTGTTCAAAAACCTTAATTTCGCAACTTCAAATCTGATGATGTTCATCGTTGGAATCGTCCTCTATGCGAGCAGCGTGCTGGTACCGTAAATGCTCCAGACGCTAATGGGCTATACGGCAGAGTTGGCCGGACTGGTGCTTTCGGGTGGGGCCGCTGTCCTGCTGGTGATACTTCCATTAGTAGGCAAATTGACCAACAAATATCCGGCGAAATACCTGGTTGCTGTCGGCTGGCTGGGTATCTCGATGGCCATGTTCGTTTCGACCAGAGCCACCGATCTGCAGATGAGCTTCTCCGCCTGTGCCATACTCCGCATTTATCAAAACCTTCCAATCGCCTTCGTGTTTATTCCCATCACGCTCGCCGCGTACGTAGGGCTCCCCGCCGAGAAGAGCAACTCCGCAGCTGGGCTCGTGAATTTCATGCGGAACATGGGCGGGAGCGTCGGAACTTCGATTGTTGCCACGGTAGTTGCCCGCAGGTCGCAGTTCCATCAATCGATTCTCGCGCAACATACCCGATCGCCGCGGTTCATGGGGGCGGCAAATGGAATGGCTCTGCACCTCAACCATGCAGGCATCGGATATCACGACGCTCACAAAAGTGCCATTGCTGGCCTCACCCGCATGATCCAGGCGCAGGCGGCCGTCCTTTCGTACATCGACCTGTATTGGATTTTAGCGGTGGCGACAGCAGTCATGTTTGTCCTCTCCTTTTGGTTGAAGAAGAACAAGCCGGGCGAAGGCGGCAGGGTTCCGGTACATTAATGGGAACGTCCGATGCCAACAGTGTCGAGGAGCTCACCGAACTCTTGCTGCAACAAAACGAACAGCCCTTTTACATTGACTGCGAGAACCGGTCGAAGTTCTCCCACAATGCCACCCCGACGTCCATTCGCTTGCCCTGAGCGGGCACGATTGCTCTTAGGCTCCACACGGCTGGCGTGCTGAGCAAACTGTACTCTGAAACGATGGAGGAGGTGCCTCTTCGGCCGGTAGAAGCGTTGCGTTCCCTCGGGGCAAGTCCTGTCCAAGTATTGCTCTGGGCTATCTGGCCGCAAGCCCGCTCTCTGCTGATCAGCTACACTGTGTTGCGTCGGGAGACCAATCTACGGGCCCCAACTATTTTAGGCCTGGTTGGCGAGGACGGACTTGAGCAGGCAATCTACAACAACGTCCAGCTCGGTTTCTACCCAGGCCTGACTACCCTTAACCTCTCGATCTAGGCATTGGTTCTTACCAGTGACTGGATCGGGGAACGGCCGCGCTTGAATGTCGCATGAATGAGCGTCGCATAAAGATGACCACCATGGCCGGCAACGAACGATTCCAGAAGGGTGCGCAAGATTACGTCGCGTACCTTGAGACACCCGAGGGCCGATTGCGCACCGACTTGGCATTCGCCCACCTGGAGGATTTTCTTCCCCGGTCGCAGGCCGAGAAGTCATTGTGTGCGCTGGATGTCGGGTGCGGCACAGGAGCG
>Ga0209415_10019966_pt1 | contig 10457 bp, 8 predicted proteins | sample PeaSoiSIISIP2007_FD_187696 | JGI IMG/M metagenome (GOLD analysis project Ga0209415, IMG submission 187696) | Peat soil microbial communities from Weissenstadt, Germany - SII-SIP-2007 (SPAdes) (version 2) | ecosystem: Environmental > Terrestrial > Soil > Wetlands > Peat | place: Germany...
CGCAGCATCAACGGCACGACCGGGTGCTCGCCCGGCAGCGTCTCGAGCCCGAGCTTGACGAGCCCGGCCTTGAAGCGCGCGGTCATGGCACGCAAGTGCGCAAGCAGCGCAATGCCCGACGGGCTGCCCAGGATGTCGATCGCCGCGTGGGCGGCGGCAGCCTCGGCAGGCGTGATCGGGTTCGAATAAATGTAGAACGGCGAGGTCTCGCGCAGGTAGCGGATGACGGTCTCCTCGGCAACGACGTAGCCGCCGTTGACGCCGAAGGCCTTGCCGAGCGTCCCGACCAAGAGATCGGCCGGGCCGGATGCGGTGTACTCCTCGGTGCCGCGGCCAGTCCTTCCGAACGCGCCCACCCCATGCGAGTCGTCAACCACGACGATCGCGTTCTCCGCAAACGCGCCGTCATGGGCGCGTGCCAGCGCCATGATGCGGTCGAGCGGCGCGTGGTCGCCGCGCATGCTGAAGATGCCGTCGGTCACGATGATCGCGCGCGCGCAGCTTTTGGACGCCGCTTCGAGGCGGCGCTCGAGCTCGCCCATGTCGAGGTGTTTGTAGATGTGCCTCTCCGCCGGTCGCGCCAGAGCGATCGCGTTGATGATGCAATTGTGGTTGAGCTCGTCGCTGATCACCGCGGTCTTTTCGGTGAGGAGCGGCGGCACCAGCCCCATGACCGCGGCATAGGCCGATGAGAACAGCATGGCGGCGGGGCGGCCATGGAAGGCGGCGAGCCGCCGCTCCAAGGCGACGTGCGGCGACCAAGTGCCGCCGATGAAGCGCACCGCTCCCGGGCCGGTGCCGTAGCTTGCCGCCGCCCTCTCCTCCGCGGCAACGACCTCGCTCCGTAGCGCCATACCGAGATAGCCGTTGGAGTTCATGCGCAGGAACGGCCTGTCGCCCTCGCCTTCGATGAGATAGCGCGGCCCGCGGCCTTCCGCGCGGGAAACGATTCCGCGGATCACGCTCTCCTTGCCCTTGAGTCGTCCGCTCTCGGCCATGGCGGCAAGCCGTGCGTCGAGCACTTTCTCGAGACCGTGGGTCGGCATCGGAGCCTCGCTCTTTGGGTCAGCTTCCTTTCGGCGCCCGCACCTTCTCGCTGAGCCGCGCGAGCATGTCCGCCGTCATCCCCGCAAGGTCAAAACGTGGTGAGAAGCCCCAGTCCTCCCGCGCGGCGCCGTCGTCCAGCGAGCGCGGCCAGGAGTCGGCGATCGACTGGCGCACGGGGTCGACCTGATAATCGATCGCGAAGGTCGGGATATGCTTGCGAATCTCCGCGGCAAGCTCGGCAGGCGTGATGCTCATCGCCGTCACGTTGTAGGCGTTGCGGTAGTGGAGCCGCGCGGCATCGGCCTCCATCAACCCGATCATCGCGCCGATCGCGTCCGGCATGTACATCATGTCGAGGCGCGTGTCGGACCCGAGGAAGCAGGTGTAATGCTTGTAGCGCAGCGCCTGATAGAACATCTCGACCGCGTAGTCGGTGGTGCCGCCGCCGGGCGGGGCGACGTGGGAGATCAGGCCGGGCAGGCGCAGCCCCCGCGAATCGACGCCGAAGCGGCCGGCGTAATAGTCGCACAGCAATTCGCCCGCGACCTTGGTGACGCCATACATGGTGGTCGGCCGCTGGATCGTCACCTGCGGCGTGCGCTCGCGCGGCGTCGAAGGACCGAAGGCGCCGATCGAGCTCGGAAAGAACACCTGGCAGCGGTACTGACGGGCGGCCTCGAGCACATTGTAGAGGCCGCCCATGTTTATGCTCCAAGCCGCGTGCGGCTTCTCTTCCGCCACGGCGGAAAGCAGTGCTGCGAGGTGATAGACCGTGCCGATGTCGTGCCGTCGGATCACTTCGAGGATTTGCTGGGGCTGCGTGCAGTCGAGATGTTCGTACGCGCCTTCCGCCGAACGGTGGAGCGGCATGATGCGCAGATCGGAAGCGAGAACCCGCTCGGCGCCGCAGTGCTCTCGCAACGCCGGGACCAGCTCCGAGCCGATCTGGCCGAGCGCCCCGGTCACCAATATCCGTCGTATGCCCCGCCTCGAGCGACGATTCCCGGCTCTTCTTGATCTGCTAGCCGCCAGATGCTCGCGCGACCCTGGCTCTTGCACGGAAATTCTCCACGATGTCGGCCTCTACGGCATCGAGAAGCCGGTGGCCTTGGTCCTGCCGTTATCGCCTGTTGCCCGCGCCGCGCTGGCCGGGCGTCAGCCCGGCTCCATGCCTTTTGCCCTTATCAGCGCCGCGTTCTTGCGGTCGCTCAGGAACTTGATCAGCGCCGCCGCGGCCTTGGGCCGCTTCGATGCCGTGCCGACCGCGCCCGGAAATGACGTGAATTTCTGCAGCTCGGGCGGGAAGGCGATGACCTCGACACCCGCCACGGGCAGGAGCTCGCTGATCTGTTGCGCGGCGAGCTCGGCCTCGCCTCGGGCGACCAGCTCGGCGACGCGGCCGCCCGGCAGCACTTTGGACTTGGCCTTGACCTCATCGGCGATGCCGAGCTTCTCGCAGACCGAGATGAAATAAAGCCCGCTCGCGCCCTGCGTCGTATAAGCGATGGATTTCGCAGCCAGCATGGCGGCCTTGAAGGACTCGGCGTCGTGAATGCCGGGCCGCGGCGATCCCGCCTTGTAGGCGATGCCGCTCCCCGACCGGGCGATTTCGCCGCGGGTCGCTGGCCTGACCTTGCCGGCCTGGACCATCTCGTCCATTACCGGGCCGGTGAGAATAGCGAGATCGAAGGCCTCGCCGTCCATGATGTTCTTCTTCAGCACATTGGCGACGTCGTAGTGGATGATCAGCCTGTTGCCGGTCGCCTTCTCGTATTTCGGTTTGAACGCGTCGAGCACCGCGGTGAGCCCGTTGGAGCTGATGACCTTGATCTCGGCCGCCTGCGCGGCACCGGCCCACAGCAGCACCGCGAAAGCGGCTCTTAGCGCGCAGGACACTTGTTTCATCCGGCATTCCCCCGATGAAGGGTCTTACACTTGTCAGAATGCACATCTTCGGCCCATGCAGCAAGGCGTCGCCTGCGCGGTGCGCGAGGGGGCGCGGCGATGGCTCGCCTCGTCGAACCCATCGCGGCGGGTCGAGCGATTGCCCGGCTGATCGGTCCCGGGTGTGGCACCGTCACCGGCGTGAACCTTCCGGCGTGAATCTTCCGGTTGACGCAGGCTTCTTTGCAGGCTCGACTTGACGTGCCTACGGGGGCTTCCGGGGCGGCAGTGCCTCGCGCCGACACTGCCTCCGGCCCCGTCGTGGGACCAGCCAACGTGAAAGGAACGCCCGTGCAGCTTTCAGCGGAGACGCTCGGCTTCGACCCGCCCCCTCCCGCGGCCAGCGTCGGCCGATATGCGCCTTTCGTCTGCCACCAAGGAATCGTGTCTATCGTCCAAGGGCCGCTTTGGCGGGAAGAGCTTCGCTACGTCGGCCGCGTCGGCGCAGGCATCGACCTTGCGCAAGCGCAGGAAGCGGCCCGACTGTGCTGCGCCAACCTGCTCGTGCAGCTCCAAGCCGCCTGCGGCGGGGACCTCTTGCGCGTCCAGTCTTGCTACCGCCTCGGCGGGTTCATCAACGCGTCCGAAAACTTCACTGAGCACACGACCGTGATGAATGCCGCCTCGGACCTCTTGCTCAAAGTGCTGGGGGAGGAGATGCGTCACAGCCGGTACGTGGTCGGGTGCTCGAGCCTGCCCTTCAACCTCGTGATGGAGCTCGAGGGATGGTTTGGGATCGCATCCTAGCATCGCACACGGCCCCTCTTCGGAATCGGCACGGCGATGGTCGCACTTAGCGTTCTTACGTATAGGCCAGCGCGTGAAGCTGAAGTCGGGCGGTGCATGTTGGCTTCCAGATACCCCAGCAGAATGCTATCATTCACGCGGAGCCCTGGTCATGTGGGGAATGTCGGGACGGAACAGGAGGGCGAGCGCCATGAAAGGCCACGGGACAAGGCCCGGTAAGAGCCGGTGGTACGTGCTGTTCCTGATCAGCCTGATGTACCTCATCACCTACCTCGATCGGGTCAACATCTCCACTGCGGCGCCCGTCATCAGCAAGGAATTCAATTTCGACAAGATCACGATGGGCGTGATCTTCAGCGCCTTCGTCTGGAGCTACGCCATCTTCCAGATCCCGGGGGGCTGGCTGGGCGACCGGTTCGGGCCGCGCCGCGTGTTGACGGCCATCGTCAGTTATTGGTCCGTCATGACGGCGTTTACGTCCTTCGCCACCGGGGCGCTTTCGTTCACGGTGATCCGTTTTCTCTTCGGAGTGGGGGAAGCCGGCGCGTTTCCGGTCGCGACCCGTTCCATGCAGCTTTGGTTCCCGCGTCAAGAACGCGGCCTGGTCCAAGGCGTCTCCCATAGCGCGAGCCGTCTAGGTGCTGCCATAGCGCCGCCGATCGTGGTGGCGATCATAAGCACGCTCGGGTGGCGATGGGTGTTCTACATTTGCGGCGCGGTCGGAATTCTCTGGTCCTTGCTGTGGTATTGGACCTATCGCAACATGCCGGAAGAGCGGGAATCCGTGGGTCGAGACGAGCTCGCCTATATCCGGGGTGTCGATGACAAGGGGAATATCAAGCCCCCAGAGATCGAGAAAACCGCAACGGTGCCGTGGGCGACGCTGTTTCGCTCGCCCAACATGTGGGCGATCATGTGCGCCTACTTCACCTATGTCTATTGCCTGTGGATCTTCCTGAGCTGGCTGCCGTCATATCTCTATGACTATCGGCATTTCACGCTGATCAAGGTCGGCATCCTCGCGTCGTTGCCGCTCTGGGCGGGCGTCATCGGCGACACCGTGGGCGGCGTGGCGACCGATTGGCTGCTGGTGAAGACCGGGAACACCAAGCTCGCGCACCGTGCGGTCGCGATAACCGGCATGCTGGGCTGCGCGGTGTTCATCGTGCCGGCCGCGGTGACGGACAACGCCTTTACCGCCGTCTGTTGCCTGACGGCCGCCCTCTTCTTCCTGGAATGCACCATCGGGCCGTCCTGGGCCGTGCCCATGCATGTGGGCGGGAAATACTCGGGGACCGTGTCGGGGGTGATGAACATGGCCGGGAACATCGGTGGCGCGTTGTCGCCGCTGGTCTTCGGCGTTCTGGTCCAGGTCGGATCCTGGATTGCGCCCTTCATCGTGGCGGCGGGATTGCTCGTCTTCGGCGCGGCCGTGTGGGCGTTCTGGCTCGATCCCGAAGTCTCGGTTCTCGAGAAGCGGTAAAGCCGGCGAGCCTCCCCGTTTGGCCGCGAGGCCGGCGGGCTCACGCCCATGCGAGCGAGCGCTCGCAAGCAGCGAGAATGCGGCGCGTCGAGGGAATGTAATGGCTCTCGAGCCTCGGCAGCGGCATGACGACGTCATAGCCGGTGACCCGCTCGATGCGGGCCAGAAGTGCCGTCATCGCCCGTTCGGCCACGACCGCGGCGATCTCGGCGCCGAACCCCGCGGTGCGGGCCGCCTCGTGCACGATCACGCAGCGTCCGGTCTTCGTGACCGAGCGGATCACGGTATCCGCATCGAAGGGCTTTATCGTGACCACATCGACGACCTCTGCCGAAACGCCGCGCTCTCTAAGCACATCGGCCGCCGCGAGCGTCTCCTGCATCATGGCACCCCAGGAAACGAGCGTCAGATCCTCGCCTTCGCGCACCACGTCGCAGCGGTCGAGGGGCCAACCTTCGCCACTGTCCTCTACATGCGCCTTCACCGCCCGGTAGAGGCGTGTCGGCTCGAGGAAGATCACCGGGTCGGGATCGCGGATCGCCGAAAGCAGAAGCCCGTAAGCCTTGGTTGGCGTGGACGGGATCACGACCCTGAGGCCGGGAATATGGGCAAGCATCGCTTCGATCGCCTCGGAATGATGTTCCGGCGCGTGGACGCCGCCGCCATGGGTGACCCGGAGCACCATCGGGCAGCTGATCCGCCCGCGCGTGCGGGTCCGCAAACGCGAGGCGTGATTGGCGAGATTGTCGAGCACGGGATAGAGGAAGCCCAAGAACTGGATCTCGCAGACGGGTTTCAGCCCCTGCGTTGCCATGCCGACGGCGAGACCGCCAATCATCGTCTCGGCGAGCGGTGTGTCGAGCACGCGCTTGCCGCCGAAACGCTGATAGAGCCCCTCGGTCGCCCGGAACACGCCGCCATGCAGGCCCACGTCCTGGCCCAACACCACCACCGCGGGGTCGTCCTCGAGCGCGCGCCTGAGCGCCATGTTGACGGCCTGAATGATGGTCAGCTCAGGCACGGGCGTGCGCAAGCGCGTCCTCTCTCTGGCTCCAATAGGCGCGCGGCAGCTCGGCATGGAGATGGGCGAACATGCTTTCGACCGATGGAGCGGTGGCGGCGTGGGCTAGGTAGCGGGCGACACTGTTCTCGATCGAGGCTGCGATCTCCGCCTGGAGCGCCTCCTCTTCCGGGTCGGACCACCAGCCGCCTTTCGCGAGGAACGCGCGCATGCGCTTGAGCGGACAATAGGCCCAGCGTCCCTCGACCTCGGCGGGCTCCCGATAACGCGTGGAATCGTCGGCCGTGTTGTGATCATTGAGCCGGTAGGTCAGGCATTCGATGACGCTCGCCCCCTCGCCCCTGCGAGCGAAGTCGAGCGCCTCGCACATGGCGTCGTGAACGGCGATCACGTCGTTGCCGTCGACTTGCAGAACCCGAAGGCCGCCGGCCAGCCCCTTCTGTGCGAGCGTCCTCGCGGCGGTCTGGCGGTCGAGCGGCGTAGAGATGGCCCAGCGGTTGTTGCTGACGACGAACACGACCGGCAGCGACCAGACGCCCGCGACATTGAAGGCTTCGTAGACATCGCCCTTCGACGTGGCGCCGTCACCGAAGACGCAGACGGCCGCAGCGTCCTCGCCCCTGAACTTCAAGGCGGCCGCCACGCCCGCGGCATGAAGGGCGTGGTTGCCCACGGTGATGCACACCGGCAGATCGCGGGCCACGCGCGGGTCGGCGTAGGCGTGGCCGCGCTCATCGCCGCCCCAATATATCAGCAGCTCCTCCATGCGGACCCCGCGCCACATCTGCGCGCCGCCTTCGCGGTAGGAGGGCACGAGCACATCTCGCTCCCGCATGGCAGACGCCAGGCCCACCGGCACCGCCTCCTGGCCGAGCGACGTTGCGTAGGTGCCGAGCCGACCGGTGCGCTGCAGGTTCACGCATTTGGCATCGAAGGCACGCGTGAGGCACATGGCGCGGTAGAGCGTCTTGAGAAATTCCGGCTCCGCGGCGCTTGCGGGAAGTGCGGCCACCGGCTCGCCGTTCTCGTCCAAAAACCGTCGGTGCCTGATCTCGAACGACGCGACGAGACTGTCGTTGCTGCCCGTCCGGCCCGCGGCCATTGGCTCCTCCCGGTGGCGCCTATCGATCAGTAATATCCATGATAGGTCCGTCGATGGCTGCCCTCGTGGAAATAGTCGATCATGGTGATGAAGTCGAAAACGGGCAGGCCCGTCGCGTCCTGCACCGCCTTGGCATAGGGCGGCAACATGGAGCATTCGAGGACTATAGCGCCCATATCCGGATACCGCGCCGCGAGTTCCTTGCCGCAGGCAACCGTCTCGGCCTCGATGAGATCGGAGTCGAGCTCGCCGCTTTCCTCGAGGATCGCCTGCTTGAAGTGCGGCTGATCCTCCATGCCCCTGATGACCACATTGATGTCGCTCTTGATTCCCGCGAGCTCCAGCACCCGATTGCCGAGACTGGTGCGGCTCGCCGTGATGCAGCCGACCGGGCGTGATGGGTCGAACATCTGGGCGAGAAACGGAATCTGCAGAAGGCTCGACATGAAGACCGGTACCTTGACCGCCTTCTTCACCGCCTCCTGATACTGGATGAGGAATCCGCAGTCGCTCGATATGCCGCGCACGCCGAACGCTTCGACCTCCTTCGCCGCCTCGACGATTGCGCTCTCGCACTCCGGGTCGCCGGCGAAGACGCGATCGAGCGTCAGGCCTTTCACGAGCTTGAAGAGGACGGGATAGTCATAGGTCGTTGCATTGCCGACATCGCCCGGAATGAACGGCCCGCGATAGTCGAGCAGAAGAATCCCGATAGCATGGCCGTACGTGTCGGCATTGCGCACGCGATATTTGGGCATGGAGCCTCCTCCTCGCGAGATCACGCGCATTCCCGCGCGCTCCGAGGAGAGCTAATGCTAATGTGACGACGCCGCAGGGTCAATACGGTCCACCGCTGCCCGTGCGCGCCGCCTCGATCATTCCGGCAGCTCGAGGTCGGCGACCACCGCCATGATGAACCGGGCGGCTTCTCCTCCGGTGATCGCACGGTGATCATAAGTGAGCGAGAGCGGCAGCACGGGACGGACGACGGGGCGCCCGCCCTCGGCGAGCACGCAAGGCTTGACCCGGCCCGCACCGAGGATTGCGAGCTGCGGCGGAATGACGACCGGCGTCGCGTGGAGCCCGCCGATCATGCCATAGTTCGAGAGCGTGATGGTCGCGCCGCGAAGCTCGTGCGCTTGAAGCGTGCGGGCGTGTGCAGCCTTGATCAGCCGATCGAGCTCGGCGCGAAGGTCCGCGGCATCGCGATCCTGCACGTCCTTCAGCACCGGCACCATGAGGCCATCCGCCGTGTCGACGGCAATTCCCACGTCGACCGACTGGTTCAGCTTCAGCCCGTGAGTCATGTCGAGCCAAGCATTCAACGCGGGCTCGACCTTCGACGCAACCGCAAGCGCGCGCAGCAGCCTCACCGTGAGGTCCGGCTGGCCTTCCCAAGCACCGATCGCGGCCTCTTCATGCACCGTCGCCGGCACAACCTCGGCGCGGGAGCGCGCCATGCTCCGCGCCATGGCACGCCTCGTGCCGCTGAGCGGCCGATAGCCCGCCGCCATATCCTCCATCGGTGCGGTGGGCGGCGCCTGCTCGGCCTGGAGCGTGGCACCGGCCCTGAACGCCGCGGCCACGTCGCGCGCGAGAATTGCACCATCCGGCCCCGAGCCCTTGAGCGTTCTCAGGTCGATGCCGAGCTCTCGCGCAAGCAGCCGCACCGCCGGCATTGCAGTGATCCCGGCGGAGGGCGCGACGTGCGGCGGCCGCACGATCTCCGCAGAAGGTCTTGCGGCAGCGGAACTCCGCTCCGGGGGCAGAGAGGCATCGGCCAACCCACCCTCGTATTCGGCGATGGCTGCACCGACCTTCACGACTTCGCCGACGCGGGCGCATAGCTTCGCGATGCGGCCGGACCAGGGCGCCGGCACCTCGACCACCGCCTTGTCGGTCTCGACGGAGACGAGCGGGTCATCGGCTTTGACGCTGTCGCCCTCGCGCACGTGCCATGCCGCGATCTCTGCTTCCTGCAGGCCCTCGCCCAGATCCGGCAGCCGGAACGTCCTCATGGACCACCCGTCGAGTGATGGCCTTTGATTGTGATAGATCGGGTCATCTTTGCCAAGCATGCCTTCCCGTCATCGTCGAGGCGCTGACCTCCACTTGCAACGAGTTCGGGGCCTACGGCTGCTCGGGCGCGGGCGCTCCCTGCGTGCGCTTGGGCGCCTCGATCCCGACGCCTACCAGATGGCCGAACAGGGTCACGATTTGCTGGCGATCCGCCGTCGGCAAGGGCGGCTTCTTGAGCGAGGCGATGTCCTCGCGCAGATGTTCGGGATCGCTGGTACCGAACAACACCACGTCCACGCCGGGCTCGTCGCGTACGAAGCGATAGGCCGCATCGATGATCGAGCTCGCCCCTCCCTCGTGAACGAGAAAACCGAGCGGGTCGGGCGCCTCGCCCAGCCATTTGGGGAGCTTGCCCGCCGCCGCGAGCGTGCGCACCTCAGCCGTGAGCCGCTCGGGCTGGGCGAAAATGCTGCGCACCGCGAACATGACGAACGTGCCAACCTTCTTCGCCATGGTCTTGGGAAAGACGCTCGCGCGCGCGTTCTGGTGCATCATGTTGAAGGCGACCATGACGGTTTCCCAGAGATCGTCGGCGGCGAGTGCCTCTGCGAGCATCTTGTGCTCGAGATCGTAGGGTGCTGCCTCGGTGATGCCGATGAATCGGAGCTTGCCCTTCTCCTTCTGGCGCAGCACCGCCGGATAGATCACCGCGCGCGTCTGCTCGTAGATCTGCGGCGCCACGGCGTGGAGCTGGAGCACGTCGAGATAATCGGTCTGGAGCTGGCGCAGCGAATTGTCGATGCTCGCCACCACGTTCTCGGGCGTGAAAAGCTCCCAGCTCGCGTATTTGGCGGGACTGGCCTTGGTGGTGATGACCAGGCTATCGCGCCGCACCGATTTGAGCGCTCGGCCGATCACCGCCTCGGTGCCATAGGAAGCAGCCGTGTCGATGATATTGATTCCGAGATCGAGGGCGAGGCGGATCAGCGAGACGACCTCGCTTTCCGTCTTGCCCTTGGCCAGCCCGAGCCGGCTGAACCCGCCGCCGCCGAGCCCGGCGGCGCTGACCTTGAGCCCGGTCCGGCCCAATGTCC
>Ga0209415_10019967_pt1 | contig 10457 bp, 5 predicted proteins | sample PeaSoiSIISIP2007_FD_187696 | JGI IMG/M metagenome (GOLD analysis project Ga0209415, IMG submission 187696) | Peat soil microbial communities from Weissenstadt, Germany - SII-SIP-2007 (SPAdes) (version 2) | ecosystem: Environmental > Terrestrial > Soil > Wetlands > Peat | place: Germany...
TCCAGACGCCAGGTGTGCAGCGCGCCATAGTAGCTGAAAGCATCCACCACGCCGAGTTGCGTGCCTTTCTCGCGCAGCACCGGAAGCGCGCTTCGAAAGTGCTCTTCCGCCGCGCTCAGATCGCCGGTGCACAGCCGGTCGCACGCCAGCACCGATTCCGCGGAAGCCACGCCCACGCTGGACCCGGTGGCACGCGCGATCTCCAGGGCACGATTCGCCTGCTGCCGCATCTCCGGCATGCGCTTCAGGTTGAACAGCGACATCGCCGTGCCGCAGACGGAATCAATCTGCCCTTCCTTATTCCCCAGTTCGACCGCTGCCTTCTCCGCCACCGCAAAATCCTCAATGGCCTCATCGAACTGCGAGAGCGTCTGGTGGAACCGGGCCAGCTCGAAGGCGGCCGCCAGCACCCGCGACATTCGCTCTGCTCCGCGAAGCTTCTCCGCATTGCTGATGGCGCGCCGCGCCAGCGAGACCGCTTCCTGATTCGCATATACGCGCGCGGAGTTCTGCGCGGCCCTCAGAAAGTAGTCCGAAGCGCGCGCAAAATTGCGCGCCGCCTCATAGAGGAACGCGAGTGTGGAAGCGATCTCTCCACTGCGGTCGCCGTAGAATGTTTCAAGAGCTTCGGCTACCGCCGCGCTAAGTGAAGTCCGGCGTGTTGGCGCCAGCGCCGCATACAATGCATTCTGGTAGAGAGCGTGGACAAAGGCGTAACGCAGCGCCAAGCTCGAATCAGGAAATTCCTGCTCCTGAAGCTTGCGAACAAAGAGATGAACGCGTTCCAATACCTCCAGTTGCTCCTCGACTTCGGCCGCATCCATTACGAGCGCCCGCGCCACAACTGCGGAATCGAACTCCTGGCCTTGCACGCTCGCTGCGGAAAGCAGCCGCCGCTCCCCGTCGCTCAGCTGGTCGATTTTTCGCTGGATCATGCTGCGGACGGATTCGGGCAATTCTCGCTGGATGTCCGGAACCGACTCCGCCAGCGACCAGCGGCCTTGCTCGCCTTCGGCGATAACCCCGCGGTTCCGCAGATACCGGATCAAGTCGACCATGAAGAGCGGGCTGCCTTCCGTCTTGGCGTGGATGAGCGGAGCAAATTCCGGCGGGAAGCGGTGTTCGGGGAATTCCCGGGTCAGGTAGAGCTCGACTTCCGCCGGAGTGAGGAACGCAACTGCCAGGTCGCGGCACACCCCGCGCCCTTGCAGCACGAGCTTCACCTCCGCAAAGGGATGCTTGGACAGCAGCAGGTCGGAAGGGCGGTACGTGCCGATGATCAACATTCGCAAGGAATCGCACTTGCTCCCGACATAGGCCAGCAGGTCTACCGTCGAGACATCGGCCCAGTGCAGATCGTCCAGGAAAAACACCAGCGGGCGGAGACGCGAAGCCTCCTGCAAGAAGGCGCTCAGCTCCCGCTTCAATCGTTCCTGGGAGGCCGCCTTGGCTTCCTCCAATACCCGGGAAACCGAGGAATCGTTTGCCGCCAGCGGCGCGACTTGCACGTACCACGTTGGCGCCACTCGTTTCAGCGCCCCGGCCATCGAACTGCCGCCTTCTCCCTTGAGCAGGCTTTCGAGCGCTTCCAGCAGCGGCAGATATGCTTCCGTGCCAGCCAGGCGCTCGGAACATCGGCCACGCGCGATGCTGCACGCCCGGCCCCCCGCGGCCAGTGCCGCAAGGAAATCCTCCACCAGAGTGGTCTTTCCGATTCCCGGCTCTCCCGCGACGCACACCAGCAGGCCGCGGCCCAACTCTGCGGAATCAAACGCGGCGCGCAATTCCTCGAGCTCTCGCTTGCGTCCTACTGTGTGGCGCTCCACCTGCGCCACGGCGCGACTCGCGGTGCTTCCCGCGTGGGATCCGCTGAGCCCGCGGAGTTCCGATTCCACTTCCGCCGCGCTTGGCCGCAGGCGCGCATCCTTTTCGAGAAGCCTTAAGATCAGGGAATCCAGGGCCGCGGGAACTTCCGGATTCATGCGCGAGGGAAGAAGCGGGCTTTCGGAGAGAATCGCGTGCATCACCCCGAGATGCGACTCCGCCGGGAACGGGTGCCGGCCCGTGCTTAGCTCGTACAGGACAATCCCCAGGGAGAAGATGTCCGTCGGGCTCTCGGTCACCTCTCCCCGCGCCTGCTCCGGCGACATGTACCGCACCGTGCCCAGGATGGTTCCCGGCCCTGTCTCACCCGCGTCCGCCCCGAGCGTCGTCGCGGCGCCGGAGCGCGTGAGCCGCGCCAGACCGAAATCGAGCACCTTTACGTAGCCGTCGTCGCGGACCATGATGTTGTCGGGCTTGATGTCGCGATGAACGATTCCGGCGGCGTGCGCCACGGCCAGCGCCTTGGCAACCTGCTCGCCGATGCGCGCCAGTGAGTCGAGGTCCACCCCTTGCCCAATTATTTTCCGCAGCGTGCGCCCGGCAATAAACTCCATGACGATGTACCGGTTGGGCCCGGTCTCGCCGATTTCGTGAATGGTCACAATGTTGGGATGGTTCAGCGCAGACGCGGCTCGCGCTTCGCGGATGAACCTCTCGACCGCCGCGGGGTCTCCGAGAGTCTTTTCCGGCAGGAATTTCAGCGCGACGCGGCGCCGGAGCTGGGAGTCTTCCGCTTGATAGACTTCACCCATTCCGCCTGCGCCGATTTTCTCTACGATGCGATAATGGCCGAGCGTCTGGCCGATCATTGGGGCGCTGCTCTTGGCGCGTATCTTAGGGCGGGCGTAGAACCAAGTCAACGCGCGCCGCGTGCGCGTCGTGGTTCCGGTTGCCGGGTGGCACGGCCTGCCCCTTCCCGTCCGCAAGGCGGGCACCGTGGCGAAGCGCCCTTGCGTGCTCTGACGAAGGAAGGGCGCCACTCACGCAATGGAGTGGTCGCGATGGAATAGCGCCCACCGCGCTGGCGTTGATCGGGTTGCAGACCCCGGCGTATCGCGGTCTCGCAGACGCGGCAGTGCGGCTTACCGAGTTCGACGTGACCTCGGTTGTCCCCAACGCGAATGGAGAATTTCAGGTCGAATTGCCCGACTTCACTGCCGACCCAACTCCATCCTCTTTCAAGGGCGGTGCTTCCTTGAGCTTAGGCCTGCGCGACGCCGATTCCTGGAACCCAATTGTCGATCAATTTGAACCTCTGGAGCCTGATCTTCAATCGGATACCCATGGCCTGAAAATATCGTCTTCATACCCGCTTGGTCTCAGATTTTCGGTTTTCGATCGCAATAACGAGTTGAATACTCCGATGTGAGTTGCCTATCCCCTGTTTTCCCCCTTGCAACCGCAGCGGTCGGGTGCTACCCTTAGCGAATAAAAAGCGAAGGAGATGCTATGGGGGACTCACTCGCTGTACGTCCGGTCAGCTCCATGGAAGCCGTTCGCGAGGTGCTGGACCATCTGGCCGCGCGCGACTCCGCGGGGCGGGGCGAGGTGCTCACTGCGCTGGAACACATTCCGGCGCGCGCGGCGGAATACGCGCCCATGCCGGAGTGGGTGCGGCCGGAGCTAGCCGCGGCCTACGCGGCGAAGGGCGTGCGGCAGCCTTACACGCACCAGGCGGAGGCGGCGGAATCGGTGCGCGCGGGGCGCTCGACTGTGGTGGTGACGCCGACGGCATCCGGCAAAACGCTGTGCTACAACCTGCCGATCCTGAACGCGATTCTCGAAAACTCCGACACGCGCGCTCTCTACCTTTTCCCTACGAAGGCGCTGGCGCAGGACCAGCTTGCTGAACTGTACGACCTGGCGCAGCGCCTGGAAACGTCCCAGCCCGAGGGCGCGGGACAACCCTTCGGCGTCTTTACCTACGACGGCGACACGCCTGGGGACGCGCGGCGCGCCATTCGCGAGCGCGGGCACATCGTGCTGACGAATCCGGACATGCTGCACACCGGCATCCTGCCGCACCACACGAAGTGGACGCGCCTGTTCGAGAACCTGCGCTACATCGTGCTCGACGAGCTCCACACCTACCGCGGCGTTTTCGGCAGCCATCTGGCCAACGTGCTGCGGCGGCTGCGGCGGATCGCGCGGTTCTACGGCTCGGATCCTGTGTTCGTCTGCTGCTCGGCCACGATTGCGAATCCCGGCGACCTGGCGCGGCAGTTGCTCGAAGCTCCCGTCACGGTGCTCGACCGCAACGGCGCGCCCGCGGCGGAAAAATTCTTCGCCTTCTGGAATCCGCCGGTGGTCAACCGCTTCCTGGGCATCCGCCGCAGCTACATCAACGAATCCTGCCGCGTGGCGGAGGAATTTCTGGGGCGCGGGATGCAGACCATCGTGTTTGCCAACAGCCGGCTGCACACGGAGCTGCTGCTCACTTACCTGCAGGACGCGCATCGCCCCGCGCCCGGCGATTCGGAACCCGTGCGCGGCTACCGCGGCGGCTACCTGCCCGGCGAGCGGCGCGAAATCGAGCGCGGCCTGCGCGACGGCGCGATCCGCGGCGTGGTGGCCACCAACGCGCTCGAACTGGGCATTGACATCGGCTCGCTCGACGCCGTGGTTCTGGCCGGATATCCCGGCACCATCGCCGGCACCTGGCAGCGCTCCGGACGCGCCGGGCGCCGGAGCGGCACGAGTTGCGCCGTGTTCGTGGCCAGCTCCTCGCCGCTCGACCAGTTCATCGTGCGGCATCCCGAATATTTTTTCTCCAGCCCGCCCGAGCGCGCCTTTATCCAGCCCGACAACCTGGAAATCCTGCTGAACCACCTGAAATGCGCCGCGTTCGAGCTGCCGCTCGATCCCGACGAATCCTTTGGCGCCGTGAACCTGCCGGAGCTGTGCGCGCACCTCGAGCAGGCCGGATACCTGCACCGCAGCGGCGGCTGCTGGCACTGGACCCAGGAGGCCTATCCGGCGGACACCGTCAGCCTGCGCTCGGTCAGCTCCGACAATTTCGTGATCGTGAATACGGCGGGCGGCGAGGAGGGCGACCCCGAGGTAATCGGCGAGGTGGATTTTTCAAGCGCGCTCACCACGGTGCACGAGAAGGCCATCTACCTGCACCAGGGCCAGCAGTACCACGTAGACCGGCTGGATTTCGACCAGCGGAAGGCCTACGTCCGCCCGGTGAACGCCGACTATTACACCGACGCCATCCGCTACACCCAGGTGCGCGTGCTGCATCCCGCAGAAGAAGAGCGCGTCGCAGGCCCCGCCTGGCGCATTCACGGCGACGTGCTGGTGCGCTCGCAGGTGGTGGGGTTCAAGAAGATCAAATTCTGGACCAACGAAAACATCGGGGCCGGAAAACTCGAGCTGCCGGAAAACGAAATGCACACCACGGCGTACTGGATCACGCTGGAGCGGGCGCTGGTGGAATCGTTGCCCTTTTCCATTTCCGAGAGGCAGAGCGGGATGTTCGGCCTGCTCCACGCGCTTGAATCGATGGCGGCGCTGCTGCTCATGTGCGACCGCAGGGACCTAGGGACGGCGATCGGCGAGCGGCCACCTGCGTCGGGCGGCGATGGGGCGGAAATCACGGCAACGGCTCCGGACGCGCATCAGCCCCAGCAGGAATTCTTCGAACCCAACCTGTATCTTTACGACGCGTATCCCGGCGGCATCGGTTTTTCCCAGCCGCTCTTCGAGCTGCACGCCACGCTGCTGGCGCGCACGCGCGAACTGATCACTTCCTGTCCGTGCGAAAAGGGCTGCCCCTCGTGCGTGGGCCCCGCTCCCGATTCGGGCGAGCAGACGAAGCAGGTGGCGCTGGCCATCCTGGAGCGGCTGTGCGGCTAAAATGAATCCCCTCCTCCACCAACAACTCTCCCGCGCGGCCGCCCTGCGACCTGTGAATTCGCCCGCCGCCCGCGCTCGCAGCGACGACCTTCCCCCCGCCGCGGAAGAACTCGCGCGCATGGTCGCCGCCACACCTCGCCGCAATACCCACGGAGAATATTTGGCGGTGCAGCGTTGGTTCGATGGCCACGAATGTCCGTCAGAGCAAACGCCGCTCGGCGCTCCTCTGCGCCGCCTGCTTGCGGACGCGCCGGCGGAAGCACTGGATCCCGCGCAGTGGCTCTTTCTGGACACGGAGACCACGGGCCTGGCCGGCGGCAGCGGCACGTACGCTTTTCTGGTGGGCCTGGCGTGGTGGGACGCCGGCGGGCTGGAAGTCGAGCAACTCTTTCTACGCGACTACAGTGAAGAGCACGCCGTGCTGGAAGCACTGGCGGCGCGCATGGCGGAGCGCCGCGTGCTGGTCACCTTTAACGGCCGCTCTTTCGACTGGCCGCTGCTCGAAACGCGCTACCGCATGACCCGTCGCATCGCTGCCGCTGCTCCCGCCGCGCATCTTGACCTGCTTCATCCCGCGCGGCAGATCTGGCGGCTGAAGCTGGGCTCGGTGCGCCTGATGGAGCTCGAACGCCACGTGCTCCTCCCGCGCGGCGGCATCGACTGGCAACGCGAGGGCGATATTCCGGGCGCGCTCATCCCGCAGGCGTATTTCTCCTACCTGCGCGGCGGCGGGCCGCAGGCGCTCTCGCAGGTGTTCCGCCACAATCAGATGGACCTGCGCGGGCTGGCCGCGCTCGCGGCACGGCTCCTGGCGCTCCTGGCCGACCCGGATGCGGCTGACGGCGATGCGCTCGAACTCTACGGCCTGTCGCGCCTCGAGCAGCGCCGCGGCACGCAGGACGCCGCGCGCAGGCTCTACGAACGCGCCCTCGCGGCGGGCCTGCCGGAGGAAGCCGACCGCGCCGCGCGGCGCGAGCTGGCGCAACTGGCCAAACGCGAACGCGATTTCGATCGCGCCACCGAACTCTGGGAAGACATCCTGGGCGAAACGCGCGACGGCCTAGACGCCTACGAGCAACTCGCCATGTACTACGAGCACCGCGCCGGCGCGCCCGAGCGCGCGCTCGACCTGACGTGCCAGGCACTCGCCGCGCTCCGCGCCGCATGGCAGCGCGGCGGCGTTGCGCCCGGCACGTATCGCCGTCTCCGCGAGCGGCTGGGACGGCGGCTAGAACGACTCGAAAACGGCCGCGCGCCACGAGCTTCCGGAGCACGACTGTTTGCTTCCGGAAAGGCCGACCGCGCATCAAAGAGGCTCCGGTGAGGTAGCGGCGGGTTTATCCCGCCAACGCGCGCGGTCCCGTTTTGAGTGCAAAGACCGGATAGCCGGCCGGCGTTCCCACGCCGCAGAATTACCGGGAGGTGACAAATGGCCAGCGTTGGAGATGCGTTTTTTCAGAAGCAGTTGACATCGCGGCGCGAGCGATTGCAGGCCGCCACCGCCCGCAATGGCGAGATGACGGAGCTCAGCCGCCTCGTATCAGAGGTAGATGCGGCCCTGGCCCGCCTGGAGAGCGGCACCTTCGGCATCTGCGAAGTGTGCGAAGGAAATATCGAACCCGAGCGGCTGATCGCCGATCCACTCGTCCGGGTGTGTCTCGACGAGCTGCCTCCGCACGAGCGTCGCCGCCTGGAAGCCGATCTCGAAATGGCCGGGCGCATCCAGCGGGCACTGCTCCCGCCGCAAGACCTGACGGCGCACGGATGGGAAGTGCATTACCGGTACGAGCCCGTGGGACCCGTCAGCGGCGATTACTGCGACCTGATCGTGGCCAACCCTCCCTCCGGCGAGGTCTTTTTCCTGCTGGGCGATGTGTCCGGAAAGGGCGTGGCGGCGTCGCTGCTCATGTCGCACCTCCACGCCATGTTTCGCAGCTTGGTGACCACCGGCCAGCCGCTCGAGCAGATGCTGGCCGTGGCCAGCCGCCTCTTCTGCGAAAGCACGCTCTCCGGCCAGTACGCTACCTTGGTGGCCGGGCGCGCGGACGGTTCCGGCATCCTGGAAGTGGCCGGCGCGGGGCACCCGCCTGCGCTCCTGGTGGGCGCTAGCGGCGTGACGCGCATCGAGTCCAGCGGCTTCCCTCTCGGAATGTTCGCCGACGCGCATTTCACAACGCAGAAAGTGGAATTCCGTGCCGGCGATGCGCTGCTGTTCTATTCCGACGGCGTCACGGAATCACGCAGCCCTTCCGGCGAGGAGTATGGGGTCGGGCGCCTGGCGCGGTTTGCGGAAACGCAGCGCGGGAGCACGCCCGCCGATCTGGTGTCCGCCTGTTTCGGCGAGCTTCGCGCCTTCGCGGGGGCCCAGCCGCGGGCCGACGACGTCACCATGATGGCGCTGCGCCGCGCCGCTTGAGGGTGCCTCCACCCCTCCCGCCAGGTTGTAGGGGCACGGCATGCCGCGCCCCTACCATCGCCCACTGCGCTGCCTGACGCCTCGGCCAGGCAACCTCGCCAGCCCTCGCCTTGACAGAGGCGGCGCGCTTCTCGCAGAGTTAGTGGGGCGCTGCGCCCCACGCCCGCAATGCCGTGGGTTCCCTCCAACATCACGTCGTCGGATTCATCTCGCAATACGCCTACGGCGGAATCTTTGCCCTTCTCGTCTTGGGGATCGTGGGACTGCCCCTACCGGACGAATTCCTGCTCACCTTCGTCGGCTATCTGGTTTTCCGGCAGAGGCTCGCGTTTGTGCCCGCGCTGGGCGCGGCGTTTGCCGGAAGCGTCTGCGGCATCACCCTGAGCTTTCTGATTGGCCGGACGGCAGGCGCCTGGGTGGTGCACCGTTTCGGCCGCTGGCTGCACGTGGACGGTGCGGACCTGCAGCGCGCGCACGACTGGTTCGAGCGCCTGGGCGGATGGTCGCTCACCTTCGGCTATTTTGTCGCCGGCGTCCGCCATCTCACGGCCGTGGCCGCGGGTATGGCCAAATACGAGCCGCCCAAGTTTGCCGCCTATGCCTATTCCGGCGCGCTCCTGTGGACCACGACTTTTATCGGCCTGGGGATTTACCTGGGCGAGCGCTGGCACGAGGGCAGCCGGCCGTTCCGGCACTTTTCGCTGATCGCTCTGGGCGTGGTGGCCATCGCCGCCCTCCTCTACGCCCTGTGGCACGTGCGCGACAGACGAATCAACCCTCGGAGCAGCGGGTAGACTGGTCTCAGTCTTTCAGATGAAACAAGGCAGGATCAGCGCTCCAATGCGTCCCGTCCTCGAAAACGACGTCGGTTACGCCGACCACGGCAATCCAAATGCCCTTCGGAATCCCAGTCTTAAGTTGGGTCTTTAAGAATTTGGTGAGGCTCTCTCCCTGGTCCGTCTTTTCTGACTTCTTCGCCTTCAAGTTCGTCGTCACGGAGGACCCCACAGACGCGCCCAGACTCTTCTTACCAGAATGCGGAGTGGGGAATGACCCCGGCTCGGCATCGGTAATGTTCCAGCCCAGCGTGTAGCTCAGAATGGTTTTGTGAGATGCGTTGTAAACCTCGATTATCCAGATCGGACCGTTGCCGCCCTTCATGCGAACGGAGTCAACTTGCAGCGGGGCGTGTTCCTTGGATTGGCTTGCGGGGAATGACGCAAGAGCCGACTGCAAACCCTTCGGCTGTCCGGAGGCCTGGCGAGGCGGGGCTGGATCCGCGATTCCAACTAAGCCGCAGAATGCGGCCAGAAGAAGCAGGACGATCTGGCCAGGCCTGCGGGTTGAGTTCATATCGTCTCGCCCATCCCACGAAGAATGGCTGGAGTCTAGCGGATGACGGCAGACGAAACAATCAGAGGCAGGCGAATAGTCGGCGGGGGTGCAATGTACCGCCGGGCGATCACTTCATCGCCCGTCTTCGCCGGGTCCGTGCGGACCGGCGCCGCGGGCCAGTGCATGGCGCTGGTGAGTTGATCGAAGAGCGCGCGGTCCGCGCCTTCCACCACCAGGCATTCCCGCGCCAGGCAGCGGAGGAAGACCCCGCCCTGCGGCGTCTGCATCTCCAGGTAATTCGGCCGGCGGAAGGAGGAAGCGTGCGGTGAGTAACGGAGATCGAGCGCCTGGCTCATGCCGCCGAACACCCGCGCTGCCTCCGCTTCACCTGCCATGGCCACCCGCCACAGGAGCAGCGAGCGCGGCGATTTCCCGCCGGGCGCTGGCTTCGCCTCCGCATAGATGGCATAGCGATCCCCGGCCCACAGTGCGGCCAGCTCCTTTGCGCGCGCGGCGCCGGAAAACTCCTTGAACCATTCGAGCAGCAGGAATTCGCCCCCCACAGTCTCCTCGAGCTTCCTCCATTTTGGCGCCGTGTCGGCGGGCAGCGCGGGAAGCTCCACGGTCACTGGCGACACGCCGCGCAGGTAGAGATCGGGATGCAGAATCTGCTGCGTTGAGGCCGGGGGGTGCTCAAACACACGGTTGAACCCCGGCCAGCCGCCATATTCCTGGAGCAGCCTCTGGCTGAAGACCGCCCCGGAAAGATATGGGAACAAAAGCACATCGCGGATGAACTGCGGCGCGCTGTCGAACTTGGAGTCCTTCTCACCGCCGGTCATCACGTCGGGATTCAGGATTCCCGCCAGATCGGGGATATCACGCACGCTCACCCCCCGATCGCGGAATTGCCAGTCCATCATGGCGGCAAAGGCCGACCCCTCGAGCACGGCGTGGCGGG
>Ga0209415_10019968_pt1 | contig 10457 bp, 10 predicted proteins | sample PeaSoiSIISIP2007_FD_187696 | JGI IMG/M metagenome (GOLD analysis project Ga0209415, IMG submission 187696) | Peat soil microbial communities from Weissenstadt, Germany - SII-SIP-2007 (SPAdes) (version 2) | ecosystem: Environmental > Terrestrial > Soil > Wetlands > Peat | place: Germany...
GTCTCCTCGGCGTAGCGGACCTGTAAGCCGGCAATCAGTTTCCGGCTCTCGTCGCGGAGCGATTTGAGCTCGTCGAGCTCCGCCGAATAGCCCGTCGCGATGAACCCGCCGTCGCGCGCGATAAGCGGCAGGTCGGGGGAAAGCGCCCGGCCCAGCCGGTCCACCAGCACGCGGTGCTCGCCGAGGTCGCGCTCGGCCTTGGCGATCAGCGCGGGCAACGCCGGCAACGCCGTCGCGCGCAGGCGCTGGCGCAGCATCGCGCTCGCCGCCAGCGAGCCTTTCAACGCCGCCAGGTCCCGCGGCCCACCGCGCCCCAGCGCGAGCCGTGCCATTGCGCGCTCGATGTCGGCGACCGATTTGAGCTCGGCGCGCATGTCCGCGCGCAGCCGCTCGTCCGCGAGGAACCCATCGAGCGCGTCGTGCCGTGCGGCGATCGCCGCGGGATCGGTGAGGGGTGCCGCGAGCCATTCCGCGACGAGCCGTGCGCCGGCGCCGGTGACCGTGCGGTCGATGATGGCGAGCAGGCTGCCGCGCCGCTCGCCCCCGAGCGTCTCCGTGAGCTCGAGGTTGCGCCGTGTCGCGGCGTCGATCGCCATGGCGGCGCCGGCGGCGATCCGCTGCGGCGGCGTCAGGCGCGGCAGCTTCCCTTGCTGGGTCAGTGTCGCGTAATCGACCAGCGCGCCTGCCGCCGCCAGCTCGGCGCGACCGAAGGCGCCTAAGCCCTCGAGGGTCGCCACGGCGAAGGTGCTCTCGAGCCGCTTGCGGCCGCTCTCGCTGTCGAAACGTTGCGCCGGAAGCGGCGTCAGCCGCTCCTTCCAGGCCGCCAGCAGCTCGAACCAGTCGGGCTTCTGCAGCAGGCGGTCGGCCACCAGCAGCTCGCCCGGCGCGAGGCGCGCCAGCGCCGCGTCGAGCCCGCCCGGCGGCACGAGCTCGGCCGCGAAATCGCCGGTGGAGACGTCGAGCCAGGCGAGGCCGACCTCGCCCGCGGCCTCCGCGAGCGCCGCCAGGTAATTGTGCCGGCGCGCGTCGAGGAGCGTCTCCTCGGTGATCGTGCCCGGCGTCACCACGCGCACCACCGCGCGGCGGAGCGGGCCCTTGGCGCCTTTCCGCTGGCTCGGATCCTCCATCTGCTCGCAGACCGCAACGCGGAATCCCCTACGGATGAGGCGCGAGAGATAGGCCTCGGCGGCGTGCACGGGGACGCCGCACATCGGGATATCCTCGCCCTCGTGGCGGCCGCGCTTGGTGAGCGCGATGTCGAGCGCGGCGGCGGCGCGCTGGGCGTCCTCGAAGAACATCTCGTAGAAATCGCCCATCCGGTAGAACACCAGGCAATCCGGGTGCTGCCGCTTGATCTCCAGGTACTGCGCCATCACCGGCGTCGCCTCGCTGGCGGCCTGCGGCCGCGCGACGTCGGCGGGTGCGGGAAGATCGTTCATGGGCGCTCGGAAGCTAGCACGAACCGGCAGATTTCTCACATGGAGCGCAGTCCAAAAAAGAAAGGCCTTAGCGCAGAGGACGCGGAGGTCTCGCTGAGAACGCAGAGAGGCTTGGAACCACCGCGACCTCTGCGAATCCTCTGCGTCCTCCGCGCTAACGCCTTTCTCTTTTCACCTTGCTCAGTGGCTGTGCGTATGGGCGGCGGCGCCGACCGGCGGCGGCGGGGGTTCGCGGTCGACGGCCTCCATCATTGCCACCAGCTGCTCGGGCGTGGGCGCGTCGGCGAGCGTGAAGCGCGCGCGCAGATAGCCCCAGGCGTCGATGAAGTATTCGAGGTGGTCGGGCGGCGCGGCCTCGCTGTCGTGTTTGCGATAGAGCTCGTAGGCCGCGACGAGGTCGGGATCACCCGGCGCGAAGATCGGTCCTTTCTCCACGCCCTCGCCGAGCGGCACCGCCACGACGCGGAGACCGCCGAGATCCAATTGCTTGGCGGCCGCGGCGAGGCTCTTGAGCCGTGCCTCGGACTCCGGCGGCGTATAGAGCACCAGCAGCACCGACCACGCCTCGCGCAGCATGCTGAGCGTCTGCTGCCCGCCGCCGCCGCGCTCATAGGCGAAATCGGGTGCCGGCACGCGGAGCGCGGGATTGATGCGCGGGCCGAAGCTCTGCGCGGTCTCGGAGTCGAATTGAGCGTGCAGGAATCCGATCACCTCCCAGCGTTGCTGCTCGTCGAGCAGGTCGGCAAAAGCCGGCATCGCATTCTCGCCGCCCTTGCCGTGGCTGATCCACCAGAAGAACATACCGTCGGTGTGGTGACCGACATGCTGGCGCGAGAGGTCAGCAGGCCTCACTGGCAGGCCCGCCCCGGCGGGCCCGTCGCCGTAGCCGTAGGGTCCATGGCAGGCGACGCACTGCTCCCCGTAGGTATGCGCGCCTGCCGCCACCGTCGTGACGGAATAGGGCAAGGGCGAATTGAGGTAGAACGTGGGCACGGCCGGCTCGGAGAGCGCCATGCCGCCGAGCACGACGCCCATGAGCGCAATCCCGGCGCCGCTGGAGAGTCCAATCCCACGATGCCAGTGTCCGAGCGCCGCGGAACCCGCCAGTGTCAGGCCGACCACCACCAGGACGGCCGCCACCACCGCCGCGAACTCCCAGGCGGGTTGGCCCGTGACGGCTGCGAGGCTCCAGGTGACAGGAAGCGGCCAGTTTATCTGATCGTGTCCCGCCGGAACGGAGATGCCGAGCACGCCGACATCGGCGAGGATCAGCAGCCCGAGCAAGGTCTCGACCAGCGCGTTGCGTCCGAGCCGGCGGGCGGCCGCGCGCGCCGCGGGCCCCGCACCCTCGAGCGCCGGCGTCAGGACTTGGCGATTGACCGCGGCAAGCCCCCCCATCGAGAGAAAGAAAAAAATTTTCAGGGTGAGCAGCCGGCCATAGGGCGTGCCGATGAGATTGGGGACCGAGCCGACGAGTGCCCAAGCGTTGACAAGACCGGTGGCGAGCAGCCAGCCGACGCTCGCGACGCCCAGGTTCGAGAAGCGCCTGGTTACCGCCTGGGCATCGGTCAGCGCTTGAGCGGACGCGTTGCGGCTGGCGGCGCGCAGGAGCGCCGCGAGCGGCAGCAGGCCGCCGAGCCAGACCGCCGCCAAGGTGAGGTGCAGCATGTCCGAGCTTCGGCGCAGGGGGTCACCCGCGGCCGCGTGGCCCGCGTAGGCCAGGGTAGCGGTCGCCGCGATGGCCAGCAGCACCGCGCCGCCGAGCCGCGCGCGGGTCGGCCGGCCCAGGACGACCAGCACGAGCGCCAGGAGCAGGACAAGCCGCACGGTCCAGGCGTGCCCGAAGATGGTGTCGGTGAGGATATCGAGGGCGCGCAGAGCCAGGCCGGGGTTCTGGACGCCAGGTGGAGGCGGGAACGTCGCGGCTTGGCCCCCGAGCCAAAGAACCGCCGAGAGCAACGCAAGCGTCGCTCCCGATACCATCCAGGCGCGATGGCGCGATGCGACGATGAGGCTTCGCTTCGCCGGCACCACGAAGGTCCAGAACACGAGGCTCCCGGTCGTCAGCAGAGTCGCCGCATAGTGCAGGGCGCGGATGAAGGCCATGGGCTCGGGCATCAGGGCATCACTATGAAGCCGAACTTATTGCTGGTCACGCGAGCGCCCACCGACAGCGCCGTCCGGTTCGTCTGTTCGCCGAGGCGCCGGGGCGCCGAGGCGCTCGCGGCAGGCCTAGCCCTGAGATACCATGACGATCCACTGGGCGATCCTGCGGGTTGTGTCAATGCGGAGGCTCACGGTCGAGGCCGCATCTCCGCTCGAAGGCCGGGATCGGCGTCTAGCCGCGCGGAGGTCGGGCAAATGCGTGCGATAGCTCGATCTCTCTCCGCCCTCGCGATGCTCGTCGCGGCAGCCGTCGCGACACCCGCCTGGCCCGCCGATGTCGATTGGTCGAAGGCGGAAACCGTGACGGTCGATCTGGTGGATTACCGGTTCGTGCCGGATCATCTCGTCTTCCACCGCGGCATCCCCTACCGGCTGCATCTCGAGAACAAAGGCGGCGAGATACACGAATTCACCGCGCCCGAGTTCCTGAAGTCGATCGAGATTCGCAACCCCGAGGTCGTCGGCAGCTACGGTGCCGAGATCGTCATGCAGCGGGGAGACAAAAAGGACCTTTTCTTCATTGCGCGGCAACCCGGCACTTTCAAGCTGAAATGCGCCGACCACGATTGGGCGGGGATGGTCGGGGAGATCGTGGTGGAATAGGGGGTGCCGTCGCTGCGCGGGCGCCGGTCGGCGGCGGCGCACGGTCGTCCGTACCGTAGTCTGACCGTCCGGATGCGCTATATGATACGGAGCCGATTTGACCATTCGGCGAATCCCATCGAGCGGAGATCCTTGGAGGACGAACATGCCCAGGACCATCGCCGCCGCACTCCTTGTGCTACTGGCCGGCATCGGAACCACCGCGCAGGCCGAGGAGGTCGACCTGCAGCTCGCTCTCATCGCCGACGTGTCCCGCAGCGTGGACACCGACGAGTTCCACCTCCAGCGGGAGGGTTTTGCGACGGCGCTGACCGACCCGCGCGTGCTGAGCGCGATCCGGTCGGGCGCCGTCGGCGCGATCGGCGTCACTTTCATCGAGTGGTCGGGTGACGACGAGCAGAAGGTCGTCGTGGACTGGACCGTGATCCGCGACGGCGAGAGTGGGGCGGTCGTGGCGGACCAGATCCGCACGGCGCCGCGCTCGTTCACGGGCCGCACTTCGATCAGCGCCGCCCTCGATTTCACCGTGAAGCGCTTCGAGACATCCGGCTTGAAGAGCGCGCGCAAGGTGATCGATGTCTCCGGCGACGGCACGAACAATGCCGGACGGGAAATTGCGGCCGCGCGCGACGATGCGGTCGCCCAGGGCTTCGTGATCAATGGGCTCGCCATCATCAACCTGAACCCGAATTTCGGTTTCATCGCACACACTCAGCCGCCGGGCGGGCTGCCGAACTACTATCGCGAGAACGTGATGGGCGGTTCCGGCTCCTTCGTGCTGCAGATCGACGACTTTCATTCCTTTGCCGACGCGATGGCGACCAAGCTGTTGACCGAGATCTCCGCTAGAGAGTTCGACTGGAAACTCGCCCTGGCCGCGAGGTGAAGACGTGTCGGGGTGCTTAGTGATGATGGTGTTGCCCGCCAGTGGCCGCCAAAATCGGATTGGCGAATATCGTTCGGATGCTGCTCGCGAGCACCTCAGGATCATCCCACCCGGGTGATGCCGCGGTCGGGCGCTGAACGAAGCGCAAGAACCCGGCGCTATCGACAAGAAATTGTGTGCCCGGCATGTCGGCTGTCCCGGTCGCCGAGATGACCCTGTAAGCACGCCAGGCATCCGGGTCGGACGCCGTGCAGACGTCCGCTGGAGCTGAAGTCGCGCCCTCTGTTACCAGGATGGTCGCCACATTCGAGCCGGGGCGGATCCGTGGCGCCGCCTCGGCATCGGTTGCAAAGATCAAGCGCACGATGCGCCCGCGCAGGTCGTGCAGTGCGCGGATGTTCCGGTCCGTGCAGGCCAGCGGCAGGTCGGGTGCCTGCACGGGCGGCGACCAGCTTCCCGTGCCGCTCAGCACAAGTCCGGCATTGCGGGCGCGGATATAGTCGATGAGATCCCACCTCTCGTCTTCGGAGAGGATCCCCGAGAACCCCGGCATGGCGAGCCCTCCCTCTGGCGCGTCGATGCCGTGCGAGAGCCACCAGAACAGCTCCCCGTCGCTGTGCGCCCACAGGTGCCCTGCGGTGAGGTCAGCGGGCGGTATTGGCAAGCCCTTCGCGTCCGGGCCGTCGCCGCGTCCCGTCGTGCCATGGCACCTCGCGCAGTGCTGCGGGTACGACTCGGCTCCGTTCGTGATGGCGTTCGCCGAGAACCCGGTCGGCGATCGGTAGTATGTTGTGGGGTAAGCCTCGACCAATAGCAGGTCGAGATGCGGCACGGCGAACCAGGCGAGAACCGCGGCGGCGAGGAACGCCACCCATCGCGTGATGCGCCTCGATAAAGCGCCGGCCGCCAGAAGCACGCTCGCGACGGCGAGCGCCGCTGCGGCGCCGATCACCTCTCGGCGAAAGCTCGGATCTTCCTCGATCGTCGCAAGGCTGAGCTGCTCGCTGAACGGCCAAACCGGCTGAATGTGCATGGCGGGCGGCAGGCTGCTCAGCACGCCCGCCGCCAGGACGACGAGCAGCCCCGCGCCGGTCTCCCATGCGATGCTGCGCAGGAGCGCGCGCGCGGCGGTGGGCGCCCCCGTCCTCAGCAGGTCCGGCGCCAGGCGATAACGGTTGGCGGCGGCGAAACTCAGGAGCGCGAGCAGGAGCAATATCTTGACCAAGGCAATCCAGCCATAGGCCGTGCCGACCAGGCCAGGCAGCCCGCCGATCAGCACCCAAAACTGGAACCCGGCGGACGCGACCAATCCCGCGACACAGACTTGGCCAAGCGGCGAGAACCAGCGCGCCGCGAGAGCGCCGGTCGGTGGTGGAAGCGATGCGACCACCAAAGCAAGCGGCAATAGGCCGCCCAACCACGCTCCCGCCGCCAGCAGGTGGAGGAATTCCGAGAGCAGGAGCAGGCTCGGCCCGTCGTACATGGCCATGGCGTGGCCATGTCCAGTCTGCAGACCGATGGCCACGCCCGAGAGCACCGTCGCCAGCCACCATCGCCACCACCGCAAGGGTGAGCCGCCGCCGAGCGCTAGCCCCGCCGCAAGCAAAGCAGCCACCTGAGCGGCGATCAGGTGACCAAAGAATGTGCCTGAGAGAAGGGCCGGAGCCGCCGAGAGGCTCTGCGCCAACCCGCTCGCGCCGGCGATCGCGCCGGCTGCCAGCACCAGCCAAGTCAGGGCTGAGGTCAGCGCCAGCGCGAGGCTCGCGCGCGCCAGCCTGACCAGAGATCGCTCGATGAGAGCAATACCGCTCACCGGTGCCCCGCTCAGCGCCCGGGGCAGCACAACGGTCCGGAAGATCAGCGTGCCGAATGCCGACATCAAGCCGGCATCTGTCAGGCCCCGCGCGAGGACGAGAAGCCAGCCCCCCTCGATCTCGAATGATGGAACCGCGCCGTTCAGCACAGCTCGGTCACGGCGCCACGGCGAAGCGGTAACTGCCTTCGGGTACCGTCGCGTTTTTCGGTGGGACAGCTGTCCTCACATAAGCATGCGCAAAAGCGGTGCCAGATGCCGCAAGGCCGACCGTGACAACGAGCGCGAACGAGATCAGGCGCGGCATGTTGGTTTCCCTTCGTGATTGAGCCCGTGCCCCGGAATGGCCGAGTTTGAAGCGCCGGGGCCGTGCTTCCTTGGCCTCTTCACATCTTCATGCCGGGCATGGCCCCCGGCGCCGCCGCACCAAGTTTTTCCACCGTCGCCGTGACGTCGATCTTGCCGGCATTCTCGAAGGTGAGGGTGACGGCGAAACTCTGTCCCGCCACCAGCGGCGCCTTCAGGTCCGTCAGCATCACGTGGTAGCCGCCGGGCTTGAGGGTCGTCGATGTCCCCGCCTTCACGTCGAGCGCCTCGACCGGCCGCATGCGCATGACGCCGTTCTCGGTGGTGGTGCTGTGCACCTCCGCCTTTCCGGCGACCGGCGTCGACACCGAGACGAGCCGGTCGTCGGCGCCCTTGTTGACCAGCGTCATGTAAAGCGCCGCCGACTTGGCGCCGCCGGGCGTCGCGCGCGCCCAGGCGTGCTCGACGTTCACGGTCGGAGCCTGTGCCGCCGTCGTGGCAACGCCGGCAACCGTGAGCAGCGCCGCGAGAAAGATCGATCTGAGCATGAGGCTCTCCTAAGACGTCTTGGCGATGAGCCTGCGCAGACGGTCGGCCATCTGCGCCGGCGGCGTGTCTTGAGTGAACGTGGCGACGAAGCGATGCTCCTCGTTCATGACGAACACGACGGACGTGTGATCCATGAGATAGCCGTCGGGAGCGTCCGCGGTCTTGTAGGGCGCGTAGTAGACGCCGTAGGCCTTGGCGGCCGCCGCGATCTGCTCCGGCCTTCCCGTGAGACCGACGATGCGCGAATCGAAAGCCTTCACGTAGTCCGCGAGCACCGCGCGGGTGTCGCGCTGGGGATCGATGGTGATGAAGAGCGGCTGGATGCGATCGGCGAGCGGGCCCAGCTCGGCGAGCGCCGACGCGATGCTGTTGAGCGTGGTCGGGCACGCGTCGGGGCAGGTCGTATAACCGAAATAGACCAGCATGATCTTGCCGCGGTAGCTCTGGTCGGTGACGGTCGAGCCGTCGGTCGCGGTGAGCGTGAATGGGCCGCCGATGGACGGCGCTTGCAGCGTCGCAGTCGCGTCGCGCGGGCCGGCGCCCCGCCACGGCGCCGTGAGCCAGAGCCCGAAGAGCGCCACCACCGCCGCAACCGCTACGGCATAGAGCGTGTATCGGCGCATCAGGGCGCCACCGTGAAACTGAAGGTGCCGTTGGTGATATGGGTGTCGACCGACAGCACCTTCCAGATCACCTTGTAGCGACCCGGCTTGAGCGCGCCCAACGGCACGATCAGCACGCTCCGCTCGTTCTCGTCGACGTGCGCGGCCGTGCTCACCGTGGCGCCGGAGGCGTCCTCCACATGGGCCGCGCTGTAGGCGGGCTCGAGCTCCTCGGTGTACTGGATCCGCACCTCGGTCGGCGGCGTGTGCACGGTGCTGCCGACCGCCGGGCTTGCGCGATCCAGGAACGCATGGGCAGCCGCCGAGTTCATGTCGGCGAAGACCACCTGACCGGCAAAGAGTAAAGCGACGAGAAGCGGCGGGATGATCCGTTTCATAGTTCGTTCCCCGACCGTGGTTTGCCGAAGAGGCTCGGTAAGAGGCGGCTCATGGTTTCCAAAGGTTCGTATCGAACAATGGCTTTCCGAGACTGTTTGGGAAGATGTCGTCGAGGAAGAGGTGGAACTGGAGCAGTACCCCGGTCCCCTGAGATAGTCGGGTGGCGTGGTTGCCCGAAATGATCGCCTCGACGCCGAATTGCCACTTGTCGGATTCATAGAGAATCCCAGGCGAGATCGTGCCGGTGGTCGGACCCCGCGTCGGCGAGGTGAAGGAAATCTCGACCAACGGCACCAACCGGGTGAAGAACTCCGGCACGTCCAGTGCCTTCACGTGTTGCTGCAGATACGGCATCGAATATTGCAGCGACGCGCCATAGGCCCACTGACTGGGGCTCACGTGGGAGGAGTCGGAGACCTGGTAGCCGACCTCGCCGGTTACGGCGAGCGGGCGCAGATAGTCGACCGGCAGCTCGCCCAAGCCCTTTCCGAGATAGAGGGTGGGCTGCGTGCTGCCCACGGAGCTGATGGCGCCCGCGCTGCGCAATTGGGCCGAGCCGCTCCGCGCGAACAGGCGGATCACGCCCACGGAGACCATGAATTCATTGGCCTCGCTGCAGGGCAGCTCGTCCTTGAGCGTCAGCGTGATATTGTCCCAGCCGTGCAGAGTCTCGCCCGCGTCATGTCGGGTGAAATAGTCGCCGTTGAGGGCAAAGCCCAAATCCTGGGTGATCGTCTTGTCCCATTCATAACCGTAATCGACGCTGCGGCCCGACGGACCCCCGCCCGACGCCGGGATCGGCAAGTACTGGATGGTCGGCAGCGACAACTCATCGCCCACCCCGGGATCGTCTATGGTCAGCGTGGCGGGGAAGACGCGGTCGCCGCAGACAGCGTGGGCGTGGGCCATCGAAACCGTGACTGATAGAAGCAGCGTGGCGGCGCCAAGGGCCGCCAAGCCGTGGGTGAGCCGAATCATCGCGAGATCTCCGCAAATCAGAAGGGCATGAAGCGGCGCGCGCACCTCGAGAGATGCCGCGAGCCCGGTTGCTGCGTCTGATATCAGGCCGTCGGAGGCGGCCCGCGTGGAGCGTAGGGGGTATGCGGGAGGGCGGCGAGGGCGACGGACGTCTCGGTGATTCCGTCCGCGTCGGGCAGCGATTGCGGGGCGGGGGGTGCCGCGAGGACCGGCAGCATCGCGGCCCCCGGCGCCGCCGAAGCCGCCGCGGCGGCACAGATCGGACAGGTGCCGCCGTGATGCTCGTCATGGCCCGCGGGATGATGCGCATGGCCATGGGGGGCGAGCGCGCCGCTGCCGCCGTCGAGGGCCGCGAGCGCATCCTCCGCCGTGTGGACAACGTGTCCGGCAAAATGGCCCGGCAGCCATAGGTAGAAGACAACGGCAAACATGCCGAGCCAGACACCGAGCCTATAGCGCCGTAACCGCCGCATTCGATTGTGCAGCCTCGAAGGGTGAGACCAGCGGAGCTGCCGATAACCTAGTGCAAGTGGGGCTGGAGCACTAGCCCACCCACATGGGGTGGCTGAGGAAGCCGCGGAACCGGGCGCGGCCGCCGCGGACGGGCTCGCCGGCGCGCTCGAAACGGGGGAAGCGCTGGACGAGCTTCCCGATCGCCACCACGGCCTCCATGCGCGCGAGCGACAGGCCCGCGCAGGCGTGGATGCCGGTGCCGA
>Ga0209415_10019970_pt1 | contig 10456 bp, 8 predicted proteins | sample PeaSoiSIISIP2007_FD_187696 | JGI IMG/M metagenome (GOLD analysis project Ga0209415, IMG submission 187696) | Peat soil microbial communities from Weissenstadt, Germany - SII-SIP-2007 (SPAdes) (version 2) | ecosystem: Environmental > Terrestrial > Soil > Wetlands > Peat | place: Germany...
GCGCAATTGGTTGATGCTGGAGGACTGGCCCAGCAGATCTTCCTCGGAAACGCCGCCACGGGCCTTCAGCTCCAGGATTTCCCGGCGCAGGCGGGCGGATTCGATGGCCCGTTCCACCACCAGCAACAGGCGGTCGGATTGGAACGGCTTTTCAATGAATTCGTAAGCACCCTGCTTGATGGCGGAAACAGCAGTTTCAATATTGCCATGGCCGCTCATCATCACCACGGGAACCAGCGGATGATCGCGCTTGATGCCAGCCAAAATTTCCAGGCCGTCCAGCTTGCTGCCCTGAATCCAGATATCCAGCAGCACGAGGCTGGGACGGCGAGCGCTGATGGCTTCGAATGCGGCGTCGCTGTTCGCGGCCTCGCGGGTCTGATAGCCCTCGTCGGACAGCAGTCCACCCACAAGCATACGGATGTCCGCTTCATCGTCTACGATGAGGATGTCATGCGCCATGTTGTTCGCCTGCTCCCTCTGCCTTGTATTCGGCTACCATTTCCGAAGGACGGAAGATCAGGCGCACCCGCGCCCCTCCGCCTTCGGCTTCACGGTCTTCGAGACTCAACTCACCACCATGGTCTTCCATGATTTTCTTGACGATGGCAAGGCCCAATCCGGTTCCCTTGGCGCGTGTGGTGACATAGGGCTCGGTCAGGCGGTCGCGCTGTTCCGAGGGAAGGCCCTTGCCGTTATCCTCGATCACCACGTCGATTTCAGCTTTGCGATGGCGAATGGCGATGAACACTTCGCCAGGGGGAAGGTCATCCCCTTCCCGCCCGTCGATGGCTTCGACGGCATTCTTTAAAAGATTGGTCAAAGCCTGACCGATCAGCCGTCCATCGCACAAAATAGCCAAAGGCTCCGACGGAATGTCCGAAGTGAAGGTCACCTTGGGGTAGCCGGTACGGGCCAGGAACACCGATTGGCGGACGATCTCGGGCAGGTTTTCGCTCTTGATGACCGGGGCCGGCATCCGGGCGAAGGACGAGAACTCGTCCACCATGCGCCCGATATCGCCGACTTGACGAATGATGGTGTCGGTGCAGCTGATGAACGTTTCGGGGTCGGATGTAATTTCCTTGAGATATTTACGCTTCAGCCGCTCGGCGGAAAGCTGGATGGGCGTCAGCGGATTCTTGATCTCGTGGGCAATGCGGCGGGCCACATCGGCCCAGGCGGCCTTGCGCTGGGCCGAGGCCAATTCGGTAATGTCGTCGAACGTCAGCACATAGCCTGTCACATGACCTTCGCCGTCGGATTCCGAGGAAATCCGCACCAGCAATGTACGGGCTCGGCCACCGCGATGAAGGATCATCTCGTCTTGGACCGATCGGTCGGGACGGCGCATGGCTGCTTCCAACAGCTCTGCCATCTCAGGCACCGCCTCGCTCAGGGGCTTGGCGGTCAGATCGGTCGCATTCTGATCGAGGAACTCAAGAGCCGAGCGGTTCGGCAGCTCAATCGCGCCGTTAATGTCCAAGCCGATAACGCCCGCAGACACGCCGGCCAGCACCGCTTCGGTAAAACGGCGGCGTTCGTCCAGCTCGGTGTTGACCGCCATCAGATCACGGCGCTGGGCTCCCAACTGATCACCCATGCGGTTGAAGGCGCGGCTCAGCGAGCGCAGCTCGTCACTGGCGGCATCGGCATCGACGCGGGCTGACAGATCGCCGCCGCGCACCCGTTCCGCGGCGTCGATCAAGGCGACGATGGGCCTGGCCAACTGGGTCGCCAGAGACAGGCCGACCCACACCGCCGCCAGCAGCAGCAGCAAGGCGACCACGACAAAAATGGCGGAAAAGGTGATTTCCAGATGGCTGCGGGTGCCTTCCAGCTTCTGATATTCGGCCACGGCCTGAGTGGTTCGCGTCAGATGGTCCAGCACCTTGGGATCGACGAAACGGCCCACATAAAGGTAGGTGTCGATCAGCGAGCCTTCCAGCTTCACCAAGGCCCGCACCCGGTCGTCGCCAGGATTGGTCAGCACAGCCACCTGCCCCGAGCGAACCTGATCAAAGGCCCAGCGGGGAATGCGCTGCAGGGACATTTCCATGGAATAGGCCAAACCGCTGCGGGCGATCACCTCGCCCGTCGAGGTGAAGACGATGGCCTCGGACAAAGCGCGGATGCCGGCCTGAGTTTCCACCATCTGCCCCAGGCGGATGGGATTGGAGAGAATGCCCGGCCCTTCCCGATTAATATCGGAGGCCATGGCCAGGGCGTCGCCGCCGATGGCCTGCTGATGTTCTTCCAAATAGGCCTTGGCCACGGCCAGGGATTCATCCACCGCCGTCGAAACGCGGGTATTGAACCATTGCTCGACACCGAAATTAATCAGCAGAGTGGAAAACACCGCCACCAGAATAGCCGGCGTAATGGCCACTACCGAAAACATCAGGGTCAGGCGAACATGCAGCTTGGCCCCGGCGGCTCCGCTGCGCCGCTCAGCCCAAATGCGGGCGATATGCCGGGCAACCAATACCGCCACCAGCAGCATCAGCACCATATCCAGCACCAGAAGCCCCAGCACCAGCTGGGGGTTCATCGGCCCGCCCAAGGGCCTGGAATTGGTCAGAGCGGCATAGGTGGCGATGCCCGAGGCGACGATGCCCAGGGTCAGCGCCACCGCCAGCTTGCGAGGCAGATTGACGCGGCGGCTCCAAAGCCGGAAACGCAGCATCATCCGGGTGCGGTTGAAGCGGTCGCTCATGATGGGACGCCGGTTATTTCAAGCCACGGACGACCTGAATATCCAGATCCTTGATCTTTTTGCGCAAGGTGTTGCGGTTCAGCCCCAGAACCTGAGCCGCCTTGATCTGGTTGCCGCGAGTGGCCTCCAGGGTCAGGGTGATCAGCGGCCGCTCAACCTCGCGCAAGACGCGGTCATAGACCCCGGCGGCGGGCAGGCCGTCGGCATGGGCGTTGAAGTAATCCCGCAGATGCCGTTCGACCGAGGCGCTCAAGCCCTCGTTTTCCGGAGCCACCGAAGGATCGGAGGCGGACAGGCCGCTGGACAGCTCGGCCTCGACCACATCGATGCCGATGACTTCCTGGGAATAAAGAGCGGCCAGACGGCGCACCAGATTTTCCAGCTCGCGCACATTGCCCGGCCAACGATGGCGGCGCAGGCGATCCATGGCCAGGCTGTCCATGGTCTTGGCCGGCAAACCTTCGCTGGCGGCCAGGGCCAGGAAGTGGCGGACCAGTTCGGGAATGTCCTCGGTACGTTCGCGCAGCGGCGGCAGGCGGATCGGCACCACGTTCAGACGATAGAACAGATCCTCGCGGAACAGCCCCTGGCGGATCAGCTGGGTCAGGTCGCGGTGGGTGGCGGCGACAATGCGCACATTGGCGCGGATGGGAGTGCGACCGCCGACGGTGGTGTATTCGCCTTCCTGCAACACGCGCAAAAGCCGGGTCTGCGCCTCGGGCGGCATGTCGCCGATTTCGTCGAGGAACAAAGTGCCGCCCTCGGCCTGCTCAAAGCGCCCGGAAGCCCGCTGGGTCGCCCCGGTAAAGGCCCCCTTCTCGTGCCCGAACAGTTCGGACTCGATCAGCTCGCGGGGGATAGCCGCCATGTTGATGGCGACGAACGGGCCGTTGCGGCGCTTGCCGTAATCGTGCAGGGCGCGGGCCACCAGTTCCTTGCCGGTGCCGGACTCGCCGGTGATCATCACCGTCAGGTCGGTTCCCATCAGGCGGGCCAGGGTGCGATAAATCTCCTGCATGGCCGGCGAACGGCCGATCAGCGGCAGATTTTCTTCGCCGTCCTCGGGATTTTCCTCGGCCGTGCTGGTGCGCGGCGCCGTCAAGGCGCGCTGAACCACACTGACCAGTTCGCGGATGTCGAACGGCTTGGGAAGATACTCAAACGCACCGCGCTGAGCCGCCTTCACCGCCGTCAGCAAGGTATTTTGCGCCGACAGAACGATGATTCGCATGTCGGGGCGGATCTTCTTGATGCGCGGCAGCAGATCCAGGCCGTTTTCGTCAGGCATCACCACGTCGGTGATGACCAGATCGCCGTCTCCATCCGACACCCATCGCCACAAGGTTGCAGCATTGCCGGTGGTGCGCACTTCATAGCCAGCGCGGCCCAGGGCTTGAGTCAAGACGGTGCGAATGCCGCGATCATCGTCGGCAACCAGAATGGTGGAAGTCATAATTAGACGCTGTCCTCGCTCAAGACCATCGGCAGCATGACACGGAAAATGGTGCGACGGGGCTGGCTGTCGAATTCGACAACGCCGCCATGGTCGCCAATAATCTTGGCGACCAGCGCCAAGCCAAGACCGGTGCCGGTGGCTTTGGTGGTGACAAAGGGATCGAAAAGATGGGGCCGCAGATCTTCGGGGATGCCGGGGCCGTTGTCTTGCACGCTGACCACCAGGGGCAGATGCATACGGGTTTCCGCACCGGGCACCGCCAACCGGATGCCGTGCTGGAAAGCGGTGGAAAGAACCACCTCGCCACCCTCGACGGCGGCGGCTTCACAGGCGTTCTTCACCAGATTGAGAAACACCTGAATAAGCTGATCGCGATTGCCGGGAACCGCCGGTAGCGACGGATCGTAATTCTCGATAAACCGGATATTGCGGCCAAAACCGGCGTGGGCGACCCGGCGCACATGTTCCAGCACGCCATGAATGTTGACCGGGGTGCGCTCCACGGGGCGCTTGTCCGAAAACACTTCCATGCGGTTGACCAGAGCGACGATCCGATCGGACTCGTCGCAAATCAGCTGGGTCAGGGTGCGATCCTCGGCGGAGCAGTTCTGCTCCAGCAGCTGGGCGGCGCCCCGGATGCCCGACAGCGGATTTTTCACCTCATGGGCCAGCATGGCCGCCATGGCCGTGACCGAGCGGGCCGAATTGCGGTGGGTCAGTTGATGGCCGATTTTCAGGGCGATCGACTGCTCATGCAGGGACAGCACCGTCCATTTGGGGTTTTCCACCAGCGGCGCCACCTGGATATCCATGGTGCGCGGGCCGGTGCGCGGGCTGTCCAGCGGCACTCCATATTCGGAAACGCAGTGGCCTTCATGGCGGGCCTGCTCGACCAGCGAGAACAGCTGGCAGTCGGGCGGCAAAAGCTCGGACAGGCCCATGCCCAGTAAATGGCTGGCCGAGGATTCAAACAGATCTTCGGTGGCGGCGTTGGCCTGGACAATGGCCCCATCCTCATCCAGCACCAGAACCGCCGCCGTCAGGGCGTTCAAGACAGTGCCGGGATCAATCTGCGGCTGGGCCGGCTTGCGGCGCAGAAAAGCCAATTTCTTGCTCATGCCGCCATCCGTTGCAGAAGCGGATCATAGAATTCGGCAATCATCCGCTTGACCTCATATGCTTCCAAAGACTGATTGATGCGGGCGCGGAACTCGGTGGAGCCGGGAAGCCCCTTGGAGTACCAGGCCACATGCTTGCGGGCCAGACGGCAGCCGGTTTCCTGGCCGTAATGCTCGATCATGGCGTCGAAATGTTCCAGCAGGATGGCCAGCTGTTCCGGCAGGCTGGGATCGGGGCGATATTCGCCGGTGGCCAGGAAATGAGCCACCTGCCCCGGAAACCACGGACGGCCATAAGACCCACGGCCGATCATCACGCCGTCGGCCCCGGACTGGCGAAGCATTTCAGCGGCGTCTTCGATGGAGTTCACGTCGCCATTGCCCACCAGAGGAATCGATACGGCCTCCTTCACCTGACGGATGAAGGCCCAATCGGCGCGGCCCGAGTAAAGCTGGTTGCGGGTGCGGCCATGCACCGTCAGCATCTGGATACCCGCCTGCTCTGCAATGCGGGCCATGTTGGGAGCATTGCGGTTCCGCTCGTCCCAGCCGGTGCGCATCTTCAGGGTGACGGGAACCGGAACGGCTTTGACCACCGCCTCCATGATGGCGCCGGCCAGCTTCTCGTCGCGCATCAGCGCCGAGCCGGCGTCGCCCTTGACCACCTTTTTAACCGGACAGCCCATATTGATGTCGATGATGGCGGCGCCGCGATCCACATTCATTTTGGCCGCCTCGGCCATGACATGGGGTTCGCAGCCGGCCAGCTGGACCGACATGGGGAATTCCTCGGCGCAGCCGGTGGACATCTTCATGGTCTGTTTGTTGGCGCGGATCATCGCTTCTGAAGCGATCATCTCGGACACGACCAAGCCGGCGCCGGCCCGTTTGACCAGCTTGCGGAAAGGCATGTCGGTCACACCGGACATGGGGGCCAGGATCACCGGACTGTCGAGGAGGATGGAGCCGATTTTCAGAGACATGATTCCGCAATAAAGATGAGTTCGGCTGCATACTAATTGTGCAGCCTTCGGCGATGCAACGTAAAAAATTGATCAAAAGACCGGCAGAATTCGCAGGTCAGCCGTGCCGAGCCTAAGAAAGGAGCACCTGTTGCACGAATTTCACGCCGAAATACCCCAGTATTACCAAGAGGTAAGCCGACAGGATCACTCGGGCGGCGATCTGGCCGCGCACCCCACAGACCCGACGCCCGGTCAGCAACGCGCCGATCACCAAAAAAGCCAGCAAAGACAACAGGGTCTTGTGATCGAACCTCAGGAAGCTGCCGCTTTCCAGATATTGGGTGGCCATGCCGGTGACCAGGCCCAGGCCCAATACCAGCTCGGACAAAGCCAGCAGCCGTTCCGACAACCGTTCGCTATCGGCCACCGGGGGCAAGGTGCGGGTCAGACGGCTGGGTTTTTTCAGCTTCAGGGCGCGGGCCTGCAGAAACGAACCGAGGGCCGCCACCGCCGCCAGGGTCAGCAGGGCGATGGTTGAAACCGAAACGACGATATGCAGATCGAGCCAAGCCCCCTGCGCGCCTTCCGACAGCGGGCGTTCAGCCGTACCGGCGAACAACGAGGCCACCACCCCCAGCAGGGCCAGATAGGGTGCCAGCAGCGGAGTCAGCCGCCAGGCCTGCCGCTCAACGGCGGACAGGATGCAGAAGAAAGCCAGGATGGCGGTAATCACCACCCACAAATCGGCCGACAGGCCGGTGCTCCAGCTTTCCGCCAGCAGGCGCATGGTCAGGGCCAGCGGCCCCAGCAAGGCGACGCCCAGCACGGCCCAGAACAGGCCGTCACGGCTGTTGTTGTGGCGAAACGGCAGAAGAACCGCCGGGATCAGGGCGACCAAGGCCACCAGAAACGAAGGATTGAGGCTCGACATGGGCATGACTATAGCTCCGCCTTGCCGCAACGCAAAGACCCCGCGTCATCGTTTACATCAAGAGGCAGCCCGCATAGGCTGGCCGACCAGTTCAAAAGCCGGAGAATGTGAAGATGGCGCGATGCGTGGCCCTGGTGGTGGCGGCGGGACGAGGTTCCCGTTTTGGCGGCGATCTGCCCAAGCAATGGCGTGATCTGGGCGGCCGCGCCGTGCTGCGCCACTCTCTGGGCGCTCTGGCCTCTCACCCGGCCGTAGCCTCTGTGCGGGTGGTAATTCACCCTGACGACCGCGCCTTGTACGAAGCCGCCGCCGACGGCCTGTCTCTGGGCGAGCCGATCTTAGGGGGAGCCAGCCGGCAGGATTCGGTGCGACTCGGCCTGGAAGCCCTGGAGGCGGAAGCGCCGGATCTGGTGCTGATCCATGACGGCGCCCGCCCCTTCCTGGATTTCGGCCTGATTTCCCGCGTGGTGGCGGCTTTGCGCGAAAGCGCCGGAGCCATCCCAGCCCAACCCGTCCACGATACCTTGAAGCGCGGCGAAAGCGGTTTCATCGCGGCCACGGTCGAGCGGGCCGGACTTTGGCGGGCTCAGACCCCGCAAGGCTTCCGTTTCCCCGATATTCTGGCGGCCCATCGGGCGGCTCAGGGCCGGGAACTGACCGATGATGCAGCCGTGGCCGAGGCGGCTGGGCTGGCCGTGGCCCTGGTGGCTGGATCGGAAGACAATGTGAAGATCACCACCGCCGACGACCTGACCCGCGCCGCCCGCCGCTTTGAAGGCCCCGGCGAAATGCGGGTCGGCAGTGGATTTGACGTGCATAAATTCACCGTCGGCGACCATGTCACCTTGGGCAACCTGCCCATTCCCCATGATTTTGGACTGGAAGGCCATTCCGACGCCGATGTGGCCCTGCACGCTTTGACCGACGCCCTGTTGGGAGCCTTCGGCGCGGGCGACATCGGGCATCACTTTCCGCCCACCGACATGCGCTGGAAAGGGGCGGATTCCGCCCGCTTCCTCGCACATGCCGGAGCCTTGCTGGCGGCCCGCGGCGGCGTCATCACTCATCTTGATCTGACGGTGATTTGCGAACGCCCCAAGGTCGGCCCCCACCGTCTGGCTATGGCGGCGCGCATCGCGGAAATCCTGGGAATCGATCAAGGCCGGGTCAGCGTCAAGGCCACCACCACCGAAGGCCTTGGCTTCACCGGACGACGCGAGGGAATCGCCGCTCAAGCCGTGGCGACGGTCACCCTGCCTCGGTCGGTTTAGTTTCGGCGCTGATCCAATCCAGGAAGGCCGGATTGCCGCCCGTAATCGGCAGCACGGTGATGCATGGGGTGGAATAGCTGTGCAATTCCAGAATCTTCGCCGTCACCGCTGAGACGTTGCCCGAGGTGGTTTTGGCCAAAATCACCGCCTCGGCCTCTTCCTGAACCGCCCCCTCCCACCAATAGACCGACGTCACGCCATCCAGCAGATTGACGCAGGCCACCAGCCGTTCTGCGACAAGAACCCTTGCAATCTCAAGAGCTTGCTGGCGATTGGCAGCGGTGGCGTAAATCAGGCAATGGCTCATGCTGCCCCCTTGATGTGACCTGACTTTTTCAGGCGGTCGATACCTTGCGACAACGAACACAACTACATTTGCATATATCACGGTGCCGGGAGCAGCTCTAACAAGGCCGAAACCCCCTCTTCAATCCCCGTGGGCTGAGGTAAAGGCCTGTGGCTTAACGAAAACAACGTGCGAAGTTGGTTTTCCAGGCGCACTTTTTCAAATAAATCTTCCTGCTGGATTTGGAGAGCCCGGCCATTTTCCGCCAGCCAAGAACTGAGATACGGGGTTTCAGGCCAACCGTCGCGGGGCAGATAAAGCATGGGCACGCCATTGACCGCGGCCTCGGAAAAGGTGCCATAGCCGGGCTTGCCGATCACCAGATCGCAAGAGGCCAGAAGATCGGTAAAATCCAGAGAAACCGCCTCGCGCGGGATCATATCAGGGTGTCCCTGGGGATCACTGCAGACCACCCATTTCCACCCTGGCAGCCGTGGCCAGCGGGTAAAATCCATGGGAACATCCATACCGCCGAAAGCGATCAGACCGATGCGCGTCCCCTCTCCCGTTTTCTCGTCCCGCCCCGTAGCCGCCTGCAGCAACTGCCGGGATGGGGTTCCCCGACGCGCCAGGGGGCCGATGGGCCGGACATTGCTCAGATTTGACATGGGAAGACTGGGAGCCGGGCAAAGGAAGCCCCGGGCGTTCTCATAACCTTGGCGCATCTGCTCCAAAATGGCGGTTGCGCCCGGCAGATGGCGGCAATAGGCACCATAAATCTCGTACCAGTTCAGGCAACTCATAGCCAAAGCGGGAATACCCGCCCGCTGCGCCGCCAGCAACGCCACATAGGAGATATTGGACAGCACCAGATCAAAGCCGCCGTCTCGCATTCGCACCGCTTCGGCGGCAACCACCTCGTCCAAGTGGGAATGCAGCGCCTGATAGCGGCGATGGGAATCCTCAGGCCGGACGCGGATGGCGGTTTCCATGGACATGCCGAAATCCGGCGTCTCGGCGATCAGACCAAACGGTTGGGCATAGCGCCCGTTCAACCAGTCCAGGGGCGTCGAAGTCTGCAAGGTCAGCCGCAGGTCGGGTCGCCTGGCCCGCAGCGCCTCGACCATAGGGGCGGTCATGGCGGCGTGGCCGTAGCCATGGGGCGACAGAGAGACCAGAAGATGGGGAGGGTGTGAAGACATGCCGCCAAGGCTATCGCCTCTGGCGGCATAAGGCAAAAACAACAAAGGCCCCTGTTTTCACAGGAGCCTTTGTAAGAGCGGGACCGCGATTGGTCGGGCAGGCCGGATTCGAACCGACGACCCTCAGTCCCCCAGACTGATGCGCTACCAGACTGCGCTACTGCCCGTCAGCGGAACCGCTCGTTATTCCCGTTGCCGGGAAGGAGGCGGACTATAGCCATCACCTTTCGGGTTGGCAATGCCCATAATTAACTTTTTTGCGAATTTTTTATCCGCCCCGGCGAGACGACGACAACAGCTCGCGCAGTTCCTCCAACTCGGACAAAATCCCCAGCAATTCAACGCGATCACCCGACCGGAAATGCGGGCTGGTCATCGATAACGGCCGCGGCGGCTCGGGTTGCACCCAGACGCGGGGTGACAACTCGAACTCGGGCTGCGGGGTGGTATCCTCGATGGACGGCAGGGCCGACGGATCTTCGGCGGCAACCGGGGCATCAAGGTCAAACAA
>Ga0209415_10019971_pt1 | contig 10456 bp, 5 predicted proteins | sample PeaSoiSIISIP2007_FD_187696 | JGI IMG/M metagenome (GOLD analysis project Ga0209415, IMG submission 187696) | Peat soil microbial communities from Weissenstadt, Germany - SII-SIP-2007 (SPAdes) (version 2) | ecosystem: Environmental > Terrestrial > Soil > Wetlands > Peat | place: Germany...
AACGGCCAATCCGTTTCAGGGCCAGCCAGCTTCCGGCCAGCGCGCCGTGGCGGCGGAGGGCGTCCAGCGCGTATTCCGAGCAACTCGGCGTGAACCGGCACCGCCCCAGCGGTCCGAAGAGGAACGCTTTTGCCGGCGAAACCACCCACCGATACAGGTGGACGCACGAAACCAGGATATGTTGGGCAGGATTCACTCGACTCGAACCGTGTCTGGCTTCAACAACTTCGCCTTCCGCATCGTCACCAGGAAATCCTTCTCGACGGCCGCGAAGCCTTTGCCGGCGATGGATTGGCGGGCCACGAGCACCAGGTCCACCGGCGCGGCCAGATCATGTTGATGCAGGCGAAACGACTCGCGCAACAGCCGGCGCGCGCGGTTGCGCACGACCGCGCCCCCGATCTTGCCCGACGTAATCACGCCCAGGTGTGACGCCGAATCCGCCGGCAGCCGCTGCCAGTTGGCGATCAGGCACCCGAGCGCCAGGCGCTCTCCGGCCCGGCGCACACGAGCGAAATCCCGCCCCTGCTTGATGCGCGCCGCGCGGCCAAACCGCAAGCGCGGTGGGGTGTTGGCGGCCATGGGCCAGCCCCTTATACCGGGGTTAAGCGCTTGCGCCCCACCCGGCGTCGATTCCGCAGGATACCACGCCCGCTTTTGCTGGAGTTGCGAGCCAGGAAGCCGTGCTGGCGTCTGCGCCGCACCTTCGATGGTTGATATTGTCGTTTCATAAGTCAGTTCAGTTCTCAGCCCGCAAGTTTGTGTCCCAATTACCGCCGTGTCAGGAAACACTCCGCTAACGGAGCGGGTGAGAATAGCAGCGAAGCGGTGGGTGTCAAGCCGAGTGCGGCTGGGAGGAAGCGCTTGGGGCGCTGTGGGTGTCACCGGAAGCGTTTCCACCTGGCGAGGGGCAGTACACTGGGTTCGGTGCCGCGGCTGGATGAATAGCAACGAGGAGCCAGCCAGCCCAGGCAAGCGATGGGCAGGAAGGGGCTGGCCTTTGAACGCCAGCCGGGCTAATGCGGTCTAACTTAGGGTGCTCCCGGACGGCACGGAGGGGCCAAAGTCCGGGGAAAGGCACCCGCCACCACAAGAGGACCACAAGAGGACCACGAGAGGACCACAAGAGGACCACAAGAGGACCACGCGAGGGCCCCGATAGCGTATCCCGCAAGTACCTGACTTGAACCACGCTGCTCATACGCTAACGGGAGGCTCCCGCAACTCAACAGCGCCTCAAACGCTTCCCCGGAGCGCTTCCTCCTCCGCTTCCCCCAGGGCGACGACGTCCACCGCGACGGTGAGAGTGTGTTCCTCGCCGCCGACGAGCACGCCGCGGATGGGGCTGACGTCGCCGTAATCGCGGCCCCAACCGAGGGTGATGTGCTGCATGGATGGCAGCAGGTTGTTGGTGGGGTCCACGTCAATCCACCCCAGGCCCGGGCAGAATACGCTGACCCAAGCGTGCGAGGCGTCGGCGCCGAGGAGTTTGGATTGGCCGGGAGGCGGCACGGTTTCGAGGTAGCCGCTGACGTAGCGCGCCGGCAAGCCCAGCGAGCGCAGGCAGGCAATCTCCAGGTGCGCGAAGTCCTGGCACACGCCCCGGCGTTGGTCCAGCATTTGGGTCAGCGGCGTGGCGATGGTCGTGGCGGTCGGATCGAACTTGAAGTCCCGGTGAATGCGCGCCGTCAGGTCCAGCACTGCATCGAGCAGGCTGCGCCCGGCGGGGAAGGATTCCCGGGCGTAGTCGGTGAACGGCGTTTCGAGCGGCACCAGCGGGGAGCCGAAGGTGAATTCGCCGGCATCGAGCACGGACGACGAGAGGTCCGTCCGGCACAAGCTGCGGACGCTTTCCCACGCCGGGGTTTCCGCGGCATCCGGGATGAAGGCAGCGCCCACCGCGACGCGGCTGCGCGCGGTGACCCGCAACTGCCGGTGCGCGCCCTCGAAGATGACGAAGGCGACCTCGTTGCCGAAGTAGTCCGTGTGCCGGTGCAAAGACGCGGGCGCCGGCTGCAGGTCCAGCTCGTGCGTGAGCCGCACCTGGCGCCGCAAACGGCGCGGGGCGAGCCGCAACAGATGATGCGCGACGGTGACCGGCGAGCGGTAGTCGTAGGTCGTCGTGTGCGTGATGTCGAAAAGCTGCGCTTTCATGTCAACTGACCCGGGGCGCGACCTGGCTGAAATAGACATGCGTGAGCAGCTCAGACAGGCTGCCCAGCTCCGCGGCAAAACCGGCCAGCCATTCGATCGTTCCGGCCATGCCCGCCCCGGCGTCGAACGCCTTGGCCCGGACGGCATCCAGCTTTTCCGGCAGGGCCGCCAGGCGTTGCTGCAACTGTGCGACGCCTTCCGGGTTGGGGCCGGGGGGGAGGCCGGCGGCGTGGCGTTCGAGGATGGCGAGTTGAAACGCCAGCGCCCGCGGATTCGCCGGATCGAGCAGCAGCAGGTCGAGCACCCCCGCAATGCGCGGTTCGGCGAAGTAGCGTCGGCGATAGGTTATGACACTGTCGGTGATTTCGAGCAGGGGCTCGAGCAGCAGTTCGCGCCGGCCGATGCCGCGCAAGACGGCTTCCAGCAGGCGGGCCACGGCGATACCGCGTTCGATCCGCCGTCCCAGGTCGAGAAACGCCCAGCCGTGGCCGCGGGTCATGTTCTCCATCTCCATCCCGCTGAAGGCCGCGAGCTCGTACACGAGGGTGTTGAGCACCGAGCCGGCCAGCACCAGCGGCAGGTGTCCCGGCCGCTGCTCGGCGTCGAAGCGGAGCCGGTTCAGGATGCGCCAGGTGTCGGCGGAAAGCCGATCACGCACGCTGAAGCTGGCGGCATGGATGCGTTGGAGCAGCTCGCACACGCCCGGGCTGCGGCCCTCCTCGTACAGCACCGCCAGCAGGTCCTGCTGTAATCGCTGGCGCGCGTCGCCGTCGGGTCCCGGCGAAGCCGCCAGGCCCAGGCGCGCCAGCAATTCCGCGAAGGCCTCGGGCCGGCCGTAGGCGGATTCCTCCGCGAGATGGCCCAGGGCCGAACGGCACAGCCGGAGAAGCTGTTCCAAACGCTCGGTGTAGCGGCCCAGCCAGAAGAGGTTCTCCACCGTGCGGCTCGGCAGGTCCGAGGCCAGCCGTTCGAGCGCGGGCGCGGGCGTGGCGGCAAACGACGAAGGCACCGCGCGCTCCGAGTCGTCGGGCAGCACCCACACGTCCTTGCTGCCCCCGCTGAGCGCGAGCGCGCTGGTCCCGAGCGCGGCCGGTTCCATCAGGCGGGCCAGGCCGCCCGGCACGGCGAAGTAGTCCCGGCCGTTGGACACCACAAACAAGCGGAGGACGACCGGTTGGGACCGGTGATTCCCCACCGGCGCGAGGGAGAGCCGCACCTGTTCCTGGGCGACGAACTCGTGCGGACACCGGCTCAGTCGGGCAAGCCATTCGGCGCGGCTGTCACTCGTCAATGCGCCGGGCTCGGCCTGCGGCCCGGCGGCCGAAAAGGCGGGGCGCAGGAACAACTCGTCCAGGTGCGCTTCGACATACTTCCGCTCGCGCGGCTGGCCGCACCACCAGGTCGCCACCGAGGGCAGCTTCAATTCCTCGCCCAACAGATGGGTCGCGAGCCCGGGCAGGAACGGGAGAAACGCGGGGCTATCCACCAGGCCGGAGCCGAGCGCGTTGGCGACGGCTACCTGCCCCGCCCGCGTCGCTTCGACGAGGCCGGGCACGCCCAGCAACGACTCGCCGCGCAAGGCGAGCGGATCGCAGAAGGCATCATTGACGCGGCGCAGAATCACGTCCACCGGGCGCAGGCCATCCAGGGTCTTGAGCAAAACGCGGCGGTCGCGCACGGTCAGATCGCCGCCCTCGACCAGGGTGAAACCCAGCAGCCGCGCGACGTAGGCGTGTTCGAAGTAGGATTCGTTGCGCGGGCCGGGCGTCAGCAGCGCGATGGCGGGGTTGTCGGCGCCGGCGGGTGCGAGCCGACGCAAAGTTTCGCGGAAGCCGGGCAGAATCTCCGACAGCGAGCGCGGGCGCACCGCTTGCACCACTTCGCCCAGCACGCGCGAGAGCACGCTGCGGTTTTCCAGCACGAAGCCGAAGCCCGCCGGCGTTTGCGTGCGATCCGACAGCACCCACCAGCGCCCTTCCGGCCCGCGCGCCACGTCGGCGGCATAGAACTGGAGGTAGTTGCCCCCGGGCACGCGGACGGCCTGGCAGGCGCGGAGATAGCCGGGGTTGGCGTGCATGAGCGGCGCGGGCACCAGCCCGTCGCGCACGAGGCGTTGCACGCCGTAGAGATCGCCGAGGATGAGATTCAGCAGCCGGGCGCGCTGGACAAGCCCGGCCTCCAGTTCCCGCCACTCCTCGGCGCCGATGACGAACGGGATGCAGTCCAGCTCCCACAGCACCTCGCGCTCCTGACCTCCGTCCGGGGAGAAGCAACCCACGCCGTGCTCGCGCAGGATGCGGCGGCTGTTCTCGACGCGGATGGCCAGTTCGTCCCGCCCGAGCGCATCGAGCGAGGCCATGAGGGGCTGCCAGCTCGGGCGCAGCGCGCCGGAGGCCGTCTGGCGTTCGTCCCACGGCGTGCCCGTGGACGGCGGCGGCGGAGCCGGCAGTTCAGTGTTCCGGGTGGTCATCAGGCTCGCCAGAGCTTCGCACGTTCACGCCGCATAGACAAGCCGCGCACGGGTGAGACCCAGCGCCAGTGACAGAGTCGCGGAGCGCCGGCGTCCTCGCCGGCTTCGAGCATCGGAATGGCGCTGGCGCGCATTTTCGCCCAGACGCATTGAAGGGCTTAAGCCGGCGAGGACGCCGGCGCTCCGGCCTGGGGCTGACTTTGTCATCGGCGCTAACCCATCAGCACTGGCGCAGGTCCAGCGTAAAGGGAAACTCGCGGCTGGGCGGCGCGGTGCGCGGCTGTATCGGCCCCGGTGTGTGGCCCAGGCGGAAGAAGCGCGCGAGGCGCCGGCTCTCGGCCTCATAGGCGTTCACCGGGAAGGTCTCGTAATGCCGCCCGCCCGGGTGCACGACGTGATAGGTGCAGCCGCCGATGCTGCGGCCGTTCCAGGTGTCCACCAGGTCGAACACCAGCGGCGTGTGCAGGCCGATGTTCGGGTGCAGGCAGTTCGGCGGCTGCCAGGCGCGGTAGCGGACGCCCGCGACGTATTCGCCGTTCGTGCCGGTCGGGTGCAGCGGGACGGCGACGCCGCCCACGCTGATAACATGGCGCGAGTCCGTGAACCCGCGCGCCTTCACCTGCACGCGCTCCAGGCTGGAATCCACATAGCGCACCGTGCCGCCCAGGCCCGGTTCCTCGCCGAGGACGTGCCACGGCTCCAGCGCCTGGCGCACTTCCAGGCCGATGTTCTTCACCTCGAGATCGCCTATTTGCGGGAAGCGGAATTCCAGGTGCGGCTGAAACCACTCGAGCTTCATCGGGTAGCCGCTCGCGTGCACGTCTTCGATCACGTCGCCGAGATCGCTCCAGACGAAGTGCGGCAGCATCCAGCGGTCGTGTATGTCAGTGCCCCACCGAACCAGGTCCCGCTGATAGGGCTGCTGCCAGAACTTCGCGATGAGGGTGCGGAGCAGAAGCTGTTGCGCCAGGCTCATGCGGGCGTGGGGCGGCATCTCGAAAGCGCGCAGCTCCAGCAAGCCCAGCCGCCCGCTGCTGCTGTCGGGCGAGTAGAGTTTGTCGATGCAGAACTCGGCGCGGTGCGTGTTGCCGGTGGCGTCAATGAGCAGGTTGCGGAACAGGCGGTCCACCAGCCAGGGCGGGCAGCCCGCGCGCTCGGGCACCTGCCGGAAGGCGACGCCGAGTTCGTAGAGCGAATCATTGCGCGCCTCGTCCATGCGCGGGCTCTGGCTGGTCGGGCCGATGAACAGGCTGCTGAACAGAAACGAGAGCGACGGATGGTTCTGCCAGTAGGTCACCAAGGAGCGCAGCAAGTCCGGCCGCCGCAGCAGCGGGCTGTCGGCCGGCGTGGGGCCGCCGAGGACGATGTGGTTGCCGCCACCGGTGCCGGTGTGGCGGCCGTCGAGCATGAACTTCTCCGTGCCCAGCCGCGCCAGCCGGGCTTCGTCGTAAAGCCCTTCGGTCTGCCGGACCATCTCATCCCAGGAAGCGGTCGGATGCATGTTGACCTCGATCACGCCGGGATCGGGCGTGACCTTGAGGACATTGAGCCGCGGGTCGAACGGCGGCGGATAGCCCTCGATGATTACCGGCGTGTCCAGCGCGACGGCGGTGTCCTCCACGGCGGCGACGCAATCCAGGTAATCCTCCAGTGTGGCCGTCGGCGGCATGAAGACGTGCAGCCGGCCATGGCGCGGCTCAACGCAGAGGGCGGTGCGCACGATCGAGGCGGCGGATTCGCCGCGCGCCGGCTGGCGCAGCGGCGTGGGGGAAGCTGCCCCCGCCGGCAAGTCACCTGGGCGATTGGTGAGACTCCTGCCCATAACCGAAGCGGCCTGTCGGGATGCGGCGAGGAAGGCCTGGCGCGGCGGCAGCGGCGATCGGGTGTCCATCGGATCGCGCTGGGTGACGTAAGGATAATCGCCGGCGCTGACCCACGGGAGCGAATCCAGCGGCAGGCGCAAACCCATGGGCGAATCGCCGGGGATCAGGTAGCAACGTTCGCCGCGCAGAAACCACGGACCGCTGAGCCAGCCGGGTGTGCTGCCGGCAGCGCCCCGCTGGAGCGGCAGCGCGAAGCCGACGGTCTGGTCGAGCCCCTGCTCGAAGACCTTCGCGAGGCGGGCGCGTTCCTCTTCGTCTTTCAGCTTGGACTGCAACGGGTCCACGTTGACGGGGAGCCGGCGCTCCTTCCACAGGTAATACCAGACGTCCTCGAACGCGGGCATGATCCACTTATTGCCGCAGCCGAGGCGCTCAGCCAGCGCGTGGATGAACTTCTCGGCCTGGCTGACGGCGAAGCCGTAGTCCTTCGCCTCGTCGGCGAAGAGCGACGCGCTTTCCCAGATCGCCTGGCCGTCCTTGCGCCAATAGCAGCCGAAGGACCAGCGCGGCAGCGATTCGCCCGGATACAACTTGCCCTGGCCCTGGTGCAACAGCGCGCCGGTGGTGAAGCGGCGCTTGAGGCGCTTGATCAGGTCATCGGCGAGCCGGCGCTTCATCGGCCCGAGCGCGATGGTGCTCCACTCCGCGCCGTCCCGGTCGTCAATGCTGACGAAGGTCGGCTCGCCCCCCATGGTGAGGCGCACGTCGTGCCGGGCCAGGTCGGTGTCGAGCTGGCGGCCGAGCGATTCGATCTCGACCCATTGCTCCTCGGTGTAGGGCTTGGTGACGCGCGGCGACTCGTGGATGCGCGTGACCTTCATGTCAAAGTCGAACTCGCACTTGCTCTCGCCCACGAGGCCAGTGATGGGCGCCGCGCTCTGCGGGTCGGGAGTGGCGGCTAGCGGGATGTGGCCCTCGCCGGCGAGCAGGCCGCTGGTCGGGTCCAGGCCGATCCAGCCGGCGCCGGGCAGATAGACCTCGCACCAGGCGTGGAGGTCGGTGAAATCGCGCGCCGCGCCGCTCGGGCCATCGAGCGACTTCACATCCGGCTTGAGCTGGATGAGGTAGCCGCTGACGAACCGCGCGGCGAGGCCGAGGTGGCGCAGCAACTGGCACAGCAGCCAGGCCGAGTCGCGGCACGAACCGCTCACCTCGGCGAGCGTCTGCTCCGGCGTTTGCACCCCGGGCTCGAGGCGAATCAGATACTTGATGTCACGCCAGAGGCGCTGGTTCAGGGCGACGAGGAAGTCCATGGTGCGCGGGCCCTGGCGCTTGGCCGCCGGGGCGGTGGCGGCGCCGTTGAGCAGGTCCCGCTTCACGTCGCCCAGGAACTTCATGAAGAACGGCGTGGGCGGGCCCTTGAGCTGGAAGGGCGCCAGGTCGTGCTCGAGGGCGTGGTCGTACTTGAAGGGAAAGGCCTCGGCCTCGGGGTCGAGGAAGAAGTCGAAAGGGTTCAACACCGCCATCTCCGCCACCAGGTCCACTTCCACCCGGAACTCGTTGGTCGGCTCCGGCAAGACGACGCGCGCGAGGAAATTGGACTGCGGGTCCTGCTGCCAGTTGAGGAAGTGCTTTTCCGGCGTGACCCGGAGCGAGTAGCTGAGGATACGAGTGCGGCAATGCGGCGCGGGCCGCAGGCGCACCACTTGCGGCCCCAGCGTCACCCGCCGGTCATAGCGGTAGTGGGTCTTGTGGTGGAGAGCAACGTGGATGGACATGCGTGCACTTGCTTACTGCGTTGCGGTTTGGGCCAGCTTCTTTCCCGGTTGCGGCGTCTTGAGGGCGAAGAAGGCCTCGAAGATGCCCTGGCCGACCTGGTTCAGCTTGGTTTGCAGGTCGTCCAGATACTCGTGCAGGCCGCGCTGGATCACTTCGTCCACGGCGGCAAAGGAGAGGTCCGAGCCGAGCTGGCCCAGGAGCTTTTCCGGCGCATAGCGGAAGGTGCCCAGCGGCGTGCCGCTGATGGCGTGGAGCGAGTCGCGGGCGGCAAGCAGGCAAAAGCGGATGGCGCGCGGGAACTCCCGATCCAGCATCAGGAAATCCACCACCCCGCGCGGCGAGATGCGGCCATGGCGTTGGCGGTACATCTCGAAAGCCGAGGCGGAGCGGAGCACGGCGGCCCATTGGATGTCGTCAAACGGGGTGCCCACCTCCTCGGCGGAGTGGAGCAGCAGAAAGTATTTCACATCGAGAATACGCGAGGTCTTGTCCGCCCGTTCGAGCATCCGCCCCAGCCGGCTGAAGTGCCACGCCTCGCCTTGGGTCATCGTGGCGTCGGTGCTGCCGGTGAAGAGATGGCTGGCCTGTTTGACTTCGTCGTAGAAGTCCTCGTGTTCCTCCAGCCCGCCGGCTTTCTGCGCGGCGGCGTTCACCATCAAGTACAGCCGGTTCAACTGGAGCCACATCTCGGAGGAGATGATCTCGCGCACGCTCCGGGCGTTCTCGCGCGCGGCGCGCAGGCAGGAGAGGATGGAGTTGGGATACTCGGCGTCGAAGGTGAGAAACTGAATGACGTTGGCCTCGTTGGCCACTCCGTACCGCTTAGCAAACTCCGCCTGGTCGCCCGTGATGGCCACCAGGGGCGCCCACTGCTGGTCCTGGCCCTCGGGCGCGTCCAGCATGAGCTGGATATTCACATCGACAAACCGCGCGACGTTTTCGGCGCGCTCGATATAGCGGCTCATCCAATAGACCGACTCAGCTACGCGGCTAAGCATCCGGGTGACCCTCCGTTCATGCTTTGCCGGGCGTCGCCATTGACGCTCTCCCGCTCCACCGCCTGCGAATCAGCCAACACCCAGGTGTCCTTGCTGCCGCCGCCTTGCGAAGAATTCACCACCAGCGAACCGGGCTTGAGCGCGACCCGCGTCAGCCCGCCGGGCAGGACGAAGATTTCCCGCCCGTAGAGGATGTAGGGCCGCAGATCCACATGCCGGCCTTCCAAATGACCCGCGCAAATCGTCGGCACGCGCGACAGCGCCAGCGTCGGCTGGGCGATGTAGTTGCGCGGGTCGGCCTTCACCTTCTCCGCGAAGCCGGCCCGCTGCTCTTTGGTCGAATGCGGCCCGACCAGCATCCCGTAGCCGCCCGACTCGTTAGCGGCCTTGACGACCAGCTTGTCCAGGTTCTCCAGCGTGTAGCGCAGGTCCTTTTCCTCGGCGCAGATGTAAGTCGGCACGTTCGGCACAATGATGTCCTCGCCCAGGTAGTACTTCACGATGCGCGGCACGTAGGCATACACCACCTTGTCATCGGCGACCCCCGTGCCGGGGGCGTTGGCGAGGGCGACGTTGCCGGCCTTGTAGCTTTCCATCAGACCCGGCACCCCCAGCATCGAGTCCGCGCGGAAGCATTTGGGATCGAGGAAATCGTCGTCCACCCGCCGATAAATCACGTCCACCCGCTCAAAGCCCTTGGTGGTGCGCATCAGCACCTGGCCGTCTTCGACGACCAGGTCGCGCCCTTCCACCAGTTCGATGCCCATCTGCTGGGCGAGGAAGGAGTGCTCGAAGTAGGCGGAGTTGTAGATGCCCGGGGTCAGCAGCACGACGCGCGGCTGGGCGGTGTGGTCCGGCCCGAGATACTCCAGCATGTCGCGCAGCTTGAGCGGGTAATCCTGGACCGGGCGCACCTTGGACGCGGCGAAGGCCTTGGGGAAAAGGCTCTTCATTACCTCCCGGTTCTGCATGACGTAGGAAACGCCGGAGGGACAGCGGAGGTTGTCTTCCAGCACGTAGATCTGCCCGTCGCTGTGGCGCACCAGGTCGGTGCCGGTGATATGGCACCAGATGCCGCGCGGCGGTTTCCAACCGATGCACTGCTTGCGATAGGACTTGGCGGAGAGAATGATCTCACGCGGCACGACACCGTCGTTGAGGATCTTCTGCTCGTGGTAAATGTCGTCGATGAACAGGTTCAGCGCATGAATGCGTTGCTTGAGCCCCTTCTC
>Ga0209415_10019972_pt1 | contig 10456 bp, 6 predicted proteins | sample PeaSoiSIISIP2007_FD_187696 | JGI IMG/M metagenome (GOLD analysis project Ga0209415, IMG submission 187696) | Peat soil microbial communities from Weissenstadt, Germany - SII-SIP-2007 (SPAdes) (version 2) | ecosystem: Environmental > Terrestrial > Soil > Wetlands > Peat | place: Germany...
TCCGGCCCGCGGGAGCAAGAAGCGGGGACGAAGCCGTCCCCGCCCCTGGCCTCGCGCCTTCTTGAACCGGCCCTGGCCGCACGGAAACTGTCGGCGGCCGAGGTGCCCTCCTTAAACGAGCGATTCGACCGCCAAACCACGGAGCAAATCCTGGCCTGGGCCTGGGAGAGGTTTGGCGCGCGCTCGGCCATCGGCACCAGTTTCCAGGGCGCCGGGCTGGTGATGTTGCATCTGGCCAAAAAGAACGGCTTGCCTTTCCCTGTCTTCACCCTGGATACGGGCCTGCTCTTCCCGGAAACACTGGCCCTCAAGCAGCGCCTCGAGCAATTCCTCGGCATCACCATCCAATCGCTCGAGCCGGACCTCTCGGTGGCCGAACAGGCCGACATTCACGGCCCTGAACTCTGGAAACACAACCCCGACCTGTGCTGCACCGTCCGCAAGGTCCTGCCGCTCCGGGATAAGCTCTGCGACTTGGATTGCTGGATTACCGGCCTGCGCCGCCAACAGTCCGACACCCGCGCCCGCATCGGCGTACTCGAGCTCTACGCCTTTGACCAGGCCTCAGGCCGCGACATCGTGAAGCTCAACCCCATGGCCAACTGGACGCGCCAGGCCGTCTGGGATTATATTCTCCATCATCACCTCCCCTACAATCCCCTCCACGACCGGGGCTACCGCTCCATCGGCTGCCAGCCTTGCACCCGCCAGACCGCCAACGGTGAAAACGAGCGGGCTGGCCGCTGGACCGGGTTTAACAAAGTCGAATGCGGCATCCACACCTTCATGCCCAAGAAGGTGGACTTTCAAATTTGACCATGGATTACCTCTCTAAACTCGAAAACCAGAGCATTTACATCCTCCGCGAGGGCTTCAACAAGTTCGACCATCTGGCTATGCTCTGGAGCATCGGCAAAGACTCCACCGTCCTGCTCTGGCTCGCGCGCAAGGCCTTCTTCGGCCACGTCCCTTTTCCTCTCGTCCACGTGGATACCACTTACAAAATCCCCTCGATGATTGAGTTCCGCGACCGTTTGGTCAAACAGTGGAACCTCCGTCTCATCGTCGGCCGCAACGAGGCCGTCCTCCAGAGCGGCATCACCTATCCCGCCGGAAAGGCCACCCGCGTCGAGTGCTGCGGCACCCTCAAGAAGGACGCCCTCAAGCAGGTCCTCGAGCTCCATCACTTCACCGGCGTCATCGTCGGTGTGCGCCGCGATGAGGAACCCACTCGCGCCAAAGAACGCTACTTCAGCCCCCGCGACAAGAACATGGAATGGAACGTCGAAGACCAGCCTCCCGAACTCTGGGACCAGTTCAAAACCGAGTTCCAGCCCGGCGCTCACATCCGCATCCATCCCCTCCTCCACTGGACCGAACTGAACGTCTGGGAATACATCCAGCGCGAGCAAATCCCCGTCATTCCCCTCTACTTCGCCAACGGCCGCGGTGAGCGTTACCGCAGCCTGGGCTGCGCCCCCTGCACCATGCCCATTAAGTCCAACGCCTCGACCGTTGGGGAAATCATCGAAGAACTCCGCCACACCAAGTCGTCCGAACGCTCTGGCCGCGCCCAGGACCAGGAAAGTGAAGATGCCTTCGAAAAACTTAGACGTGATGGATACATGTGATGACCTCTTCCAGCCCTTTGTCAACCCCTCCGGAGCGTCGCCCCGCGCGCGGGGCGGCAGCCCCGCCGCCGAGCGAACCTGTGCCCGCCGCCCCCGGCCCTCCTCCTCCTGACGAACAGCTTAAAATCGTCATCGTCGGCCACGTGGACCACGGCAAATCCACCTTCGTCGGCCGGCTCCTCCACGACACCGGTTCGCTTCCCGAAGGCAAGGTCCAGCAACTCGAGGCCGTGGCCCAGCGCCGCGGGGTTCCCTTCGAGTGGGCTAATTTGATGGACGCGCTCCAATCCGAGCGCGACCAGAACATCACCATCGATACCGCGCAGATTTGGTTTCGCACTCGCCGGCGCCAGTACGTCATCATCGACGCGCCAGGCCACAAGGAGTTCCTCAAGAACATGGTCACCGGCGCCGCCCATGCCGAAGCGGCCTTGCTGTTGATCGATGCCCGCGAAGGGGTGAAGGAGAACTCGCGCCGCCACGGCTACCTCCTCAACCTCCTCGGCATCCGCCAAGTCGCTGTCCTGGTCAACAAGATGGATCTCGAGAATTACAGCCAGACCCGATTCAACCAGGTCGAGTCCGAATACCGGGCCTGGCTCCGCTCCATCGGCCTCGAGCCCAGAGGCTTCATTCCCGTTTCCGCCCGCCACGGCGACAACCTGGCTGCGCCCAGCCCCCGCATGCCCTGGTGGCACGGCCCGACCGTGCTGGAAACCCTCGATGATTTCAAAAGCGCCGAACTCCCCAAAGACCAGCCCCTGCGCTTCCCGATCCAGGATGTCTATCGCTTCGACGAACGCCGCATCCTCGCCGGACGCGTCGAGGCCGGCACCCTCCGCGTCGGCGACAAGCTCCTGTTCTGTCCGCTTAACAAGACCGCCATCGTCAAAACCATCGAACGCTGGAACGCCCCCACCGCCTCCCAGGCCAGCGCCGGCGAATCCATCGGCATCACCCTGACCGAGCAGATCTTCGTCCCGCGCGGCGCCGTCGCCGCCCACGAAACCGCCCCCCCCTTCGAGCTCTCGAGCTTCAAAGCCCGCGTCTTCTGGCTCGGCAAAGAACCGCTCAAGAAAGGCAAGACCTATAAACTCAAGCTCGCCTCCCAGGAGGTCGAGTGCGCCATCCAAACCATCGAAAAGGTCATCGACGCCGCCACCCTCCAAACGGTCTCCCGCAACGAAAACGAACTCTTCGTCGACCGCCATGAGGTCGCCGAACTCACCCTCCACACTAAACGCCCCATCGCCTTCGACATCCACGCCGACATCGCCCCCATGGGCCGCTTTGTCATTGTGGACGCCCTCGATGTCTCCGGCGGCGGCATCATCGCCGCGGACAATTATCCCCGCCGCACCCACGACCTCCATACAAAGAGCGATAACATTTACTGGAACCGCGGCCGCGTCACTGCGCGCCAGCGCGAATTGCGCAACAGCCACCGCGCCTGCGTCCTCTGGCTCACCGGCCTCTCCAGCGCCGGCAAATCCACCATCGCCACCGAGCTCGAACGCGAACTCTTCAACCTCGGCCGCCAGGTTTACGTCCTGGACGGTGACCGCCTTCGCCACGGCCTCTGCTCCGACCTCGCCTTCTCCCCGCAAGACCGCGCCGAGAATATCCGCCGCGTCGGCGAAGCCGCTAAGCTCTTTGCCGATGCCGGCATGATTTGCATCACCGCCTTTATCTCGCCTTACCGCGCCGACCGTGATTTCGTCCGCAACCTGTTGCCGCCAGACAAGTTCGTCGAGGTCTTTGTCAACGCCCCCCTTGCGGTTTGCGAGCAGCGCGACCCCAAGGGCCTCTACGCCAAAGCCCGCGCCCAGGAAATCCACGACTTCACCGGCATCTCCGCCCCCTACGAACCCCCGCCCAACCCCGAGCTCGAACTGCGCACCGACCAACTCACCGTCGCCGAATCCGTGGCGAAAATCCTCGAATTCCTCCATATCCAGGATGCCGCCACCACCATTTCGATTTGACGAGTGTCAAGGGTTGAGGGCCGAGGGCCGAGGGTCGAGGGAAGGAAGTGCCGCCCCTCGCCCCTCGACACTCGCCCCTTGAAAAAACCTTGCGGGCTTTTCGGCCCTTTGGCGTATATTCCTATCAGCAAACGTGCAACTATGAAGAAACTCAAAAACCTGGCGCCCCTAATCCTGGCAATCTGCCTCGCCGGCGGCGCGTTGGCCGCCCTGGCCGACGATTCAAAGGGCGATGCCAAACCCAAAACCAAATTAAAGCCTTACATCCTCAAGACCTGCCCGGTTTCCGGTGATAAACTCGCAGGGGGCGACATGGGCGAGCCATACGTCTTCGAGTTCGAAGGGCGTGAAATCAAGCTTTGCTGCAAGTCCTGCTTGAAAGACTTCAAGAAGGCCAGCGCCAAGTACATCAAGAAGATCGAAGAGGCTGAAGCCAAGGAAAAGGCCAAAGCCAAAGCAGCCGCAAAGAATTAGGGCTGTTCCGGAGCGCTCATCTGGGAGATGGGGGCACAGGGGCCGCGTGGCATCTCCCCGGGCAACCTGAGCCCGGTCCCGACGTTGCGTCTCGATTTCACTCGCCGGACCCAACCAAAAAAAGCCGCCCCTCCTTGGCTGGCGGCTCTAAATCTGGCGGCGCCCTTATTCCTCGCAATAGTTGACCTCGACCTGTTCCGGCGGCACGCGCTTAATCTCGGGACGATCCCTGAAGGCAAAGGCCAACTCCACCTCGTCCAGATGCCAGGTCCGAATAAAACTCAAGGCCCGATCAATCGACTTGAAATTAAAGGCCTCGGCCGGATCCCCGGTCCATCGGTCGGGTCCTTGAAAGTAGAGCCCGCTCGAGATCTTTCTCAACAGCGTTTTCATGTCTGCCCAAAAACTCATCGGTTTCAGCGTTCTTGCCTCCTTGCGCCACCGTGCAAGGAGACTGCACTTGCATCTCCTAGCATTGCCGATGCCAACCCCGATTTCCCCCAAAAACCCAGGAAAAACCCCGTATTTCGGCAGACGACCCTCGCAGAATGCGTGATTTTCACGCCTTTTGCGTGAAAATCACGCGCCCGGCGCAGCGCGGGAGAAACCTGCGTTGCGCAACCGCGCGGGGATCAAATGCCTCGTTCCGTGATGATGGCGTTTCCTGGCCCTAGAACGATGACCTTCGGTTTCCAGAAGCGGGCCAAGGCCTGCTCCCCTTCCCTGCCCGGCGCCGTGAGTCGCGCTTTCAGCGCTCTGAAGGTGTTTGGCTGTCAGACCCAGGGCGGCAGCCTGCCTACGCTACGCTCCGGCGGGCTTTGCCCTGGGCCCGCCTTCGCTTCGCTAGGGCGCGGCAGGCTGGTATGAGGCCGCGCCGTTGGCGCTCAGACGCGCGGTTCGGCGGTTCGATGTGGCCCGGCCCTTTCGCTTCCAGGCGTGAGTGCCGGGGAGCCAGAAGGGGAACCTGCCGCCTGAAGGCGGCGCTCCGAAGCCAACCGGAACGCCGCCCGCACGCGGGGCGGCAGCGAAGAATCCCGTCCTGCGCCCGGATTGCCGGGAGAGGTTCCAAAGGGGTTGACAATCCACCCGGCGGACAAGTTAGATTACGCCGGATGCAACACTTCATTCCTATTCGCCTGAGTTGCGCCCTCGGCGCGGCGCTGGGCGTTGCTTTGCCTGGATGGGCGCGCGAACTGCACGAGGGCGCTGGGCCGCTGGCGCCGGCGCAGAGTGCCGGGGCTGCCAGGCAGGATGCCTGGCCCACACTCACGCTGGGCCCTGGACCGGTGGCGCCGAACCGTTACGTGACGCCCAACGGCCAATGGCTGACGCCCGCCGGCCTGCAGGTCGAGTTGCCGGGTATGCGGCCGCAGGCGGTGGCTCTGAGCCCCGACGGCGCACTGCTGGCCGTCGCGTGCAAGGGTAACGTCCTGGCCCTCATCGACCCCGCTAACGGGACAATCCTGCAGACGGTGGCGCTGTCGAGCAACCGGGAGGAGGCGAGGCCCGATTCCACCGCCGGGGGAACCGCTGCCGGGCAGACCGAGCAGAGGTTAATCACGGCCCAAATGAGCTTCACGGGGCTGGTCTTCTCGCCGGATGGCCGGCGCCTTTACCTTTCCAGCGCCGGTGGGAACGTTTGGGTGTTGCCTTTGGACCCGTTGCGGCAGCCAGGGCACCCGCTCGTGTGGCCGGTGCCCGAGGCCAATGCGCCTCAGCGGAAGCCGGAGATCCCGGCCGGCCTGGGCGTGTCGGCCGACGGCCAGCGGCTCTACGTGGCGGGCAACCTCGGCAATCGGCTCCATGAAATGGATGCCGGGTCAGGCCTAGTCCTGCGGTCTTGGGACACGGGCGTGGCGCCTTATGACGTCGTGCTGGCCGGCGGCAAGGCCTACGTCAGCAACCTCGGCGGGCGGCGTCCGACCGGCGCCGAACTTACCGCCGCGGCAGGCCAAGGCACGACCGTGCGCGTGGACCCGGTCCGGCACATTGCCAGCGAAGGCTCGGTTACGGTAGTGGACCTGGCCTCGGGCAAGGTGAAGACGGAAATCCTGGCCGGGCTGCACGCCTCGGCGCTGGCGGTTTCGCCGGACGGCAGGTACGTGGTGGTCGCCAACACCGGCAGCGACACGCTCGAGGTCATCGAGACGCGGACGGACCGGGTCATCGAGAGAATCTGGACGCGCCAGACGCCGGCCGACCTGTTCGGGGCGCAACCCAATGCGCTGGCCTTTGACCCCGCCAGCCACCGGCTCTACGTCTGCAACGGAACCCAGAACGCCGTGGCGGTCATCCGGTTCGACCCCGAGCACAAGGCCTCGAAAGTCGCCGGGCTCATTCCCGTCGGCTGGTTTCCCGACGCCATCCAGTACGACGCCAAGCGCCGGACACTCTGTGTGGCGAACCTAAAAGGCGTCGGCATAACTAAGGAGTCCAAGCCGGGCCGCCCAGCCCGATTCAGCACCCGGGAATCCGTCGGCACGCTTTGCCTGGTCCCGGCGCCGCCGGACGGGCAGTTGGCCGTCCTGACCCAGAGCGCCTTGCAGAACATTTATTACCCGAAGCTGGCGGAGGCGCTGCTGCCGCCTCGTCCCGGGCAGCCGGCCCGTCCGGTTCCCGAGCGGGTGGGCGAGCCCAGCGTTTTCAAGCACGTGGTCTATGTCATCAAGGAGAACCGCACTTACGACCAGATTCTCGGGGACGTGCCCGCGGGTAACGGCGAGCCCGGGCTCTGCATCTTCGGCGAGCGCTACACCCCCAACCAGCACCGGGTCGCGCGTGAATTCGTCCTGCTCGACAACACGTATTGCTCCGGCATCTGCAGCGCCGATGGGCATCAATGGACGGACAGCGCGCTGGCGGGGGACTACGTCGAGCGCCAAATCACCTCCGGCAGCCCGCGCAGCTACCCGAGCGGCAAGACCGAGGAGGGCGGAGATGCGTTGGCCTGGGCCTCCTCCGGTTTTATCTGGGACAACGCGCTGGCCCACGGGACGACCGTCCGCAACTACGGTGAATGGATGCAGTCGGAAGCCGGTTGGAAGGACCGGAAGCGCAAAGGCAGTGCCTCGTGGCGCGATTTTTGGCGTGAGTTCCAAAGGGGCGAAGGCCGCCTCGAGCTGCGGTGCCGGCCCGTTATCGAGACCTTGCGAGCCCTGAGCGATACCAACACCGTCGGTTGGGATTTGAAGGTGCCCGACGTGATGCGCGCCGCCGAGTTCATCCGGGAGCTGCGCCAGTTCGAGACCAACGGCGGATGCCCCAGCCTGATCATTCTCTTCTTGCCCAACGACCATACCGGCGGGACCCGGCGTCTGTACCCGCTGCCGGGCGCGCAAGTGGCCGACAACGACCTGGCTCTGGGCCGGGTGGTTGAGGCGATCACCCATAGCCGGTTCTGGCCGGAGACCTGCCTGTTCGCAATCGAGGACGATCCGGCCGCGGGCTGGGACCATGTGAGCGGCTACCGCACGACCTGCTACACCGCCAGTCCTTATACCAAGCGCCGGCAGACCATCAGCACGCAATACAACCAGGTCAGCCTGGTGCGCACCCTCGAGCTGATCCTCGGTTTGCCCCCCATGAACCAACTGGACGCCACCGCCACGCCGATGACCGACTGTTTCACCAACACCCCGGATTTCCAACCGTTCACCAGCGTCACCAACCAAGTGCCGCTCGACCAGCTCAACCCCGAGCCCCAACGAGTCTCCCATCCGGTCTTGCGCCAGGACGCCATCGCTTCCAACCGCCTGCCTTTGGACGAAGTGGACCGTTGCCCGGAGAACCTGGTGAACCGCATCCTCTGGCGGGCCATGAAGGGGCCGGACGCGCCCTATCCCCAATGGGCGACGGTCAAAGGCGACGATGACTGAAGTGGGTGCCAATCGGGAAACCCATAATTGGAGTTTGGATGTTATGCTGGTCATGTCGATTACGATTAAGATTACGATTAAGATTAAGATCGGTCAGGGGTGGCCTGTTTATAGCACCAGCGCAGCCCTCCCCTCCCGAGCCATGTTCCCATGTTGCGTGAATAGAATCCCGGCTGAAACCGTAAGGGAGGGCGACTGAATTGCTCATGAGCACGAGCCTCGACCTGAACCATCCGATGGTGGAAGCCATCAAACCGGAATGTACCGCTCGGCTGTTCGGTCTGGGCCGGGCGCAAATCAAGGTCCCGGACCTCGATCACGACCATTGGTTGTTCCATGTCCCCATCGCGGCGGACGGCACACGGCAAATTAAGCCCATCACGCCGCAGGCGGCGGGCGGGCGGATTCCCGGCAATCCTTATGACCTGCTGGCGCGCGTGCGACGGCATTGCGCCGGTTTTCCGCTCCCCTTCCCGCGCCGGCACACGGATGCGAAGGGCCAGGCCTGGGACTTCGTTTGCACGGGCACGCTCACGGTGTCGGACGCCCAGCGGTTTGCCGAGCGGGGCCTGGGCCTTGCCTCGGTGGGCGCGCCCCTGCGGCGAGACCGATTGGCGGCCTGGTTGGCTCAGGATTTGGACGTGGGCGTAGCGGATTGCCTGCGGAGCGAGCTGGGCAAACACTCCTTCGAGGACTTGCGCGACAAGCACATCCTGCCCGCGGAGTGGTGGTCGAAACAACTCGGCCCGGCCTTGGAGCGGTTCGGCCTGCAGTTGACGGGCCTGGCCGTCCGCTGGGAGAGCGCCGACGCCCGCCGCGCCGAGCAGGGCGAGCGCGACCGTCAAGCGCAGGCGCGAGTCCAAAAACAAGTCGAGGACGTAAACCGTCAGTGCCTCGAGCAGGCGCAGCGCGAGGCGGAGCATGCCCGGCGCCTGGCGGAAATCGAAGCTTACGGCATCGACCAAAAACGCGATCTCAAGACCAAGGGCGTCCTCGGCCAGGACCAGGTGGAACGAGTGGAGGAGGAGTGCCGGAAGCGGCGCTTGCAGGCGGAACAGAAGTTTCGCGAGGAGCAAGTCGCCGGCGAGAAGCGGTTGCTGGAACTGCAATGGGCCATCGAGCGGCAAGCCAAAGAGCACGAGTTTGGGATGATTGCCCTGCGGGAAAAGGCCGAGCGGGAGCGTGAAGCCGGGGCCGAGGCGCAGCGGAGAGTCGAACAGGAGGCGGAGCGCAAAGCCGAGCTCGAGGCGAAGAAACTGGCGGCGGAGCTGGTTCAGGCGCAGGAAGCGGCCAAGCAGGCTGCGGCGGCCACGGCGGAGCAGCGCGAGCTGGCGGAACTCAGGATGGCGCGATTGCGGCTCGAGCAGGACCGGGCCGAGCACGAGGTCAAAGCCGCCGCCGAGCGCGCGAAGCTTGCCGAACTCGAACGACGGCGGGCCGAACTGGCCGTGCAGCAGGCCCAGCAGGATTCGCAAGACGCTCGGGAGCAGGGCCGCCAGGCGGAGCATTTATACCAGGCCCAGGCCCAGGCCCTGGGAGATTTGAAAGCGGAGCTGAAGAAGCTGTTCAGCCGGTACACCAGCGAGGTTCTTTCGGCCCTGTTTCAACCCGATCGAAGCGCGGCGTACAACGCGGCCAGCTCGATCACCGCGGACGGTTTCAGCGCGCAACACCTTCGGGCTATGGGCATCAACACACGACTGGAGTTCATCGAACGCTTGCAGGATTCGACCGTGCAGGTCCGCAAAAACAACCTCAAGCGCAAGCGCTACTCGACTCGCGACCTCGTCACCGGACCGGCCAGGGAAGTGGAATTCGACACGCTGTTTTTCCAGGAAAAGGTCGATTTCGAGTTTACCAGTCCGCGTTCGGGCTACGTCACCGTTATCAACCCGGGGACGAGCGGGAAGTTCTGGCTGCATGTGCCCAACGTCAAGCGTCCGCTGCCGCGCATCGAGGCGGGCCGCGCTTACCAGGTGCCCAGCCCCGAGCTGCTCCCCGAGGATAAACTCGAAGCCGCCGGCCTGGCTTATTTCGAGCGCGGCCCGGCGGGGTGGGAATACATCGTGGTCATCGTCTCCGACGAGCCGTTGATGGAAGCCACCGTGGTGGCGCGCTCCCGTGACCAGGCGCCGGTCATCGAGCTTTCCCCGGCAGAGCTCCAAGGCGCGCTCGACCGCCTCGAGCGAATGGGCCGAGACCATTGGGCCTCGGGCGTGGCCAAATTCCGGGTTGAGCCGCCAACGTGAAGTTAACACTTTTGGACGCCTTGGGCCACGGGATATTTTGCTTGCCGTGGCCGCGCAAATGGGCTGAAATGCGCGAACATGACCAAAGCAAATATAAATTATTGGCGGCTCGCCCCAGGTGAACACGGCTTCTTATGGGTAGAGCAGAAGAATAACGGTTGCGTTGCCGTTGGTTGGGCAGAGGTCCTAGCAAACAATCACCTTTTGACGCGTTTTCCGAAAATTTCTGGTGGATCTTTTGG
>Ga0209415_10019973_pt1 | contig 10456 bp, 9 predicted proteins | sample PeaSoiSIISIP2007_FD_187696 | JGI IMG/M metagenome (GOLD analysis project Ga0209415, IMG submission 187696) | Peat soil microbial communities from Weissenstadt, Germany - SII-SIP-2007 (SPAdes) (version 2) | ecosystem: Environmental > Terrestrial > Soil > Wetlands > Peat | place: Germany...
TCAGGAACCCGGTCTCACGGTCGGTCGGAGGAAGTTGCTCATGCACGGCATCCAGGCTGGCGGCGAATCGACGTTGCGATTCTGGTACGGATGCCCGCGTGGTGTTAAGTCCGACAGGCGGCTAGCGGCGCCAGACGTCCCGCTGGCCGCTGACTGAACTGCGCGCGCGCCAGAGCTGGAAGCGGAGCGCCAACCAGGCAATCACCCCCGCCAGCAGCGCCACCGGCACCAGGAACAGCGCGATCCACAGTGCGAAGACCGCCAGGGCAAGGCCGCCGGCGATCAAGGCGGTCACCGCCGCCCAGATGAAGATCTGGGTCAGGATCGGCGTGCGCGGCGGCGTGCGGAAGCTGCCGTCGGCGAGCATGTCGAGTTCGGGCGGGACGCGGTCGCTCATGGGCGAGAAGTGGCGTTTGGCGGGCGAAGGATCAAGGTGGTTCGGTACTCCTCTCCCGCCTTCGGCGGGGGCGAGTAGGGTGAGGGTGTTGCGTGCCGTACGCAACACCCTCACCCTACCCTGTCCCACTTCGTGGGAGAGGGAACCATGCTCCGTGCCCCAGGCGGCATTCCGCCGCTCGAATTCGGTAACCGTGCCTTCTATGGCCGGACCACCGACGATGGAAACGTCGTGGTCATCGACTCGCCCTCGCTGGTCGCGCAGTCGGCGGTGCCGATCGACGCCCCGCGCGACGTGCTGGTGCACGCCGCCTACCTCGCCGCGCCGCCGACGGTCGGATTGCTCAATCGAGGCCTGCGCGGCGTGATCGCGGTGGACGCCGGCATCGGCCGCAACGATTCCGGCGTGGGCGGCCTGGGCGTGGCGGACAGCGTCCACGTGCCGGCCGCCGCGGTCAGCGTCTACAGCGCCGAGATGTGTGTCGGGCGTTCCGTGTGGGACGACGGGGTGATCAGCCGCGTCAACGCCACCGCGGCGGCGTTCGGCGTGCAGCCGGGGCTTTCGACCGGGGAAGCCGCGACGCTGATGCTGCGCGCGCCGCACGGCATGCCGCGGCATCTCGCCAACCCGCAGGGCGACAGCGACTTCCTGCTGCTGGCGGGCGAAGACGGCGGCATCTATGGCTGCTGGAGCATGGGTCTGCCGCGCGGCGACCGGGCGCGCGACGTGTTCTGCGTCGGCACGCCGGTGGACACCACGATGACGGTGCACATGTACAACCACCGCATTCTCCCGCGCGGCGTGATCGGCAGCGACGGCGGGTTCGGCCGCGGCCAGATGGCGATCGCCGGGCTGCACATCCTGCAGGACATGGGAATTGCGTGCGCCGGCGTTTCTCATCTCAGTGCCGAACTTGGCGACGCGCGCAGCATCTTTGGCGAGGGGGTTGTCAGTGTGACGAACGCTCGTGCCGAGCAATTGGGTGTGCGCGCGGGCATGGCGGCACGTGAGGCGGGCGCGCTGATGCTCGGTGCCCCGCTTCGCTAGCTTGTCGTCGTCGAGATTGTCTTTGCGAGGAGCAAAGCGACGCGGCAATCCCTCGCATGATGAACAGGGGCTCAACAGGCGGGGGATTGCTTCGTCGCTGCGCGCCTCGCAAAGACACGCCTCGCAGGGACACGCTCACCCAAACAACTCCCCCAGCCGCCGGATCGACGTGAGCACCTTCTCCTGCTCCAATCCCGGCCACTGCACGCGCATGATGAAGTGGTTGACGCCCAGTCGTTCCTGCCAGCGCGCGATCTCCTCCTTCACCGACACCTTGTCGCCGATGATGAAGCGATCGCGCGCCATCTCCTCGAACGTCATGCCGGCGGTCGGGCTTTCCATGCCCCACGCCGCATAGGAACTGTATTTGTATTCCAGTGCCGCGCGACATTCCTCGAACGCCGTCTTGTGGTTCGCCCCGACATAGCATTCGCGCGCGATCGGGAACTCCGTCACCTGCTTGCCGAGCTGTTGCAGCGTCTCGCGATAGATCCGCATCAGCGGCTCGGTCGCGCCGAGCGTCGTCGCATTGGCGATCAGCCAGGCGTCGCCGATGCGCGCGGCGCGCTTCACCGCGGCCTCGACCAGCCCGGCGACCCAGACCGGCGGCCCACCCGCGCGTGTCGGCTTCAGGCTGATGCCGTGGTCCTTCACGGAATAGAAACGTCCTTCGAAGGTGACGCGATCCTCGGTCCAGAGCCGGCGCATGAGTTGTATGCTTTCGGAAAATCGCGGGGCGCGTTCCTTGAGCGAGATACCGAAGGCGTCGAATTCTCCGGCCCGATAGCCGAGCCCGACGCCGAGGACGAAGTTTCCCCCGCTCAACACGTCGAGCGTCGCCGCTTCCTCCGCGACATGCACGGGGTTGAGCAGGGGCAGGAGGAGAATATTGCCGCCGACGGTCATGCCGTGCGCCTCGCGCAGCAGATAGGCCATCAGCGGCGTGATCTGGAGCATCTGCAGCGGCGCGGTCAGGTAGTGGTGCGGAAACAGCAGCGACGCGAACCCGGCGTCACGCGCGACGCGCACTTGCTCGACGAGTTCGGGGATCCGCGCTGCGACGGAATCGCCCTCGGGGAATTGTGTGTTGATGAACATGCCGATTTTCATAAGTGCACCCTCGCCCAGCGCTGCGCGCCGGAGAGGGTCGGCGCGCAGCGCTGGGCGAGGGTGCTGCGGAGCGACCCGATCACCCTCACCCTCGTCGCTTCGCGCCTCGACCTCTCCGGCCGCAGGCGGGAGAGGTGTACAGGGCGTTTCCGTTCGTGTCGAACATGCCCTACGCTTGTGCCGAATATGGCGGTGGAGGCTTCGGTGAAGCTCGGTTTCTTCGTCAACACGCAGTTCCCCGAGGGCGACTCGGTTCCGGCGCGCATCCCCGAGTTGGTGGAACAGGTCCGCACCGCACGCGACGCGGGGTTCGTGTCGCTGTGGTTCCCGCACCACTACCTCACCAGCCCGCTGCAGATGTTGCAGATCACGCCGATGATGGCGTTCCTGGCGGCGGAAGCCAGAGGCATGGCGATCGGTCCGAACATCCTGATTCTCCCGTTGCTCAATCCCGTGCATGTCGCGGAGGAAGCGGCCACGCTGGATGTGCTGACCGGCGGCAAATACATCATGGGCGTCGGGCTGGGCTATCGCGCGCCGGAGTTCGACAGCTTCGGCATTCCGTTGAGCGAACGCGCGCCGCGGTTCGGTGAAGCGATCCGGCTGATGCGCCGGCTGTGGACCGAGGACCGCGTCACCTTCGAGGGTCGTTTCTATTCGGTGAAGGACCACGGCATCGGGTTGAAGCCGCTGCGCCCCGGCGGCCCGCCGGTTTACATCGCGGCGCAGGTGGATGCCGCGATCAAGCGCGCGGCGCGTATCGGCGATGCTTGGCTGATCGTGAATGCCTCAGGGTTCGATACGGTAGAACAGCAGATGCGGCTGTACCGGGCGACGCTGGCGGAGGTGGGGCGAACGCCCGAGGAATATCCGATCGCGCGCGAATGCTATGTCGGCGCCAGCCACGCCACGGCGTTCGAGGAATGCCGCGCGGCGCTGGAATACAAATACAATGCGTATGCGTCGTGGGGCCTGGGCGCCTCGCGCAGCCAGCCGTTCGAGGAGTTCGCCCGCAACCGCTTCATCATCGGCGACAAGGTGTCGGTGAAGGAGGAGATCGCGCGCTACCGCGAGCGGCTCGGCGTGGACCATTTCATCATGCGCTGCCAGTGGCCGGGGCTGGCGCAGGAGAAGGTGCTGGGGACGATACGGCGGCTGGGGGAGATGTTCGCGTAGGCACGGGCGATCCAGGGCGGATGGGGGATGACGCGGGCGGGCATCGGGGTGTGGCCTATCTTACCGACCAGTGAGTGACTGGCCGGGCGGCGTCACAATTGTGGCTTGACGGCGAGCCGGACCGATACGTCGATACGCGACAGAAAGAGCGGCAGCTTGTGTTCCTCGATGAACTGGTCGGTCGCGATCTTTGCACCCTGGAATGCGCCATAGTCGTCTATGATCAGGATGCCGCCGACCGCGAGCAGTGGATAGAGGTGGACCAGTTCGTGGTAGGTCGAACTATAGAGGTCGGTATCCAGGCGAAGCAGGCTGATTTGTTCGGGCCGTGCGGCAGGCAGTGTGTCTTCGACCATGCCTTCGACGAACACGAATTTTTCCTCGGGATAACCGGACGAAAACACCACGCCCCTGACGTGGTCTTGCGTCCCGCCATAGCACCAGCGACCGCCGGTCCGCTGATGATGTTCCCATGTCGGCAAGGCCGGAACCCCGTCCCAGCGGGCGTCGATGGCGTCCGGCTTGGGCATGCCGGCGAAAGTGTCATACAGGTGGATCCGACGCGACGTATCGCCGAAATGCATCAATGCGTGCGCCGCGAGCAGCATCGAGCCACCGGACCAGACTCCGCATTCGACAATGTCGCCCGGAATCCGGTTGCGCACGATGTACTCGATTGACTGGTACAGTGCCCAGGGAGCCTCCACCCCGGCACCAAAGGTCCGCGTATGCGGCTTCACCTTCTGGGCGATGTCGGCGAAGAACATATCCGAAATATCTGGATATTCCAGCTTCCCCTTTGAGGTCTCGAGTACCAGCATGGCAATCTCCAGCAGCGGCGGCTTCTGCAATCATATTGTGCCCAATGTTAACGAGTCGTGAGCAGGTGGCGTGCGTCTGCTGCGCTGCGCGCGGCGGCAATTCGGGTGGCATCGGCGCGAGGCGCCTACCGGCTCGGCTCCGGCTGGCCGATGACCGGGCTGGCGCCGCGCCTGCGGATCGTCGCCATGGGCCAGGCGGCCACCATCACGCCGGCGCGGGCTGCCGCAGGATACAGTGCCGGGGACGCGCCGGCGGCCGGGACGTTGTTCGGGCCGAGCGGGGGGCGCGGCTTGCGAAGCCCGGCTACCCCCAGGTCGCCTTGCTGCCGACCAGCGTGATCGTGATGTGCCCCATCGTCGTGTCGGCCTTGGCGCCATGCCAATGGCGTTCGCCGGCCTTGATATGCGCGACATCGCCCACATTGATCTCGCGCTGTTCGTGCTCGGTTGCCACCATGCCGGAACCCGAGGTCACGATCAGCACCTGGTCGCAGTCATGCGTGTGCCAGCCCGTGGTGCAGCCTTGGCTGAAGTTCACGACGCTGCAGTTGTAGTTCGCGGAATCGCCCGGCTGAATGATGGTCTGACGGGTGCGGAAAACCGGCCCCGACCAGCCTTCGATTTGCTCCGCGGCGCCTTCCGCCGGAACGATCGGGATGTCCTTGAGCGTGACCACCTGCATGACGACTCCCTCCTTTGTGGTGACTTGTGTTCAGGGTCAGCCATTCGTGCGCGCCGGTGTCCGCCTGGATCGGCCATCGCGCGGTCGGGCACTTGAGTCGGGGTGCGCGGCATGAGTCAAGGCCGACGACCGGGGCGCGCCACGGCGACGGCCGGCGAGCGTTCCGCGTGCCGCACCATCTGGAGCGTGATCACGAGCCGCCGGTGGCGCCGGCGGTTGCGACTGGCGAGCGGGATTCAAGACTTATGCACCGGGGTCAGGGTCTTGAAAACATTGACTTTTCCGGCGCCCAAATGAGGTACATCATGGCGACTGCATCGGCGGCGGTTTTGTGCTATAAGGAAACTATGGACCGGCAGGACATCATCGCCCGGTTGCGGGAGAATGAAGCGGCGCTGAAAGCGCGCGGCGTGGCGCATGCGGCGCTGTTTGGTTCGCGCGCGCGCGGCGATGCACGGCCTGACAGTGATACCGACATCATGATCGAGATCGACCCTGCGGCTCGAATTGGTGTGTACGACTATGTCGGGTTGAAGGAACATATCGCCAGCCTGTTGGACGGGCCGGTCGATGTGGTGGATAAAGACGCGCTGAAGTCCTACGTCGCTCCGGCCGCGACCGCTGATGCAATCTATGCCTTCTGATTCCGAAGCAACTATTCGATGGCTCAACGACATTCGACCCAACGCGTCGGAAGGGTGACTGCGGCGGCTACAGCCGGAATCGACCCAGAGCCGCCGTTCCGCGAGGCAAACCGCTGCCCTGAAGCGTACGCCGAACTGAACTGACGCTGCTCAACCCGGGCTATTGGCCTAATGCCCAACAGCCTGCTGGGCACCAACCACGTCAGCAAGGCGTAAGCGATTTTCCAGGTCGGAGAATCGCGCACGGGCATATGACTCGCTGCGGAGAGTGACCAGGATTCGCGGGCCGTGATCTGTTGACACAGCCACCCACAGATCGTCATGCTCCCTTGCTGCTCTCCTAGGCTCTGACGCCCGGGAGGGTCAGGACCCGACCGCGGGCATCCCGAACCGGAGGGTCCGTGGCCCTGGCCTGTTGTCACGGGGCCCGAGAGTCGCTCCCACAAGGGAGGACGCCGTGCAAAAGTTCGGTTTCGCTTTGCTCGATGGGGCTTTCGGCGCGATTTTTGCTTGTGCGGGTGCCTGCGCCCAACCGCCTGCCATCACGCCCACGGGGATCAACGGCGTCGTCAACGTGCTGGCCTACGGGGCAGTTGGCGACGGCCACACTGACGACACCAAAGCCATCAATGCGGCTCTGGCGGCGGCGGCCGGAACGGGCGCCACCGTGATGCTGCCGCCGACCACGGCGAACACCTGGGTCATTAGCGCCACGTTGACGGTTCCCACCAAGGTCGTCTTCCAGGGTCAGTGCGGCAGCGGTACGGGCCTTGGCGCTCCTGCCGACCCTATTCAGGGATCGGTCCTGCTCTGGAAGGGCGGGGACGGCACCGAGATCGTCTCATTCCACGATGTCAACAGGTCAGCTCTGCGCTGCATGACGATCGAGAACAACAACACCAGCCTGACCAATCTAACAGGAATCCTCTACGATTCCGACAATAACCCGCCGAGTTCGTTCAATACGTTCGAGAAGTTCTACGTGAAGGGCGCCCATATCGGCTTCGCCTGCGGGTTGACCAGCGCGCAGCCCGCTTACTGCGTTGGCACCATTTTGAGCTACGGCGGCACCAGTACCGCCGGTGGCAACTTCTTCACCAACCTGACGGGCGGCGCCGGGATCGTGCCCGCTGGAACCCTGGTGACGAGTGGCAGCGCCTCGACGACGACGACCAGTCAGGTTGCGCTGCCCGCCTCGCGGCTCCAGGTGGCCTCACTGAATGGCTTCAATAGTTCAAACGGCACGATCGTCGTCGGTCCGCCGACCGTGCCGGGCTGCTTTGAAGCTGATTCCGCGCGGATCCAGGATTTCGCGATGCTCGGATCCAATGCAAACGGGGATGAAGGCATCCACATCAATTCAGCAAACTGCCTTCAGGCTACGCTCATCGACACGGGCAACTTCCAGGGTGAGCACATCGGCGTGCACATTGTGAACTCCAACGGCGGCCAGCGATTGACGTCGCTGTTTGGCGGACACACAGGGAGTGACGCCGCCGCGGCGTTCCTCCAGTTCGATCCCACCGTCGTAGCTTCACCGGATTTACGGAACATCGAAACCGAGGGCAATTTTGCGTACGCGGTTCACGATACCGCATGCAATAGCTTCGCCGGATCACCCGGATCGCCGACATGGATCGGCAACAACTTCAACCACCCTGTCCTTGCTGACGGCTGCGAAACGATCACTTCTATCGGCAACAATGGCGGCATTGGCCAGATGACTGCATCCGGCACCACGCAAGTGGTATCGATCAACGAGGCGCGATGGTTTGCAAAGTTTGGCCAGCCCGTGACGTGCTCTCAGATGGCTCCCACAGCTTTTGGCGGGTGCACCGGCGGCAACGGGATCATGAAGCTGGGCACCGCGGTGCTGCAGCAACCGAGCAACCCCTTCGGTCCTGCGACGGCCACCGCTGCGGACATCACGCTGCCAGCCGCGTCGATCCCGGTCGTCTCGACGGCGGGATTTGTGCCTGGCGCGACGATCTATCTTGGAGCGCCGGTCCTATCCACCTGGGGCGGCGGAGTGCTGACGACCGACTATCTCAAAGCCGGAAAATATCTGGTGGATGCGTGCGCCGGAACGACAATGCTGTCATCAGGCACCGCCACGGTCACCAATGCCTGCCTGTTCGGGGCAGCCGTGATCGGCGTCGCGGAGATCACGTCGGGCGCACCCAATGCACTAGGTTGGTCGCTCGCCGGCGACGCCCTGACCATCAAGTCCGCGAGCGGTTCCGACGCGTCCACGGTTGCGTGGTGGCGGCTCCAGTAGAAACAAAAAGGCGGTGGCGCTTGCGGTGATGTCCGACCAAGCGCAGTGCGACAGGGGAGGCATCACGCCTGTTCGACCAGCTCCGCTAGCTCGTCTCCTCCAGCTTCGCCGCGGTCGATTGCTTCTGGATGCGGGCCGGCCACGCGATCCACGACGGCTACCGGCGCGTGAACGCGCAGGTTCCCGCGGACCGCTCCGCCCAGGCGCTGGCCATCGCGCGGCAGGTGTTAGCTGTGGTGAGGGCTTCCAGACGCCGGCCTGTCACAGCACGTCGTTCGTTCGCCGCCGGCGTCCGGAACCCTTCACCTGAGCAGGCATTCGTACCGGACTTCTGCATGCGTTAACTTGTCGAAATCGAACCGAAGGGCTGGCGGCGCACAATTGTTGCAGACTGTGTGACAAATCCGTACCGTAGCGGCAACGGGCAACTACGTTGCTGATCGAAAGATCGCCTTGAATCTTTCGTGCCTGCATGATTGTAAATCTCGGTGGGATGTTGCGGGGCGCCCGGCATCGATCGCGTCTTCACACTATCTGCTTGATTTCTGCATCGCCCCCCGGGGTGCCCAGGATGCATGGCGGGAGCAACGTAATAGGTTCGAATTCCACCCATTGCGGACTCCCCGGTAGCAGGCGGACCGATCATGTCCTGCATCGGATATAGCCTAACCCATTGATCTGACGTAGGTTTCCTTCCACCGACTGACGTGGAGAGATCGAACATGCCGAAACAGCAGACCCGCCACCCGATCGCCATGTGTCGCGTGTTCATTCTCTTCATGCTGGCCTTGGCCCTGGTCGCGAGACCCGTGCGGGCGGAGACGCCGGCGGGGGGAGTCAAGGGCACGGCATGGCAACACACCGCCGCCTCGTCGCAGGCGGTGATGGCGGAGGCGGATGTGGCTCTGCCCGCCAGCGCCACGGGCGGCGCGATCTATTTCGGCAAGCTCGCCGCCGTGCCGCCGACCAAAGCCAGCGTGCCGGTGATCGTCTTCCTGCACGGCTCCAGCGGGCTCGGGTTGAAGGCGATCGGCGACTGGCAGCGCTGGTTGGCCGGCGAAGGCTATGCGAGCATCGCCCCTAATTCGATGGTGCTGCCGGACCGGATCACCTACACCTCGCCGGTCAGCCGCGAGGTGTATGAGAAGATCCACGCCCTGCGTGCCTCGGAGATTCCGTTGGCCCTGGCGGCGCTGCGAGAGCAGAGCTGGACCGATCCGAAGCGCCTGGTCCTCAGCGGTGCGAGCGAAGGAGGACCCGCGGTTGCCCGCTACGCGGGTGGGGAGTTTGCCGGACGGGTGATCTTCAGTTGGAGTTGTGAGGACAATTACTTCGTCACGGCGCAGCGCACCGCGGTCCGCCCCGGCGACAAGATCCTGAACATCATGAGCGCGAGCGATCCGTTCTTCTCGCCGGCCAATGCCTGGCTCGATGCTCCCAATGCCGTAGGCCATTGCGGCTCCGCGCTGCGCGATGACAAGGCGGCGATGATCGTGTTGATCCCCGGCGCCCCGCATACGCTGCTGAACCTACCGCAAGCACGCCTGGTTTTGTTGGCATGGCTACGGGACGTGATCGGGCCGTAGGCCACCTCTGCTGCGCTGACCGGTGGTTTCGCGCGGGGCGAGTCAAGACGGCGGCGGCGGCGGAACGCTTGCCCGTTCCCTTCACCAATTCCGCATGGCGTGGCGGCTCTTGGCATTCGGCACCGTCACCTCGCATGGCAGGCGATTTTTCATCTGCCAGGCGCAGCAGCAGCGTGTGGGTGGCGTCGGAGATGGCCACGCCCATCGCCACCAGCGCGGCGGCGGCGCGGTCCTTCGCAACGGCGTCGATGCCGGAGCGGACGATGGTGTCCGCGGTCGTGGCTGTCCTGACAACTTGCGTGGGCCGAATGTCGCCACAGATCACCCGCTAACCAACCCGACGCCACCGCGGCCGCATCGTCCTGCATCCCCTGTTGCGCTTTCTGCGCTGTTGCGGTCCGAACACTGCCGCCGGGCTGGTCGTGGCTGCCGCGCGGTGACGCCCCCGCGCCGGGCGGTAAGGCCGCTCGCGGCACGCCGCCCGCCGCAACAGTGCCTTCGCCGCAACACCCCTCTTGAATGTTACTGAGACTGACGCCAAGTAGTCATAGTCGATAACGTACCGCCTCCGCACCGGCCACTAGCCGATGGGTCCATTTCAGTGAGAAGATATTCCATGACCGACACACCGCCTTCCGAGTACCAACCCGACCCCGCCATCCAGCTCCAACTCGACATCCACTACTGCGCCGTCGACACCCTGCGCGGCAACCTG
>Ga0209415_10019974_pt1 | contig 10455 bp, 6 predicted proteins | sample PeaSoiSIISIP2007_FD_187696 | JGI IMG/M metagenome (GOLD analysis project Ga0209415, IMG submission 187696) | Peat soil microbial communities from Weissenstadt, Germany - SII-SIP-2007 (SPAdes) (version 2) | ecosystem: Environmental > Terrestrial > Soil > Wetlands > Peat | place: Germany...
CCGAGGTGAATGAAGGTCACGAAGAACACGATCACCGACATCACGACCATGATGACGCTCTGCACGGTGCTGGTTAAGACCGCGCCCCACAATCCGCCGACGGCCGTGTAGAACACCATCACGGCGCCCACGATGACGACCGAGATCTGAAACCCGCTCAGCGTCAAACCGGCGAACGCCACCCGCTGGTCGGCAAATCCCAGCACCGACGACACGAACAGGCACACAATGTATAGGCCCTGTCCGATGACCGCGGCGGCCGGCAGAATGTTCACGACCGAATAGAAGTAGGTGGTGGACGGCGAATAGCGGCGGGTGAGGAATTCCATCGGCGTGCCTATCCGCGACCGGCGCCACATCCTGGCAAAGATCAGGGCGGTCACCACGTAGGTGCAGGACATCGGCAGCGTGTTCACCAGCATCGCACCCACGCCGTTGTTGTAGACGAAGCCGGCGACCCCGACGAAGACGAATGCCGAGAAGCCCGCCGCCCAGATGGACAGTCCGGCCAGTGGCCACGGAACCTTGCCGTCACCCCTGAAGTAGTCGGCCGTCGTTCGGCTCTTGCGCGCCGAAAGCAAGCCGGCGCAGATGATCACGGCGAAGTAGAGGGCTATCACCCCGTAATCGATCCAATTGGTGCTGTTGAGCTGTGGCATGAAGGTGGGCGGCGAGGTACCGCTGATCGAGCTGGCGGGTATCTGCAACGGGAATCGGGGAGGGGAGCCTTCGGCAAGGGCGGCGGCGCCCGTCAGCGCCGTGCGGGGCCCAATGCGCGGCGCGGCAGCCCGGCCTCCGGCGGCGCCACGGATGCCGCCGGAGCCAGGGCGGGCGCATGCGCATCAGCCCTATCCAGTTCAGTCCCCTTCCTGGCCCACCGGGCGCCGGCATGGGCCCCGATCGATGCCGCCCGGAGGCCGCTCATCGGCGGGGGTCTAGCGGGCGAAGCGCTTGAAGACCGCGCGGAACGCCTTGGCGACCTTCTCCACGTAGGCGTCCGTCCAGGCCTCGCTGAAGGGCCGCACCGCGACGGTCTCAGCGATGATCGCCTCCGTGGCCGGGAGGGAGACCTGCCGGTAGTCCATCGACGTGAGGCCGAATTCGCGGATCGGCCACGAGCCCCCGAAGAAGCTGTGGTTCTGGAAGACCGGATACTTGTAGAGCGGCGCGTTGAGATAGCACGGGGAGACGGAGACGCCCTCGGCATCCAGCGCGGCCGCGATCTCCGCCCTCGGCTTCGTGAGGCGCGGCAAATCAAACTTCGGCATGTAGAACCAGTAGCTGTGCGTGTTTCCTGGAGCCACGGCCGGCAGGATGAGCCCCGGGATTCCTTCAAGGAGCGACGTGAAGTACTTGCCGACATGTATGCGACGCGCGACGATATCGGGCAGCTTGACCAGTTGCGCTGCGCCGATCGCGGCCTGCGGCTCGCTCATCCGGTAGTTCGGCGCGAGAAACTCGGGATCCCTGATCCCGCCCATGCGATCGTAGCCCTTGTCGCCCCACCTGCCGAGACTGGGTCCGAAGCCCTCGTGGTTGGTGCCCACGATGCCCCCGTCGCCGCAGCTGATGTGCTTGAAATCATTGAGCGAATAGCAGGCCAAGTCGCCGATCGTCCCGACGGGGCGGCCCTGCCAGCGGGAGCCCCACGCCTGGGCGCAGTCCTCGATCAGCACGAGCGAGCGCTCCTTTGCGATCTTGCCGAGACCAGCCAGGTCGCTCGCATTGCCCGCGAGGTGGACGGTGATGATCGCCTTGGTCTTCGCCGTCACCCTGCGCCGGACGTCGGCGGGGTCGAGCGTGAAGGTGCCCGGGTCGAGGTCGGCAAACACCGGCACCGCCTGCTGGTAAAGGATTCCGATGACCGTGCCCATGTCGGTGACGCCCGGCACGATGACCTCGTCGCCAGGCTTCAGGCGGAGGGCGGCCACCGCGATATGTATCGAGGCCGTGCCTGACGAGCACGGGGACGCATACTTCAGGGGATACTGCTTGCGGAACTCGTCGAGGAGCGCCGTCGTCTGCGGGCCCTTCCAGTAGAAGAGCGAGCCCTGGAGCAGCATGGCGGAAAGGCGAGCCTGCTCGGCTTCGCCCCAACGCTTCGGCAGGGGAACGGGCTCATCAACGATGGGACGAATTGCGGTCGTGGCGGTGGCGGTTGTCATAAAAGGTAAGTAACCCCTTGGGTACTACCGTGGCATCCCTGCGAATTCAACGACAATAAGCCAGGCCGCGCGTCGCGCGACCAAGGGGTTAGGGATGCCGGCAGCCTCCAAGCCCTCCGGGGTCCCGCGCCGAGAGGGCGTGCCATCGGTTGCCACTTGTGGAGGGCCTACGGCCGCTGGACCACCTCGATCTGCACCGACCCGGCAAGGGTGCCGCCCTTGGCGATCGGTCGATCGGGGATGATCCGGGTGAATTGGGTAAAACGGTCGCTGCCCTCATTCGCGTAATCCGCAACCATCAGCATGGCATGGTCGCCCTCGATCCACGCGTGGACGTGGCGATCGGCCGCCGCAACGGTTCGCAGGCCGATGCCGGCGTCATTGTCCAGGGTTGCCTCGAGGATATTGCACTTGGTGGAGCGGAAGTCGTTGCTGCCGAATTCGTTTTGGTCCTCGCTCCACGGCCACGTCGGCCGGGCATGCGGTCCGGCCAGGCCGCAGACGGGATGGCCCGGGAAGGCCTTGGCCGCGCCAGCGAGCCGGCCGACATGGTCCTCGGGGTAGAAGGACCACTGGCCGCGGCGCCTCCACGACAACGTGTCGCACGACCTCGGCAGGATGAAGGTGACGCCGGTTTGGCGCGGGTTGGCTTCATTCTTTATCAAGAAACTCCACGCAACGGTCACGCGGCCGCTCCCGTCGACGGCGAGTTCATAGGCGCCGTCGGACTCTGCATAGGCGCCCCTGACTTTCACCGTGATCCTTTCTTCGGACGGCGTCGCCAGCACAGACGAGGCCGTCCAGTCCGTGCCCAGACCCCACAGCGGCGCGAAGGTCGGTTCCTTGCCCGCAAGTTGAAGTCCGCCGCCCTCCTGATCGCGCGGCACCAGTGTCAGGAATGGACCCGAGACGGGCAGATCATGGCCGCTTGCCGTGGCGTGCGTCAACTGGCCCGTGGCGGCATCGATGACGTAGGCGAAGCCTGCGCCGCCCACGGTGATGGTCTTGGCATCCCGGGTCAGCGTCAATGGGGCGGCATGACGCGGCGGTGGCGGCGCCGAGTCCGGTTTGCCGCCGATCGCGAATCTGTAGGCATCCACCAGGAAGCCCCGCGGACCGGAGATGCGTATCTCGAGGTCGCGGCCAGCAAGATCGCCGCCTTTGGCCGGGATCTCCAGGACGGCCTTCTGTCCGGGGGCGCCGTGAGCCGCGGCAATCCCGGATTCCCCCGCCAGCTTCCAATCGAAGCGCATCTCGTTGAGATTTGCGAAGTCGCTGCGGTTTTCCACGGTCAGGCGTATGGGCTGACCCGCGGCAGGCGCCTCGACGTGCTCGTCGAGTATCCGGGCCGGCGAATAGACCTTTGTCACGTGCCAATACTCGGGTTTGGGCCGGCGCCAGTCGTCGATGACGCCCCACGTGCCATAACCCACGGTTCGACCGCCGGGCAGGAAGAACGTGTCGTCAATTCCGGCCCAAATCGCTCCGCCGAGGCATCCAGAATGGGAACGCATCGCCTCCCATGTGCCGGAAAGATCCTGCCCCCACATGTCCCTAAGTCCCGGATCGGCGATCTGCTCGCGCCGGTTGTACGCGTTCAGGTGGCAGTACTCGTCGCAGAGCACCGGCTTGGGAAGATGGTCCACGTCGGCGATGCGAGCCGGCGTCGGGTAGTGCCACGAGACCAAATCCGTCCCACTGTTGATGGTCGGCAGGCCCATATCATAGCTAAAGATGCGCGGCCGCGACGGATCCATCCTGGCGACCATGCGCGCTGAAGCGCCAAAATGGGGTCCCCATTGGCTTTCGTTGGCGAGCGACCAGATGATCACCGAGGGGTGGTTGCGGTTGAACTCCACCATGTCCATGGTCTCGCCCAGCAGCAGGGGGAGGGACTCACGGCCGTCCGCCGCCCAGCATACCGGCGCCTCGGATTCCACAAAGATGCCGACAGCATCGCACGCATCAAGGAACTCCTCCGCGGGCGGGTAATGCGACGTGCGTATGAAATTGACGTTTGCCCGGGCGAAGGTCTCCGCCTCCGTGCGCCAGGAATCCCCGTTCAGGGAGCGGCCCCTCAGCGGGTCGATCTCGTGCCGGCACACGCCGCGCAGCCTGACTGGGCTGCCGTTCACGAACACCCTGTTGGCGCGCACCTCCACCTTGCGGAATCCCACGCGCGTCGAGACGGTCTCAAGAGTTTGGCCATCGCCGACGGCCGAGGTGAGCGTGTAGAGGCGCGGGTGTTCCGTGTCCCACACCTGCGGCCGGGCAACGGGAATGGAAATCGTTTTCGCGACGGTCTCCCCCGGCTCAAGCGCGGGAATTTCGATTCCAGCCGGGTCAATCGGCACAGGCTCTCCCTCGGGTCCGTGCAAGAGCAGTTTCAATGCCGTCGCGGGCGAAGCCGCACCGCCGTCATTGGCCACGCGCGCGGCGACCTCCAGCGTCGCGTTCTCGCATTCGCGGTCGAGGACCGTTCCCACGTGGACCGAGGCCAGGTTCACCGTCGGCACGGCCATGAGCTCGATCTTGCGGGTGATTCCCCCCAGGTCGTGGCTGGCGTACCTCATGCCGCTGGCCAGTTCGTCGGCTTCGCCTTCGCTCCTGACCGCCAGGGTGATGGTGGCCTCCCGGCCGCCCGTCACCGCGTCGGTCACATCGATTTCGAAGGGCGTAAACCCGCCGAGATGCCGTCCCACGTTCTTGCCGTTGATCCACACCGCGGCGTCGCTGTATACCGCGTCGCAGCGGAGCTTGATCCGCTTGCCCGCCCAAGCGCCGGGCACGGCAAAGGAGCGACGGTAGATCCCAGTCATGTTCTTCTCGACCGAGAAGCCCTGCTGGAGCCATTGACCCGGAACCTGGATGTCGGACCATCCGCTGCCCGTCGGTTCGGAGGCGGCCCGGTTGAAATCCGCCCCCGGATCGACCCTGAAGCGCCAGACGCCTCCGAGGTCGAGGAGCGGTTCAACCACGCCCGCGACGGCTGCGGGCCGGGGCGAGATTCGGGGCACCCTCATGCGGATCTGCGGCGCCGGGAGGATTTTGGCCCCGGAATTGTGCGCGCGCAGGGTCACCGCGGACACAACCGCGTTGGGCCCGGCGACCTTCCTGATCGTCACAACCAACGTGCCGTCCCCGCAGGCCGAATCGGGAACCTGCCAGCGGCGCCTCAAAACCTGCGCCCTCGGAAGGACCAGTCGCTGCTCCAATACGGTCCGTCCGGCGCTGATCTGCTCGACCCGGTCGTCGCTGTCGGACAGGAAGGAGAGCTCCAGATCATAGCCGGCACTGACCGCGACTCCCGGGAAGGCCAGCGCAACGGCGCCGCTGCCCGACCTCATCCAGCGTTCGGGCGCATCGGCCGGCACCTTGTCGGCGGGAACCGATTCAACCTGGCATAGCAGATCGGCACCCGTGGTGAAGAATGATCCCTTGAAGGTGAACAGGTCTCCTTCAAGTGTGGCTTCGACGGGATCCACCTTGGCCTGCTCCTGCGCGACGATCGTGCCCGGGGCCATCTCGGTCTCGGCGCCTGCAGCGCCTGCCAACGCCAACAGGCTCACGACCCAGGTGGCCATCCCCTTTTGTCTGGTCACAATGTCGCCTTCGTTGTTTGGGCGGAGAAGCCTCCGGATTCCACGCGAACCCGCCGGAAGCGCCGGCTCCGTGGAGCGCCGGCGCATGAGGATGGAAAGCAGCTGCGAGGCAAGGGCGAGGGAAGCGACGCTTCTTTGGGAGGAATCAGAGCCCGCCGCGGGAAGGGGGACCGATCGGAATGGGGAAGGCGTGCGTGCTCTGGACGCGCGCCGCCGCCCGGGCGATTTAACGGAGTGCGCATGCCCAGAACGCAAGACTCCGAGGTCTTGGCGCGTTTGGAAGGAAGCAGGCCAGCAACTGGCTCAAATTCATGGTCCCCGATTGGTGCCGCTCAGGTGGGCGACGGCAAGCGGCGACCGGGTCGCTTCCTGCTTGTAATCGGCGTGCGAGCCCATTTTGTAACTGTTTGGTTAGTTGATTTTTATTCGTAATGCGAGAATGAATCGCCGTGATTTCCTGAAGAACACTGTTTGGTCGGCGGCGGCCTTGGCGGCGCCGGGATTATTGACGTCGGCGGCGGAGGGCGCCGCCCCCGTCCCGGCGGGGCCCGCAGGAGAAGCGCCCGCGATCGTCGACACGAACGTTCACCTCTTTCAGTGGCCGTTCCGTCACCTAAAATACGGCAAGACTCCGGCCTTGGTGGACAAGCTGCGACACCACCGCATTGGCCAGGCTTGGGCCGGCAGTTACGAGGCGCTGCTTCTGAAGGACATGGCCGGGGTGAACGAGCGGCTGGCGCAGGAGTGCGCCGTCAGCGGCGGGGGCGTCTTGGTCCCGGTGGGAAGCGTGAACCCGCTCCTGCCCGGCTGGCAGCGGGATCTTCGGCGCTGCCACGAGGTTCACGGAATGCGTGTGATCCGCCTGCACCCTTCCTACCAGGGGTACGGCCTGGCGCAGCCGGAGTTTTCACGCCTGCTGCACGAAGCGACCGAGCGCGGACTGCTCGTGCAGATCGCGCTCTTGATGGAGGACGAGCGGGTGCAGCATCCGCTCCTGTCGGCGCCGCTCGTCAATCCGGGCCCGCTGGTCCCCCTGATGACGGAGCTGCCGGCTGCCAGGGTGCAGCTGCTGCACGGATTCGGCGGCATGCGCCTGCCGCGCTCCCGGCCGCTCTTCGACCTGCCGAACCTGACCGTCGATATTTCGGGCATCGAGGGTACCGGGGCCGTCGGGGCGCTGATCGAGGGCAACCTGCCCTCGGACTGGTTTGGCGGACTTGTCCGGGGAGGCCCGAGGCTGCCGGTCGAGCGGGTGCTGTTCGGCTCCCATGCGCCCTATTTCCCGGTGGAGAATGCCCTGCTGAAGTGCTTCGAATCGCCGCTGAGTCTGGCCCAGTTGCGGGCGATCATGGCGGGCAACGCCCAACGGATCTTGTCGACGTGAATCCGAACGAATTCGCCCTCGACCCTGCGGACTACGGCCTGCCGACGCGCAGCCAGTTCCAGGCAATGCGGATCTGGGACGGTCACTATCACGGCCTCCTGCTCAACGGCGACGACAGCGACACCGGGGTCGACAGGATGTACGCGGAGCACGACTTCAGCTCGACCCACGAGAAGATGCTGCCCTACGCAAACCGCATGGGGATAGAGCGCATGGTCGCCCTCGATGTCGGCGGCATCAAGGTCTCGGCATTTGCCATGGAGATCGTGCCGGAGCGCGACGAGTTCCTGAGACGGATGCTGGAGGCCGAGAGGGACCACCTCTCGGGGATCATCCGGATAGATCCCAGGGCGCCGGAGAAGAGCTGCGAAAAGATGGAACGGTGGATCCGGCACGGGCCCTGCATTGGAATCAAGTACTGGCTCGGCCTTTGCGATCATCCCAACAACGATCCGATCATCCGGCTGGCCGCGGAATTGAACGCGATCGTCTACATCCACACGTGGCTCAAGGTGGGCGGCGAGCCGCGCCGATGGGGCGGGGGAAATATGCCGGACGAGAACTCGCCGATGAACGTGGTCGAACTGAGCAGGCGGTTTCCCGACGTTCCCCTGATTTGCGGCCATAGCGGCGGAGACTGGGAGATCGCGGTGCAGATGGTCCGGCCCTACCCGAATGTCTATTTCGAATTCGCCGGGTCCGACTCGCATTCAGGCTCGGTCGATCTTGCCGTTAAGGAACTGGGCGCGGACCGGATCACCTGGGGCGGGCACGGGCCGTCCCGCTCCTACGCGACCGAGCTTTCCAAGGTGCTCGACGCGGATTTGACGCCGGATGAGCGCCGAAAGGTCTTGGGGGGCAACTACCGGCGTCTGGCGGAAAAGATCTTCCTGCAGAAGGGCCTCTCGATGGCCAGCCGATGGGGCGTGGCGTGACACCCGACGGCTACATCGAGATCGGCTTCGACAGGCTGGCGTCGTTCGAATACGAAACACCAGATGAAATCGCGCAGGCCAAGGGACCTTCCCGGCCGGCCAGGGACCAGATTCCCGCCGAGATCCGGGCGCTGGACCACGCCCGCATCGCGCTCAAGGGCTTCATGCTGCCGCTCACGATCACGGGCTCCGTGGCGACCGAATTCCTGATCATGCGGGACCAGTCGGCCTGCTGCTACGGCGTCGTGCCGAGGATGAACCACTGGGTCGACGTCCACATGGCCAAGGGCGTCAAGCCGATCATGGACCGGGTCGTGACCGTCTATGGCACGCTAAGGGTCGGCGAAGTGCGCGAGTATGGATATCTCGTCGCGATCTATGAAATGGACGGCGAGCGGCTGGTCGGGCCCGCCGAGAAGCCCAACCCTTGACGCCGGCGCGGTTGCCCCGAGGCACGTCGTCCAAGAGCCGCATTTGCCCCCTCCCCGATTGGCGCATGCCGCGTCATGACCCCGGACCCAAAACCCATGAAACCCGAGCCACGCACTGACATCTCCTCGAAGAAGCGCCCGATCATCGCATTCTCGAAGCCATTCCAGTCCCTGAACGCCGACGACACGGCCGCCCTGGTCGAGGAGATTGGCTACGACGGGATCGAATGCCCGGTGCGCGGCGAGGGACAGATCGAGCCCGAGCGGGTGGAGGAGGAGTTGCCGCGTTTTGTGGAGGCGTTCCGGCGGCGGGGCCTCGCCATCCCGGTCATCGTCACGGAGATCTATTCCATCCGCCAGGCGAACGCCGAAAGGGTGCTGCGCGCGGCGGCGAAGCTCGGGATAGGGAGAGTCAGGCTGGGCATATTCAAGTACGCCCCCGACCGCCCCATTGAGCGGCAGCTCGGTGAGTTCGGCCAGGTCCTGAGGGACATTGGCGACGCCTGCGGCGAACTTGGAATCCAGGCGGCCGTGCAGAACCATTCGGGCTCCGACCGCTTCGGAGCGCCGGTATGGGATTTCTCGATCGTCCACAGGGACCATAAGGTGAAGAATGTCGGCATGTGCTTTGACATAGGCCACGCCGTCGTCGAGGGCGGCCTGTCTTGGCCCATCCAGGCTCGGCTGGCGGAGCCCCACTACACGGCGGTCTACGTCAAGGATTTCACGTGGCAAAGGGGTGCGGGCGGATGGCGTCCCGCGGGCTGTCCGCTTGGGGAGGGCATGGTCGACCGCTCGTTCTTCGCCGGTTTGCGGAATTCCGGATTTTCAGGGCCCATTTGCCAGCACCATGAATATCCCCTGGGCGACCGCGGGGATATGCTCGGCCACATGCGCCGGGACCTGAGCGTGCTCAGGGACTGGCTCGCCTGACGGCGATTGCCCGCGTCGGGTCCTCGCGGGCGGCGATGCCCTGCCGATGGGCCGTTTGCCTTCCCCGGTGTCGATCCGCCCGGGGCAAGGCGGCCCCGGAACCTCGCGTCACTTGAATCCCCCGGCCTTCCAGCCGCTGACGATGTGGTGGCCCACCCAGAAGCCGAGCGCCATGATGGTCAAGGACGGATTGAAGCCGCCATTGTTGACGTGCAGGCTGCCGTCGGAAACGAACAGGTTGTCGATGTCGTGCACCTTGCCGTGCTTGTCGGTGACCGAGGTCTTTGGATCGGTGCCCATGCGGCATGTGCCAGCCATGTGCCCGCCGCCGCGGGATGCCGACGCCAGGTCCGGGAGGCTTGTCCAGGTCCTCACCGCGCCGGCCTCCTTCAGCCATTGCTCGGCGCGCTCCGCTATGAAGCGTCCCGTCGCGAGGTCATCCGGGTGTTTGTAGCCGGAAAAGCGCGCGACCGGGATACCCCAGTGGTCCCTGACGCTCGGATCGACCTGCACGCGAAGGTCGAATACCGGCATCTGCTGCACGGGCCCGTGGAGCGCGATGAAGCGCTTGAAGTAGCGCCTTTGGTAATCCTTGTGCGCCTTCCCCCACTGCGGTTCGCCCTGGGGTCGTGCTCCGGAGAACGAGTACGGTGGACTGATGAACTGGTTGCCTATCACGGAGCCGCCCCGGAGGCCGGCGTTGCCATGGCTGAAGTCACCGATCGCAATGCACGTGCCCGGGCCGACGTCGTCGAAGACCTCCTCCTCAAATAGCCCCGTTGCGCCGCTGTAGGCATGGCCCTGCAGGTTGCGGCCCACCCAGTCGTGCCGGTTGCCGGCGCCGTCGGGAAACAGCCTGGACTTCGAGTTGAGCAGGAGCCGCGCGGTCTCGTGCGCCCCGCCGGACAGGACGACAAGGTCGCAGGTCTGATACTGCGCCCGGTCGCTCGAATCGAAGTATTTGACGCCGCGGGCGAGACCTCGGTCGTCCACCACGACCTCGCT